>JAEEGK010003406.1_pt1 | contig 39625 bp, 28 predicted proteins | sample 8958771 | NCBI WGS metagenome assembly JAEEGK01 (sample SAMN16246547, study PRJNA631951) | gut metagenome | biome: gut microbiome; feature: rumen; material: SC-attached | host: Bos | place: Iran: Karaj | collected 2018-10
CTTCTGTCACTTTAAATGAATTCTTAACATAATCCTGACCAGCACTAAATTCATCCTTGAAGGTATAACCCTTTTCGTATTGAATTGGGTTGGCATTGTTTTTGACAGTAACCGTCCAAGTAATGAATCCCTCTGAATCAATGTCAGACTTGGTCTTTTCAACTGTAGGAGGCTTTGCCATAAACTCATCTATCTTGATGTTATATTTTGCTTTATCACCAAAGGCAAGCTCGTAAGAATCCTGGCCTGCATCTGCTTCCTCGTCCAGGTTAAGCTGTAAATCGAAGCCTGCATATGCCTCAGAAGAATCCTCCATCTCAGTAAAAGTATCTGAAATAGTAAGGAAAGCATTGCCTTCACCATCAAATGTAACTTCACCAAGTACCAAATCACCGCTCTTTACAGTGATACCGCCGGCATCACTTCTTAAACAGATATTTGGTATGCCAGGTATTTTGTACTTCTCGCCTGGATGAACAACCAAGTCATTAGTAGCGTTATTTTCCATACCCTTTGGTGCAATAGTCATATCCTTAAAGATATAGTCCACATGTAAGGTATCATCTAAAGATACAACATCCCCATCATTGATAGGTACGTTCTTTCCGCCAACAACCTTGTATAGCTTAGCTGTTTCAATCAAGGCATTTTCATCAAGGCCTTCTGCTGAACCGCCATTATCCTCAACGCTTACTACAACGTAAGGAGAAAAATGCTCCGCATCAAAGACTACCTTGTCTGCTCCTAGACTTGCGCTCACCTTTTCGGCATTGTTCATTCCATCATCAAGGTGGAATACCTGCATATCCTTGGAGTCATCAGCCTTTGCCTCTGATGTATCTATATTTGCAAATGTAACCTTTACCGTGCCATTTGCAGGCTGGATTTCATTTCCATTTGCATCAAAAATAGTAATATCGAAAGCCTTAATCTCTGTAATAACCTTGTCCTCAGGAAGCTCAGACTCTACAGCAGATTCGATTGCCTCAATATCACTCTTGTTTTTAATTTCGGTGGCGTCAAAATAAGCCCCTTCTGGAAGAACCTCTGCATCAGCCCACAGAGTAATCTCTACTCCACCAACTGTAATGGTCTTTGAAAATGGCTCCTTTTCTTCCTCTTCCTCATCCTCTTCTTCCTCAGTTTCTTCTTCAGCTATAAGCTCTTCAGATTCTTCGGCTTCAGTTTCGTCCTGGATTTCAGAAGCTTCCCCTTGGTTGCCATCTACCACTTCAATGACTGGCTCGTCATCCTTAGGCTCACCTTCCACTGGCAGACCATCTTCTGTCTGCTCCTTAGGCTCCTCTTCTCCCGCCTGTTCTTCAGTTGTAGAACTTTCTGGATTGTTCTGGAATTCTCCCTCTTTTTCTGTGGCCTGCTCATCTGTTGACAGGCTAACTTCCTCGGCACCTGACTCTGATGATTCTGCTGCATTTTCCTGAACCGCAACAAACTCTTCAGAATTGTTTGCTCTTGCTACAGACCCTAGAGAAAGGGCATTGATAACAACAAAAGCACCGAGAAGTACTGCAAGCACTCTCTTCTTCATAAATTATCCTCACAAACACCTAAAAATCTATTACAACTATTCGTCTCCCCGCTCACTGAATAGCTATAATTTAGAATATAAAAAGAACCCTACCTGATACTCCTAAGGATTCTCTCCCCTTAAATATAAACTCTTTTCAGCCTATCGTCAATTAATTGTAGGCAAAAATCGCTTTTCTTAGACATTTCATATAATATTGCGTCATTAACGCCATTCAGCCAAACAATCCAACACAATTGTCGCAATTGTTTATTAATAAAATTTATCAAAAATACTCCCTACATTTGCATAAAAAATATAAGCATGTCTAATTATTAAAGAGAAAAGATTGAGTATTGTAGAAAACTCCTACATTTAGGTAGAGTTCTTATTTACAAAATTTAAAATAAAGCCTGTTTATTATTTGAAACTAAAAATCTCCAAATATCACCTGGTATTGTTTAGTTTATATGAGATTTCAAAGTAATTTCCTATAAATAAACAAAGGGCGAGCCTAGTTTCATAGACTCACCCCGCAATATTAACTATTAAAGCTCCAGGAATTAAAGCTCAGCCTTAAACTCTGCATCCCCTGGAAGTGGATACTTGTCGGTAAGAGACTTGATAATAGCTCTTGCCTTTTCTACTCCAGCCTCGCCCTCTTTGATAACTACAGCGATTGCCTCTGCAACCTGATCAAAGTCAGCTTCCTTAAGTCCGCGAGTTGTTGCAGCTGGTGTACCAAGACGGATACCAGAAGTAACGAATGGTGACTTAGGATCGTTTGGAATAGTATTTTTATTTGCAGTAATGTGTGCATCATCAAGAAGCTTCTCAACAACCTTTCCTGTAAGGTCAAATGGAGTAAGATCGATAAGCATAAGATGGTTGTCTGTACCGTCAGAAACAATCTTGATGCCTCTGTCCTGTAATCCCTTACAAAGTGCCTGAGCATTCTTAACAACCTGCTTGCCGTACTCCTTGAAAGAAGGATCAAGAGCTTCCTTGAAGCAAACAGCCTTGCCTGCTAACACGTGCATTAAAGGACCACCTTGGATACCTGGGAATACTGCCTTGTTAAAGTTGAACTTTTCGTTTGCCTCAGCAGTAGCCATAATCATACCACCTCTTGGTCCACGAAGAGTTTTGTGAGTAGTTGTTGTAACAATATCAGCATATGGAACTGGGCTCTCATGAACACCTGCTGCAACAAGACCAGCGATGTGTGCCATGTCTACAAAGAGAACTGCTCCAACCTTATCGCAGATTTCTCTAAATCTCTTGAAATCAATCTTGCGGCAGTATGCTGATGCACCAGCGATAATCATCTTTGGCTTGCACTCAACAGCAATGCGCTCTACCTCATCATAATCAATAACTCCATGGTCATTTACACCATAAGGAACGATGTTAAAGTATACACCAGAGAAGTTGGCTGGAGAACCGTGAGTAAGGTGTCCGCCGTGATCAAGGTTCATACCCATTACAGTATCTCCCGGCTTTAAAACTGCAAACTGCACTGCCATATTAGCCTGTGCACCTGAATGTGGCTGTACGTTTACATACTCGCATCCGAAAAGTTCTTTTGCTCTTTCTCTTGCAAGCTCCTCTACAACGTCTACCTCTTGGCAGCCACCGTAGTAACGCTTTCCTGGATAACCCTCAGCGTATTTGTTGGTGAGAACTGAGCCCATTGCAGACATTACTGCAGGAGATACCCAGTTTTCAGAAGCGATGAGCTCGATATGCTCTGACTGGCGATTGTACTCTTTGACAATTGCCTCTGCCACTTCTGGATCAGTGTTTTTGATGTCCTTTAATGTGTACATTACATTCCCTTTCTATGTTTTTAAAATAGTTCTATGTGAACCGTCGCCGGTAATCACTGAAGATAACGTTTTTCAAACTCATCCCTTGTAAGAGGCTTGTCAAAGTAAAAGCCCTGTGCTAGGTTGACTGAAAACTTGCCAATCATATCAATCTGCTTGTCGTACTCGACACCCTCAACGCAGACATCCACATCAAGTGAATCTGCAAGCTCTGCAATGGTCTTGACGAAAGCTTCTGAGAAATGATCGGAACCCATATCTGAAACAAATGCTCTGTCGATTTTGATTGTATCAATCGGCATGCTGCGGATATGGTTTAATGATGAATATCCTGTACCAAAATCATCAAGTGCCACACGACATCCCAAGGCTCTTATTGCCTCAAGAATCTTGATCATTCTTTCCATGTCGTTGATGGCAAGTGACTCTGTAACCTCAAGAGTAAGACTCTTAGGATCGATAGCTGTAAGCTGAAGCGCCTCATTAATCTTGTCCATAATATCAGGTTGTCTAAGCTGCACTACCGAAAGATTGACATTGACCTTGTACTCTGGGTGGCCAAAATCATTCCAGTGTTTACATGCCTTTGAAGCCTCAATAAGCACATGATTGCCAATGGCGTTGATAAGCTTTAAGTGCTCTGCCTGTGGTATAAACTGATCTGGTAAAACTAGTCCATACTCTGGAGAATTCCATCTGACCAATGCCTCTGCGCCACAGCATCTTGGCACACCATCCACAAACTCCATGATCGGCTGATAGTAAACCTCAAACTCCTTGCAACCATCCTCAACAGCCTTGCGCATGGCCTGCTCCATCTTGACCTTTTCTGCCATAAATACATCTGAAGAATCATTGTAGTACTCGAAGCGATTCTTGCCCTTATTCTTGGCACCGTGCAGAGCAATGTTTAGTCTAGTAAGAATGCTAGATGAATCAGTAATATCTGCTGGTGCCTTTACACCGCCCATACTGATTGTGCAATAGTATTCCTGGCCGTTAAGGGTCCATGGATTATCAAATAAATTCATTATACGTTTAATAATGAAGTCAAGGTTCTCGTAGTTCTCATGGTCTACAAGTACAGCAAACTCATCGCCGCCAACGCGGTAGCACTTGCCTTTGATGAAGGAAATATCGTTGATACTATGGGCAATGTACTCTAACAAGTCATCGCCAACCTGATAGCCCAAGCCCTCGTTGACACTGGCAAAATCGTCTAAATCAATCATAAGGACTGCAAACATCTTGTTTAAGGTAGTTGCCACATGGTATTCCATGGCAATGTCCTTTTCGCATGCCTGTCTATTGTATAGGCCAGTAAGAATATCCTCCTGGGCCTGCTTTTCTACCTTTTTCTGGTAGATGCGAAGGTCGGTGGTGTCATAGAAAGTGATAAGTCTAACATCTCTTTCATCCACCCACTTAATGTTGGCTACTGAAATATCAAACCACTTGCCTGAACCGTTGGCTGAATAACCGTTAAGCTCTGGCAAATCATATCGCTTATCAAAGATAATCTCCTCGATAGCGATTCTATCTATCTCGTTTTCAAACATCCTTGAAAAGGTGTCGTTGGTGTATAACAAAGTGTTGTCATTTAAGTCTGCTACAACTACACCGTATCCAGCATTTCTCAATATTGCCTCTAAAGCATTATATGAGCTGGCCAAGGAATTGGTAGTAATCTTTTTGATTAAGATAGTGTGCAAAATACGCTTTACATCATTTGCAAATCGCAAATCATCCACACTCCATTGTCTTTCCTTATCAACTGATAAAAAGCAAAGATACATTGCAGTAGCATCGTTGATATTAATAGGAAGAAAAATGCCTGCCTTAATTCCATACTTTGCAAAAAACACCTCAAACAACTCTGGGAGAGCTGCGTTACTTGAAATGGTATAAGGCTTGCCATTCATAAAAGGAAGCTCAACTGTTGGAACAGCCTGAAACTTATCCTTAAGTGACTCGGCATCCTCTGCCACCCACTCACAAATCATATCAGCAGAAATACTGCTTTCATCAATCTGCAAAAGGGCTGTATGTGTACAATCTATATACTTACCTGACTCTCTAAGAATGTCCTCGGAAGTCTTGGAAAAAGGACTATCCGACTCCATGAGACGCAAAATGTCTGTCATGATTTCATTCTTGCGGAGCTTGTATTCAATTTCTTTTTCAATGTTCTTTTCTTCTGATAGCTCTTGTCTAAGAGCATGACTCTTCATCTTTTCTGCAAAGTAATACTTGGTAAGAGTCTCAATCAGATAAATGGATTTCTCGTAGGCCTCTGCTGTTGTAATGCGAAGCCCCTCTGGCAAAAGCTTGTCCTCTGGGATGCGGTTGGCATCAACTCCAAGACAAAGCCAAACACCTAGCAATTTGCCTGCGGTGTCTCTAATAGCCACTCCCCTATATATAAGAAAATCCTCTGTGCCAAAGCGTTCCACAACATTCTCTGCAACGCCATCCACAAAGGAATCAAAAATCTCTCGTCTCAGCTCTGGGGTAAAATTTGCATCAACATACTCCTCCTCAGGCTTGCTGCCTGAGAAGGATGTTATTTGACCATGAATCTTACCAACGCACATGATATACATGTCGTTGGTCTTACAGAATGCATCCTGTAAAGATTGCATATCGTCACTGTTAATATCTAATTCAAAATTTACTCTATAACTGTAGTCCATCCATATTTGTCCTCGAGCCTTCCCCACTGAATACCTGTCAAGGTATCGTAAAGCTTCTGTGTAAGCTCGCCTGTTTTACCTCCATTTATTACAACAACATCGTCCACATAACGGAGCTCTCCAACTGGAGAAATAACTGCTGCTGTTCCTGTACCGAAGACTTCTTCAAGCTTGCCTTCATGAGCTGCTTTCATAAGGTCATCAATTGCAAGACGCTCTTCACGAACTGTATAACCCCAATCCTTAAGTAAGTGGATCATAGAATCTCTAGTAACACCTGGAAGAACTGTTCCAACTGTAGGAGCTGTCCAAATCTCACCATCAATCTTGAACATGATGTTCATTGTACCAACTTCCTCAACGTACTTTCTCTCATTACCGTCAAGCCATAATACCTGAGAGTATCCAAGCTTCTCAGCCTTAACCTGGCCGGCGATAGAACCAGCATAGTTTCCACCGCATTTAGTGAATCCTGTGCCACCTGCAACTGCTCGTACCAATTCATTTTCTACTAAAATCTTAACTGGGTCAAGTCCTGTTGCATAATAAGCTCCAACTGGACAACAAAGTATCATAAACTTGTAAGATTTTGCCATGTGAACACCAAGCGCTGACTCAGTTGCAAACATGAATGGTCTTATATAAAGTGAGGTATCTTTCTCAGATGGTACCCACGCTTCTTCTACTTTGACTAAAGCCTTAATTGCCTCTACAAAGTCCTCCACAGGAAAACCTGGCATGCAAAGTCTCTCGTTAGACTTAATCATTCTCTTTGCATTCATCTCTGGTCTGAAAAGCTGAATCTTGCCGTCCTCACGACGATATGCCTTCAAACCTTCAAATGTCTCCTGTGCATAATGAAGAGTCATACATGCTGGATCAAGCTCGATTGGTCCTTCTGGGACTATTCTGGCATCATGCCATCCAATTTCTCTATCCCAATCACAAATGAACATGTAATCAGTCATGTACTTTCCAAAACCAAGGTTGTTCCAATCTGGCTTTTCCTTTAATTTTTCGCGTTTTTCAAATCTGATTTCCATCTTAGCCTCCAACTATACAAATGCGTATGATAATAATCTTTATCATTATCCAACTTTTTTTCCTTCACGTCAACACTTTAGTGCGCTAAATCATTCACTATCCTCAGGTTCTCCATAGTGTCCCTGTAATCCCCGGCCCCAAGGCCCCCTGTCCCCTATGGATGGTGGGGCAATTTTCACGAATATTTTAGCTTTTCAATATGCAAAAAGGGAGCATCCCGTATGTGTCTTGTTGCAGGATGAACTGTTTTGAGAAATGTTAATCTGGTGCGGACACCTGTAGCTTTTATATATGAATTTCCAATACAGAAGTCACCTGGTTTCATGTTACATTCACTAAGTAAAATCACAAAGCAGGTTTTGTTAGTATAAACACCGCCCTCTAAATCGAGTCCGTTCTCATTTTCGGGCTCGCTTCGCCGTCCTGGCTCAGCGTGTTTATACTATTCAAAACCAGCTTTTATTTTACTAAGCTCATTTCAAAATCAACCAGGTAACTTCTGTTTCGGAAATCCATATGACAATTAATTATTGGTGTGTCCGCGCTGCAGTTAACCTTTCTCAAAACTGTACAGCCTTGCAAAAGACACATGCTAATAAAAGATGCGACACTTTGCATATATGAAAAGCAAAATATTCTTGTGAAGCCCCACTGTCCATAGGGGCCAGGGGCCCTTGGGGCCGGGGACATTCAGTACATTTAGAACCTGTGAATAGTAACGTAAGATTTTGTGAAATCGGCAAAATGTTTTGGGGGCTGTGATATAATTCAGATAAATATATGTTACGGGGCAAAATGTATGAATATTTACACTCAAGTATGTGGGCTAGTTATCGTTGCTATGCTCATTTTTTTCTATAAACGACAGCCAACCATGGGGCTGAATTCCGAGCGTCGTTTCAAAGTTGTTTTGTTTGCCATCTTAGGTTGTGTGCTTTGTGATATAGCATCCTGTTACTTTATTGTTAATGCAAGCAGATATACTCCATTTGTTGTTAATAGCATTTGTAAAGTCTATCTACTTTTCCTACAAGTAGTTGCTTTTTCGACCTTGGCCTATGAACTGGCTGATATATTTGAATTCTATGGAAGTAAGCTGGAAAAAATGATAGCTATTTGCTATCAGGGAATCTGTTTAATTGGCTTGGGATTTACCCTGTATCTTCCTATAGAAATATATTATGACGGGGATGTGCTGTACACCTACGGTGCTGCTCCTATGGCCACCTATTGTTTTGTTGGATTTTATGTTTTTTCAATTTTACTTTCACTGCTTTTACTTAGACGCCATATAAAGCCAACAAGAATCAAGGCCCTCTCGGCCTGGATGTGCATTTGGACGGTGGCAGCCGGCATTCAGTTTGTGTATCCTCAGCATTTGATTGTAAGCTTTGCATCCTGCCTTGGTGCTTTGATTATGTACTTTGAAATAGAGAATCCTCAAAGTGCCATTTCAAGAAAGACAGGACATTTTAGTTCCGGTGTTATCAGAGAGTACTTTGACAACTTGTACCAAAACAAAAAAAAGTTTTCTCTGATGATGATTTCCTTTAGAAGTTCAACTAATGCTAACGGTGATACAAAGCTTTTGCGAAAAACTTCAGAGCTTTTGTCAGAGTTTCTTTTTTCAATTGATTCTGCAAAGGTTTTTGATACTGCAGAAGGTTATTTTTTATTAGTATTTGAAAATATGGATTTTGTTGAAAGCACCAAGTTTAGGATTTCAACTTACTTCCAATCAATAGAAAACGATCCGGATATTTCAAAGGCTATCACCTTGCTTAGCCCGTTTTATACAATCATTCCAAACGGCCATATTTCAAGCAGTGCCGACGAATTGCTTTTGCTGCTGGCCACCTACTCTCCTAACAATCAAAAGGAGCTTTTGGGTGATGAAATTGTTTTGGATGATTCCATCTTAAAGGATGTTCAATTAGAAAAGCTTGCGGAAAATCTTGTAATAGAGGCTATGGAAAACGACAGGATTGAAGTACACTATCAGCCTATTTTTGATATAGCGACTGAAAAATTCACCTCAGCCGAAGCCCTTGTTCGTATCAGGACCTCCGAAGGCAAGCTTCTTTATCCTGATATGTTTATTCCTATTGTAGAGGAAACCGGACGTATCATTCCTCTTTCCGATGCAATTTACCGCAAGACTCTTTCCTTTATGAAGTCCTACCACGTGGAGCGACTTGGAGTAGAGCGAATCGAATTAAACCTCTCTGTGAGGCAGGGTGAGCATCCACTTTTTGTTAACCGCTTCATGGGAATTCTGGACGAGTACAACATCGATCCGGACTTGCTAAATTTAGAAATCACTGAGACCAACTCCTTACACAGCAAGGAGAATCTCTTGGCTAATATGAAAAAGCTCGAAGAATACGGCTTGTCATTTTCTCTTGATGATTTTGGTTCGGGAAGCTCAAATCTCAACTATATGATTGAGATGCCAGTTGGGATTGTAAAGCTTGATAGAGATTTGTCTGGAGCTTACTTTAAGAGCGACAAGGCCCAGGCCATTGTAAAGGCAGTTATTGCCATGGCTCACTCCATGAACATCAAGCTTATCGCCGAAGGAATTGAAACGAAGGACGAATTTGAAACAATGAAAACCCTTGGGGTTGACTATATCCAGGGATTTTATTTTTCAAGACCACTTCCTGAGCATGAGTTTTTAAAATTCATGCAGGATCATAATCTTTAGTTGCATTTTTAATTTGTAATTTTGGGAGAATAAGTTTTAGGTCAAAAGCATTTTATCAACACAGAAAGTGAGGAAATCTATGCATACCTTTCAACCTTACCCAATTAACATGTTAGAATGGAATCCAATCAAAAAACTTGCAGAGGAAGGAGTTGCTGTGGTGACCGAATCTGGCGGAAAGGTAAATGCCACCTCGTCACACAACGGCGGTGTAGGTCATATATGGGGCCGCAACGTGCTCTACGCTTTCTTGCGCAACACCCGTTACACCAAGGAGCTTTTAGATGAAAGCGAGTTCTTCTCTGCCTGCTTCTTTGATATGAGTGATAAAAATAATGTTCAGCTGATGAAGGTCCTGGACCAGCTCAGCGGACGTAACGAAGATAAATTGGCACAGTGCAAGGTGGACATTGGGCATTTCCTCAACGTGCCATACATTGACGACGCCAACTTTATCATCCTTTGCAGAAAGATTGCCTCTGTACCTATGACAGAAAACACTATCCTTGATCCAAAGATTCTGAAGGATTATTACACTGACCGTCACATGGACGACTTCCATACCATGTACATTGGAGAGATTATGGATATCAGAGCAAGGTAATTCCGCTTATTAATTTAAGACAAGAAAACGGGTCTGGAAATCCAGACCCGTTAATTATTTTCTACCTAAAATCCCGTAACCTCTTCATAATCCTGGAAGAATGCCATCTCTTCATCCAGCTCCTTGGCAATATCGTTTAGGCCGCTTGCCTTATCCGACAAGACATTCATAGTCTCAGACAACTCAATCATGGAAGCCTTTGTCTCCTCAGAGCTTGCAGCATTTTCCTGAGAGATTGATGAAAGGGAAGTGATTGTATCTGAAATACTGCTACTTGCCTTGCCTGTTTTATTAACATTATCAACGATTTCTCGTGTGAGAGAAATTGATTTGTTAATGTCATCTATAAGTGCATCAACCTGCTCTATTGTTCTGTGAATAGTGGTGCGCTGCTTGCCGATTGCCTCCTGCATGCTGCCCGCCTCTTCCATTGTCTTGCTTGAATCAGCAGAAAGGCCTCGCATTGCTTCCTGAATATTTTGAGCAGCGTCTGCCGACTGATCTGCAAGCTGACGGATTTCATCAGCAACAACTGCAAATCCTTTTCCAGCTTCACCGGCTCTTGCAGCCTCTATACTGGCATTTAAAGAAAGCAAATTAGTTTGAGCTGCAATGGCATCTATGATAGTAACCGCCTCACTGATTGTTGAAACAGCGGTGTTGGTATTTCCAATAAGCTCTACAATTCCGTCAATGGCTTCAATACTCTCTCTTGTGGATGTACGAAGCTCTGAAAGCATCTCCTGACTTGCGGCAGAATTTTCCTGCATAGAATCAGAAAGCCCCTGCATAGTCTCGGCATTATTTGTAATCAAACTAACAGCATCATTAATCTCATTAACATTTTCAACAGCCTCTTGAAGTGACTCAGCCTGGCTGGATGCTCCGGCTGCCACATGAGATACTGAATTCGTTACACTGTCAGCAGTCTCAGTAATCTTTCGAACTGTATCTGTTAAATATTCTGCAGAGCTGTCTACATTGTCAGAGGTAAGCCTTGCATTTCCGATAACGCCCCTAAGCTTCTCAGCCATTTCAAATAATGAAGAGGACATCTCCCCTAACTCATCATTTCTGGCTTTTACCTTCTCACTTAAAGAAATAGCCAAATCGCCGTCAGCCATCCGCTTAACAGCTGCAACATTTTCCGAAAGCGCCTTAACGACCTGCCATACATACAAAACAGCAATCACCGTAAATATTGCTACAAAAAGTGCTCCCATAGCTGCTGTTCTAAGCATTCGAATATTGATATACTCATCGATTTCAGACTTTAGCTGCCCTACAAAGGCCATGCCATAGACTTCACCTGAACTATCCTTTAGCGGCTCATAAGCAACGTAGTAAGGCTCGCCATTAATAATAACGCCCTCAGCCTGAAAACTGTTATTGTTCTTAAGCACCGCCTCGATGACCGCTTCGCTTGCCTGAGTTCCAACTACTCCAGGAATACTTGAGCGCACTCGAGTATCGCCTTCGAAATAGGTGTAATCGTAACCTGTCTCATTTGACATGTCACTTTCCAATGTTTCTGTTACTGCTCCACTTTCAGGTGTTGCATAGTTCAAAACCATGGCATAAGACTTGCAAGCTGCCAATACACCTGTCTTAACCTCACCCTCAACACCTTGCCTTAGACTGACTACACCAATGATGGTTAAAATAATACCAACCAGTGCTAGCTGTAGCCAAACCAATACAGGCATAATAATCTTCAAAGTAATTCCTTTTTTCCGTTTACTCATTTTAACCCCCCGTCAATCATTCCCCCTATGAATTGATTGAACAGTAAACCTTTGCATCGCGAGTGAATCAATTTAGCCAATTATACCTCAAAAATAGGTTCAAAATGTGAAAAAGGACAGCCTGTGGCTGCCCTAAAAAAATTTTATAACCAGTTGCTTCCTAATCAAAAATCTATCTATTGAAAAACTCTACGAATTCTTCGTATCCATCATTTGAAAGCTGTTCTTTCTGAAACTTTTTATTCTTGTTCATGCGGACAACAAGGACTGTCTGTCCATCTGCTCTTGCGGCCTTTGCCTGCGCCATTACCTCAGCAAGCTTTTCTGCGGGATAACCTTTTTCCACAAGATAAGCTACCTTCTTGCTAGCACCAGGAACCTTAAATCCTTGTTCCATAAGAAGAAGGATAATTCTCTCAAATCCAATTGAGAAGCCACAGGCTGGAGTATTCTGGCCTGTAAAGTTGCCAATCATCTTGTCGTAGCGTCCACCGCCACCGCAGCTTCCGCCAAACTCTGGGATAGCGATCTCAAAAATAGTGCCTGTGTAGTAGCTCATACCACGTACAAGTGTAGGATCAAATACTAATTCAAACTGTGCTTCCTTGGTAGCATTAACTGCTGCTGCAATCTCGCGCATCCAGTCAGCAACCTCAACATCAAGATACTCTCCAAGCTTATCAAGAAGAATATCCATACCTGCTGCAACATCCTTGACATCATTTAATGCCTCGAAAAGTCCAACATATTTATCGATAGACTCCTGTGGGTATCCTGCCTCAAGAAGCTCTGCAGAAACGCCCTCAAGACCAATCTTGTCCATCTTATCAAGAGTGATAAAGATTGAATCGTAATTATCCTCAGCAAATCCGGCATAAGCTGCCATTGCCTTTAAGATACGACGCTCGTTAATACGAATCTCGAAGTTTTTGAAACCGATGCGACCAAGTGTAGTTGTTGTTGCAAGAATAAGCTCGATTTCTGCAAGGTTACTTGGCTCACCAAGAATGTCGATATCGCACTGAGTGAACTGTCTGTAACGACCACGCTGAGGTCTGTCTGCTCGCCAAACAGAACCAATCTGAAGTGCCTTAAATGGTGATGAAAGCTCATTAGCATGATTTGAATAAAAACGGCAAAGTGGTACTGTAAGATCGTATCTCATACCAAAATCAACAACCTGCTCCTCTGTTGTAGCCTCTGGGATATTGAGCTTCTCGCCTCTTTTCATAACCTTGAAAATAAGCTTTTCATTCTCTCCACCCTGCTTGTTGGAAAGGTTGCCGATAGACTCCATGGCTGGTGTCTCAATAGGTGTAAATCCAAATGAGCGATATGTATCCTTTATAATAGATGTAACATAGTCGCGAACTTCCATTTCATAAGGAAGTATATCCTTCATTCCGTTAACTGGTTTCTTGTTTAAAGCCATTTCAAATCCTCTCTAAGTCTTTCACGTTTTCTATCTATCATTTCATCAATTCTGTCCATGTAAAGCTGAACATCTTTGACATTCTCACATCGAGTAACTGTCTTGCCATGGTCTGCAACAAACTTGCAAGCACAGCCACAGCCAAGTGCCATTATAGTTTGTTTTTCTTCCATTATCAAGATATTATATAATCCTTCTGTTCCAGAAGTAGCATATCCTATGTTTTCAAGGTTAGCTGCCATGTTCTTTTGACGGTATAAATAATAAGGACTCATGCCCATTTCCTTGGCTGCATCAAGACATATATCCATGTGCTTTTGAGAATTCTCAATCAGGTAATCCTCGTAAGCCTCCCTGTCATAATTTAATCTAGCAGAATGCTTTAGCGCCAAAGAATGCACCGTCAAATTGTCTGGAGCAAGCTTTTTAATTTCTGATAAGGTGTATTCAACATCCTCCAAAGTCTCCCCTGGAAGTCCCAAAATAAGGTCCATATTGATGTTGTTAAATCCAAGCTCTCTTGCCCAGCCAAATACTCTGTGAATATCCTCCACCTTGTGGAATCGGCCAATCAAATCCAGAGTCTTTTGGTTCATGGTCTGGGGATTGATGGAAATTCTTGAAACCGGATGCTTCTTCATCACCTGAAGCTTTTCGTAGGTGATAGAATCCGGGCGTCCTGCCTCCACTGTATATTCAAGAATAGAATTAGTGTCGAAATATTTGTCCACAAGTGTAAGCAATTTATCTAAATGCTCTGCATCAAGAGATGTAGGCGTGCCGCCTCCAATATAGATGGTAGTAAGGCTTTTATCCTTGCAAGCTTCGGCTGTAAATGCCATCTCCTTTTCAAGAGCGGCAAGATAATCGTCAAGCTTTTTAGTCCAAAGTCCAATCGGGTAAGAAGTAAATGAACAATAAAGGCAGGTGCTTGGGCAAAATGGAATGCCAATATATACCGAATATCCATTGTCATAATCAATCTTGGAAAGAAGCTTGTGCTCGTTGTGGGATACCTCGAGGCTAAGGTCAATCTTAGCCTGAGAAGTAAGGTAGGTTTCCTTCATATAGGAAGTAACTTCTTCATCGCTGGCACCTTCCTCTATCATTCCAAGAGAAATCTTGGTTGGTCGAATACCTGTAAGGGTGCCCCAAGGCAAATCCTTGCCAGTGCGTTCATGAAGGCTCTCGTAGATAGCCAACTTCAGACGATTCTTGGTGTCAGGCCTGTTGGAATAATCTATCTCCACCTGCTTGCCATCCAAAGTAAGCACATGATCAGAATAATTTACTTCCATCGTAAAAAGAACATTCTCATCCGCAGGAGCCTCGTCAGTACCAATCGAAACCTCTTCCTTTGGGTAGAATGCCTTTACAAGTGAATAAATATCGTATTCAAAATTGTCTTCGTTTAACTTTACATAAATCATAATATATAACTACAAGTACATGTTGTACATTTTCTCATCACCAATTGTGGTTGCACTTTCGTGACCAGGGTAGCAGATAGTGTCATCTGGAAGATTCATAAGCTTGGTCTTGATGCTGGAAACCAGCTGTGACATAGAGCCACCTGGAAAATCCGTGCGACCAACTGAACCACAAAACAGAGTATCCCCTGTAAATAAAATGTCCTCCTTTTCAAAATAGAAGCAGCATCCACCAGCTGTATGGCCTGGTGTGGCAAGGCATTTAAAATGCAGACCAGCTAAATCCATTTCCTGGTCATCCTTTAAAAATATATCAGCCTTGTAAGCTGTAGGAACAGCAATCATTGTTGAAAGGTTAATCTCAGGATTTGCAAGGGTTTCCTTTTCACCCTCGTATGCGTAAACCTTGATGCCATACTCTGCAGCAATCTCTGCTGCTGCACCTGCATGATCAAAATGTCCGTGTGTCAAAAGAATAGCCACCGGTGTGGTACCTGACTCCTCCACCCCTGACTTGATACGCTTAGGTGATGAGCCCGGATCTATAATAATTGACTGATTTGTTTCCTCGTTAATTGCCAGATAGCAGTTCATTGCGCAAACTGGCAACAATATGTGTTTAACTTTCATTTTATCCTCTTGGTCTTTCTACATCGATGATGGATTCAACCTGCTTAATCTTTTCAACCAACGACTTGAGCTGCTCACGGCTTTGAGTACCAAACTTGATTGTAATGGTAGCCACGCCCTGCTTGCTTGTCTTGGAATGAATTGAATCTATATCGATTTCTCTTTCAGTAAATATCCTTGTGATATCAACCAAAAGTCCTGTACGGTTGTTGCCGTAAATATTGATTTCGGTGAGATACACACCGCCCTGCTTGCCTTCTTCCTGAGCATCCTGTGCCCACTCGGCCTCGATTAATCTCTCCTTTTCAAACTCAGGTAGATTAATCATGTTGATACAGTCAGTTCGATGAATTGAAACTCCACGACCTCTTGTGACAAAGCCTACGATTTCATCACCTGGCACTGGGTTACAACACTTAGAAAAGCGCACAGATACATCATATAAACCGCTAACCGTAATGCCGTTTTTCGACTTTGGTTTAATCTTCTCTCCACCACTGGAATGTTCAGCAAGAACCTCCTCATCTGTAACCTTGACAGGATGATCCTTTTGCCAGGCAGTAAACATTCTATTAATGACGGCACCTTCCTTGATGGCACCCTGGCCGATTGCAGCGAGGGTATCCTCCCAACTGTGGAAGCCGTATTTGTTCTTGATAAGCTCCTGGTATCTAGGCTTGTTTATCTCGCCTAAATCCACGCCCTTTTGCTTTGCAGAGTTAATGAGCAATTCCTTGCCCTTAAGGATATTCTCATCCTTGGACTGGCTACGGAACCACTGATTAATCTTGTTCTTGGCCTGTGATGACTTAACAATGTTGAGCCAGTCACGGCTAGGGCCATTAGTATTCTGAGAGGTGACGATTTCGATTCTGTCACCGTTTTGAATAACGTAATCGATAGGCACAAGCTTGCCGTTGACCTTGGCACCAATCATTCTGTTACCAACTGCAGAATGGATTGCATAAGCAAAATCAATCGGTGTTGAGCCGTTAGGAAGATTCTTAACATCACCTGAAGGGGTGAAACAGAATACTGTATCCGAGAACAGGTTCAAATCGGATTTTAATAATGAAGAGAACTCTTTGTTGTCGGAAATCTCCTGCTGCCACTCAAGAATCTCACGAAGCCATGAGAGCTTCTCCTCCTCACCTACAACTGTAGAGCCTTCACCGCTTTCCTTGTATTTCCAGTGAGCTGCGATACCGTATTCACTGGTACGATGCATTTCGTATGTACGAATCTGAATCTCGAAAGGTGCACCATTAGGTCCAATGACAGTTGTATGCAAAGACTGATACATGTTTGGCTTTGGCATGGCAATGTAATCCTTGAAGCGACCTGGAATAGGTGTATACATCTCGTGGATTACACCAAGTGCAGCGTAACAGTCCTTGATGGAATCAACAATAATACGAACTGCAAATAAATCATATATCTGGTCGATGGTCTTGTGCTGGTTGACCATCTTTTTGTAAATACTAAAGAAATGCTTGGCGCGGCCGTAGACCTCCGCATCAATATCCGCAGCCTTGATGTGTTTAGAAACATCCTCTACCAAGGAATTGATGTACTCGGTACGCTGGCTCTTTCTAAGAGCAATCTTTTCAACCAAATCATAGTATGCCTCTGGCTCAAGATACTTAAGAGATAAATCATCCAACTCGATTTTGACCCTGCTGATACCAAGTCGCTGTGCCAAAGGAGCGTAGATTTCCATAGTCTCTCTGGCCTTTTCCTTTTGCTTCTCAGGGCGCATGTACTTGAGAGTACGCATATTGTGAAGTCTATCCGCAAGCTTAATAAGGATGACGCGGATATCCTTAGCCATGGCAAGGAACATCTTGCGCAGGTTCTCAGCCTGTATCTCAACCTTGTCCGCATCGTAATTCAGCTGGCCCAACTTGGTGACGCCATCAACAAGCTCTGCAACTTCTTCTGAAAATATCTCAGCAAGCTCCTCCTTGGTGTAAATGGTATCCTCCACCACATCATGGAGAATTCCTGCTACAATTGTTTCCTTATCTAACTCCAAATCAGCAAGGATAATTGCCACACAAAGTGGATGAATAATATAAGGCTCACCAGATTTGCGCACCTGACCATCATGGGCCTGGGCTGCAATTTGATAAGCCTTTTCAATCATTGATATATCAGTATTTGGATGGTATTTCTGGACACGCGAAATAAGCTCCTTATAGAGCTCTTCCGGATCCACAAAGTCAGTAGTAGCGATGACACCGCGATTTTCACCAGAGATATTGCGTTCTAGCATTTCTAAATCTGTCTTGTCTCTTTCAGCCACGATATCACCACCTTCCGAAAAAAATTTTTATTGAATATTATATAATTTCACATGGCAAAATGCAATAAACACAATAGCTAGATAATCATTTTTAGCTTGCCTTTGGTTCTCCATATTCCCTAATCATAGATTCATAAGAAATCACCCACTGTTTGCCAAACTTACAGACATCTATACCAAGCAACAATTTGCCATATATAATAGCTCTTCTAAGGGTACTTTCATTTAATCCCCACATTTCTGTAGCATCTCTTAACGACATAAGTCCATCGAATGGTGAATCAATCTTTTTTCCATGTTCCCATAGCTCATCGCAGGATAAGTCAAAATCATCGTTCCATACTATTCCGTATCCCCCGACATCGACCTTAGCTGATTTAAATAATTCGTCATTTTCAATGAGATTTTTAAAAACCTGATGTTCTTCTGCAAGAGCTGCGACATCATATATCTTTCTCTGGCCCTCAGTAAAATGTACACTCAGCCTACTATCTGGAAGAACCTGTATATCTTTTATTTTATGAAACATGTCATCCTCCTATTCTAATCTAATGGTGCTATTTTAATAAAATCCTGAGTTTCCCATATTTTTAACAATTCTTCTCTATGTAATGAAATCCATTTCAATACTAAACTTAATATTTTAGGAGGTAGTTCCCCCTCAATTACTCTATCAGTTTGAAAATCTATTGCTGCAACATCATCTCCATAAATAGCATGAATATGTGGTGGGTTATGTTCACTGGACAGAAAATACATCCGGATTACAATCCCATTGAATCTTGATATAACTGGCATACTTTACTCCTTCGTAGATATTATATCACGGTACCGTGATATTTTAAATACAGAATCTACATATATCAGGGGTTCTCTGTACAAATCTAGCTTTTTTTGGTATTATTTTAAAGATTTTGATTTTTAGTTGGACTTACTTTGTTTTGCTTAGTTTTCCAACTTATCTTTTTATATAACGAAAGGAAACAATATGATTCAAGCTAATAACGTCACTCTTCGTTTTGGCAAGAAGGCCCTTTTCGAAGAGGTTAATATCAAATTTACCGAAGGAAACTGCTACGGTATCATCGGTGCCAACGGTGCAGGTAAGTCTACATTCCTTAAGATTTTATCTGGCCAGCTTGAGCCTACAAGCGGTGAGATTACAATGAGCCCAGGCAACCGCCTCTCATTCTTAGAGCAGGATCACTTCAAGTATGATGAGTTCACAGCTCTTGATACAGTTATCATGGGTAATCAGCGTCTCTACGACATCATGAAGGAAAAGGACGCTATTTATATGAAGGAAGACTTCTCCGATGAGGATGGTATCCGTGCTGCAGAGCTTGAGACAGAGTTTGCAGAGATGGATGGTTGGAACGCAGAGGCTGATGCGGCAACACTCCTTAACGGTCTTGGAGTTGAAACAGAGTTCCACTACACTCTCATGTCAGAACTTCCAGGTGCATTAAAGGTCAAGATTCTTCTTGCACGTGCACTTTTTGGTTCACCAGATGTACTTCTTCTCGATGAGCCTACCAACCACCTTGATTTAGATGCTATCGGCTGGCTTGAGGAGTTCCTTATCAACTTTGAGAATACTGTCATCGTCGTATCCCATGACCGTTACTTCCTCAACAAGGTATGTACACATACAGCAGATATCGACTATGGCAAGATTCAGCTTTACGCTGGTAACTATGATTTCTGGTATCAGTCTTCACAGCTTATCATCCAGCAGCGTAAAGAGGCTAACAAGAAAAAGGAAGAGCAGATTAAGGAATTACAGGAGTTCATTCAGAGATTCTCTGCTAACGCTTCTAAGTCAAAGCAGGCTACATCACGTAAGCGTGCCCTTGAAAAAATTCAGCTTGATGACATCCGTCCTTCAAGCCGTAAATATCCATATATCGACTTTAGACCAGCACGTGAAATCGGTAATGAAGTACTTTCAGTTGAAAACATTACCAAGACTATCGATGGCGAGTTAATCCTCGACCACATTTCATTTAACGTTGGTCGCGAAGACAAAATTGCATTTGTTGGTTCAAACGAGCGTGCAAAGACAGTATTGTTCCAGATTCTCGCTGGTGAGATGGAGCCAGACGAAGGAAGCTACAAGTGGGGTGTTACAACTTCACAGTCTTACTTCCCTAAGGACAACACCAAAATCTTTAACACTGACCTTCTCATTGTAGATTGGCTTACACAGTTCTCTGAAATCAAGGATGCTACTTATGTACGTGGTTTTCTTGGCCGTATGCTTTTCGCAGGTGATGATGGTGCCAAGAAGATGAAGGTATTATCCGGTGGTGAAAAGGTGCGTGTACTTCTCTCACGTATGATGATTGAGAATTCAAACGTTCTTATGCTTGATGAGCCTACTGACCACCTTGATATGGAAAGTATCACAGCTCTCAACACTGGTCTTCAGAAGTTTGCAGGTGTTATCCTCTTCTCTTCTCGTGACCACGAAATTGTACAGACTACTGCCAACAGAATCATCGAAATCCTTCCGAACGGAAGCATGATTGACAAGATGACTACATACGACGAGTACCTTGAGTCAGACGAAATGGCTCGTAAGCGTACAGTCCTTGAGCTTTCAGCTGATGAGCTTGAAGATGACTAAAAATATGGCGCCCCTTAAGGGGGCGCTTTTTTTTGTTCTAAATACAAAAGAAAGAGACGCCAGCGGAGCGTCTCTTTCAAAAGGGAGAATAATGTTATGAAAAAATTGTATCTCTTTCGAGATGATTATATATTAACTGATAATTATGTTCAAGCTAAGTCTAAAGTGTGAATTGTCTGTGAATAATAAAAGTTATCAGCCTATTGTATTGTTTCCACCTTTATAGTGTTTGTATTGCCTACGCTTCCGTCAATTGGACCACCTGTAAGTACTACATTATCGCCGGCTTTAAGGTCTAACATCTGCTGAACACGGCCTACTGCATAGTAGAACATAACATCAAGTGAAGAGAACTTATCTACTAGAACTGGTGTAACGCCCCAGCTCATTCCAAGCTTTCTCCATACCTTTTTGTCCGTTGTCATGGCAACGATGTCAACTGGGCAACGGAAACGACTAACCATACGAGCTGTACGACCAGACATTGTACAAGCAACGATTGCCTTAGCATCTACGTCGATAGCCATTGAACATGTTGAGTGACTAACAGCATCTTGAGTAGAGCGAATCTCAACATCTTCTCTATGGAAACGTCTTGTATAAGAAATATCTGCCTCAGTTTCCTCAGCAATCTCAGCCATAGTAGCAACTGCCTGAACTGGATACTTACCCTGCGCACTTTCACCTGAAAGCATGATTGCACTTGTTCCATCATATACAGCGTTAGCAACATCTGAAATCTCTGCACGTGTTGGGCGTGGATTGGTAATCATTGACTCAAGCATCTCTGTGGCAGTGATAACTCTCTTGCCAAGGACACGACACTTTGAAATAAGTTCCTTTTGAATTGCTGGAAGCTTTACAAAAGGAATCTCAACGCCAAGATCGCCACGGGCAACCATAATGCCGTCGCAGAGTTCACAAATCTCCTCGATGTTATCTACACCTGGCTGATTCTCAATCTTTGCAATAATATCAATATTATCGCCACCATTTGCATGAAGGAAGTCCTTAAGCTCCTCCAAATCCTTCTTAGTTGAAACAAAAGATGCGGCGATGTAATCAACATCATTTTCAATGCCAAAAAGAATATCCTTCTTGTCCTGCTCTGAAAGATATGGACCTGACATAACTTTGTTAGGGAAACTCATGGACTTCTTATTGCTCATGGTTCCTCCTGTTGTACACTTGGTAATAACGTCCTTTCCCTTGATGTCTGTAACTTCAAAGAAAACAATACCGTTGCAAACAGAAAGCGTATCACCTACTGCAAGGTCCTTGTGAAGGTTCTTGTGGCTAACAGAAACTCTAGTCTCATCACCCTCAACATCTTCTGTGGTAAATGTAAATACATCTCCTTCTTTAACTGTAACTGAGCCATCCTTAAATGTACCAATACGGTACTCTGGGCCCTTTGTATCAAGCATGATTGCAATTGGAAGATTGAGATTCATACGAACCTTCTTTACCAAATCCATCTTCATGCCCTGCTCCGCATGGTCACCATGGGAAAAGTTCATTCTAGCAACATTCATTCCGGCCTTTGCCATAGCTGTGAGAGTTTCCTCATTCATGCTTGCTGGACCGATTGTACAAATAATCTTTGTCTTTCTCATTTTATACTCCTCTATATGATGATATTAATTCCTGCCGATTTTGCCGGCAGGAAACATGTTTACCTAAAAAAAAACGAAATCCAAACAATAATAACACCATTTACCCCTTACGTAAACTAGATATGTACATATTATATCAAAAATTTTAAATATGGGTGAACTGAGCAAAACACAGTATTAGTATGACTTACTTCATATCAAAAAATGTCATACTGTTATCTATAAATTTAAAGATGGCGACGAAAAAAAAAGTATGACTTTCAATTATATATGAGAGTCATACTTTTTTACTGGTATTATAAGTTTTACTTATTCAAAATCTGTGTATAGTCATACTTCCATAACAGATTTTATTATAAGAATCGCTCAAATTAAGCCTAAATCAGTATCACTTTTAAAAAAGAGCCAAAAGTCATACTCCAAAAGTAAAAATGTTTTCCTGCCACCTAAGCAAATTCTTACTTACACAATTATCACGTTGCTAGTGAATTACTTACTTAGAAAAGTCCTAAAAATTTCTTCTCATAAGGCTCTGACTTCATCCACTCAACTGAATATCCTGTCTCGCCAATAGCAGCAACTAACATATTTTCATCTGGAATCTCCTCCGAGATAAATGTAGCCTCACCTTTTTTATATGAACTCTTCACTTTCTTTGCTTCAGGTATCTTATTTCGAATCACATCATTAACATGTGCCTCGCACATACTACACATCATTCCATCAATTTTTAACATAGTTTTATACATGGTTTTCACCTCTAAACCTCATGGATAAGGTCATAAATATGTAGTCCTTCTACTTTACTTCTAACTCTATCAAGTTTCATCCCTAGATGCTGATATCTATCGCTTTTGTCCTTATCATCTGTATCAAGAATAACAGCTACTCCTCTTTTTTCTGCAAGCTGATAAGCATAATTCATCATTTGTTTCATGAACCCCTTTTTCTGGAATTCTTTTCTTACTACAAGCATCTCAATTTTTAAAAATTTCCTCTTCGCTTTTTTCATTCTTGTTTCAAGGCTACCACCTTCACAAAAACAAGCAGAAATAAACTCTTTCATCTTTTTTATTCCACCAAGAGCTCTTTTTTCAGCAAAAATCATTTTCATTCCATCTACAAATTTAATGGTGTTCTCACCATCTCCTGTCAGAACCAAAAAACCTTCCATCCTTTCAGAAGTGGTATATAATATATTGCTATTATGTGCAGCCTGCACTATAGCACCGAAGTAGGTATATGCATCCTCTCTCGTAGGCATATATTTAATTAACCCTTCATCAATTCCATTGTAAGGATAATCATAAAATGCATCTGTAATCTGCTCTGTTATTTCTTTAATTTCTGCCTCATCTAGTCCCTTTAGCTTAATCATATCATTTTCCTTTCACAAGTTGTATAAGCATATCCCAGCCTTCCTTGGCCTCTTTAACCATAGGAAAAACTGGATAGCAATGAAACATTCCTTCACCAACAATCATTTCATAATCTACCCCATACTTTTGCATAACCTTTTCAAAGGATGGTGCGCAAGCGTATAAGGTTTCATCCGAACCATAATTAAACGTGATAGGTGGACTATTAGTAAAATCTCCCTTCTGGAGCCAAATCATGTATTCTGGAACCGAGTCATCTCCATGCCTTAATATATCTACAGCTTTTTTCATATATTCAGCTGGGATTAAAATATCCTTTTTATCAAGTTCAAGCATCTTCTGCCATTCCTCCTCAGACTCCACGCAGGTACCTGGAGAAAGTGCTATAATATGCCCCGGCATCGGAACATCCAAATGATTATCATTAATATATGGAACAATTCCAAGAGCGAGGTTTCCACCCGAAGAAGACCCAAGTATCGATATGGCCTTAGGCTCATAACTTTTAAGCATTTCTTTATATGTTTCATGAATCATTTCATAGGCTTTAGATACAGGATAATCAGTACACAAAGGATAATAAGGCACAAATACATCCACCCCTGTTTCTTTTGCGAAGGCAAGAGCCTTCTTCACCGAGCCGGCACTTGGTGATGCAATCATGCCTCCTCCAATTATAAAAAGATTAGCTTTACTTACCTTTTCTTTATGAATCAATCTTATAACTGAACATTCCATAACTTTAATGATGCTTATATCAAAATCCTCATCTTTTAGTTCAGGAATAGTTGTTTTCGCATTTTGTTTTTTTGTTCTATCTACTATTTCATCAGGACTACCGCTAAATAATTTAGTCTTAAGTCCAATTGCTTTTATTGCACATTTCAATAAACCATACTTTAAGCTCATATATCCCCCTGTATTCAAAAATATAATTAAAAAAATGGAGGCACCTTCAAAATATTATGGGCGTAGCTATAGACTAAGCGACCAAAATACTTTAGATGCCTCCGCAAAAATTAATTATTCCACATTAAAAGCGCCCATGCCTGGATATACTGCAGATGCGCCAAGCTGCTCTTCAATGCGAAGAAGCTGATTGTACTTAGCCACACGCTCTGAACGCGAAGGAGCACCTGTCTTAATCTGACATGTGTTAAGAGCTACTGCAAGATCAGCAATTGTTGTGTCCGCTGTCTCACCACTTCTGTGAGAAGAAATAGCTGTGTAACCAGCCTTGTGTGCCATCTTGATAGCCTCAAGAGTCTCTGAAACAGAACCAATCTGATTGAGCTTGATAAGGATAGAATTACCACAGCCATTTGCAATACCCTTAGAAAGACGCTCAGTATTTGTAACAAACAAATCGTCACCTACAAGCTGAACCTTGTTTCCAAGCTCTGCAGTAAGCTTCTTCCAGCCTTCCCAATCCTCTTCGTCCAAAGCATCCTCGATAGAGATGATAGGATACTTCTCCACAAGCTTTTTCCAATGATCGATAAGCTGCTCAGATGTATAAACAGTACCGGCCTTAGGAAGCTTGTACTCACCAACCTTGCCTGTCTTCCACTCAGAAGATGCAGCATCCATAGCGATTCTGAAATCTTTTCCTGGCTCATAGCCAGCCTTTTTAACTGCCTCGAGAATAGTCTCGATAGCTTCCTCATCAGACTTAAGTGCTGGAGCAAAACCACCCTCATCACCTACTGAAGTAGCAAGACCTCTATCCTTTAAGATTGCAGCAAGCGCATGGAATACCTCTGCGCACCATCTTAATGCTTCCTTAAATGAAGGAGCACCAACTGGCATAATCATAAACTCCTGAACATCAAGACCAGACGAAAGTGCATGGCAACCACCATTTACAATATTCATCATTGGAACTGGAAGTCTGTTGCCGTTTACACCGCCAAGGAATCTGTAAAGAGGAATATCAAGAGCGATAGAAGCAGCTCTGCAGCAAGCAATTGATGTTGCAAGAATTGCATTTGCACCAAACTTAGACTTGTCCTTTGTTCCATCTGCCTTAATCATGGCTGCATCAATAGCGTAGATATTTGAAGCATCCATACCAACAATTGCATCAGCAATAGGTCCGTTAATGTTTTCAACTGCCTTTGTAACACCCTTGCCAAGATATCTATTCTTATCTCCGTCGCGAAGCTCAAGGGCCTCGAACTCACCTGTAGAAGCTCCTGATGGAGCTGTTCCTCTGCCCACTGTGCCATCAACAAGTACAACCTCGCATTCGACTGTAGGGTTTCCTCGTGAATCGAGAATCTCTCTGCCAATAACCTTTTCGATTTCTAAGTAATCCATAAAAATCCTTCCTTTCACATTAAAAATATTTACAAAACGCTAGTCACGTCTTGAGTCTGTAGAAAGTGCGAGCTCCTTGTTTATGGCAAGAGGTAGCAACTCTCAATAATAAAAAGGAGCTCTGCAATGATTTACACTATAGTTAGAAACTTCTAACCATAAGTAGATTAACAGAACTCCTCTATTTCTTCAATTAAATATACTGCTGCTACTTGATATAATTTATCAATAGGTTATACATTATATACCTGCTCATTATAGAATTTTGGATTCTCATCCATTATTCTAGAAACTTTCTTAGGTCTTCCACCTGGCAACCATACTGCGAGTACTATTAAAGCCAATGAAAACACCATCGCAACTGCAACCAACTTACTTACAAACTTCTTCATTTCTCTTTCCTCCTAACAAATTACTTTTAATCCATATTTTTTCTCAAACGGCAATATTGTAACGTAATTTGTTTTTTGATGATTGCTGTTTCTTGCTGAGAAATTATTAAATCATGCCATAATTAATCTTGAAAAATTTTTATAGGATGCCAATAACCTTGTTTTTTAAATTAAAATCCCCTCAAGCAAATACAATCACGCATCCGCTTAAGGGGAATAACTACTATATATTCTATTTATTTAACTGTCTGAATCAGTAAGTCAAGATCTGATGCGTCGACTTTTCCGTCAGAATTCATATCACCATTCAGTGATACTGCAAGGGAAAGCTCTCCGTTGCCGTTGATATAATTCTGAAGTGCTAACACATCAGAGTAATCAATTTTGCCATCGTTGTTGACGTTGCCCTTTATTATGACGCCACTAACCTCTGGCTGAGGTACCTGCATAACCGAATCGTGTGTCTCCACTCCATTTTCATCAAGCTTAGTCACCTCGATTTCCTTTGGCCAGAAGTACTCATTCTTCTGAGGTGTTTCATCTGTCAAAAGAACAAATCCTGCATCTGGAGGAGCCATCTTGCCACTTCTTTCAACAAAACGTTCCTTTACGGTTCCGTCATCCTTGAATGTGATGTAGCCGTCCTCAAAGTATTGTGTATCATAAAAATCTATCAAACGATAATGAATCACATCATGTTTGAATTTGTCTTCCAATTTGGTCTGACTAAAGTCGTAGAGTGTTGGATAAGCAAATTCACCTTCATATACTAAAGAATATCCATTACTAAAGGTACGGAAAGATGATAAATACATATCACGCTCTGTAATGGTCTTGTAAACGTGAGTATCAATTGGCATTGGCTCTGCGTCGTCTCGAACGTAGGTAACGCATTCCATTTTGGTGGCAAGAACTGTATAAGGTACATCAAGCTCAGGATGATTGAAAATTCCATCCGTCCACTTTATTGTGCCATCGGTCTGCTTTCTGAAATGATAGTCCCCTCTGTCGGAAACCTTTTTCTGATTTTCAGTGCCATAATTTTCATAGTGACCGGTATCTGTGATTTCCTTTTCCACAGGAAAATCCGGCATCACACGGTAAACACCCTTCTCCCAAACAGCCTTGTTGCTTCCATCATTGTATACACAGTCCAGCTCGTATACACCGTAGGTCCAATCTCCCCATTTGTACTGAGGATTGCAATTGTGCGCATTCACCCAGATTTCTTTAAGATTGTTGGCGTTGATTTCTATTCCATCTCTGGTTTTCATACCATATAAATCAGAATAGTCATCAAAAACCCCGTCTTTGACCACACCAGAAATGGCCAGATTTTCGTATGTGTTAGCCATTTTAAGTGTCAGTGTTTTGCCTGTTACATCCGGTGGATTTCCCTCAAATCTCACGTAAGCATTAGCAGGCAAAGTTGTCATGCTGATGGACACAGCAAGTGAGGCAGCACAAGCTGCCATTTTGTAGAATTTTTTCATTTCACTACCCCCTTAAAAATACTACTGTTTACCCGCAATTCTTTGCGGATATGTTACGATTTACCCGACAATAGCATATCTTTATTGGTGACGCAATATTGTTTTGTATATTTTGCCATAATTACCTATTTAAGGGGTGTATTATTAGTATAGAATGCCCAAAAATCCTTTTATTTCAGGGAATAATTCAAGGTTAAGTTGTCTCCCTTGGTGCTTACAGTTGTGTATGCTCCAGAGATGATAGGTACCATAGGTGCCAGATGACCAACGTCGGCATCCATCACTATAGGTACATTGTACTTGCCAAGGATTCCTGTAACTGCTGCGTACTGATCCAATCCCATCAGCTCTTCCTTCCAGGCTGCTGCGGGACGTCCCACGATAAAGCCCTTGGCATTTTTGAACCAGCCTGCTCTATCAAGATTCCAAAGAGCTCGCCTGATTGCCATTACATTCAAATCGCAGGCCTCAACGAACCAGATGATGCCTGTGTCCTTGTATTTTTCATTGAAGGAATCCACGTTATCGTACTTGGTTCCCACAAGATTTGCCAGGCAATCCAGACATCCACCTGTGATAATTCCAGAAAAATCTGGCAGTCTATTCACCTGAGCCTGTCCGGAATATAGCTTTAGCTCCTTCTTTTCTGTCACATTGAAGGTGGCAAAAGGATTCTCCTCGCTTTTTAAAGATTCAATCTCAAACTTATCATAACCGCTGACCGTCAGGGTCTTGCCGGTGATTAAATCTATAGTATCCTCCAGAGATTTATGTAGCTGCTTTTGCCCAAAAGCACCAATGCTTGGTCCATATATAGATGCCACATCACAGATAGTGTTAAGCAAAAAAGTAAAATTGGTATTGTCCGAATATCCCATGTACCATTTTGGATTGGCCTGATTTATGGCATCAAAATCCACGTGGTCCAAAGTCTCGCACATAAGCTCACCACCACCACAGGTAATAAGCATATCGTTGTCTTGGCTCACGTAAAAATCTGTAAGCTCCCTGCCGCAGTTTTCAGGAGTAGAACTGATACCTATTCCATCGCTCTTTCTGCAGTTGGGCCCTTCTATTATTTTATAGCCCATCCCCTGAAACCGCTTAACTGCTGCATCCATGCAGCTTTTGTATGGCTCAAAGGAGCATCCAAAGGATGGTGCCACAAGACCTACCTTGCCGTTTTCTTTTAAAAATTCTGGGTATCGCATGCTTCGTTCCTTTATTTTACAACTGTAAATTCAACTGGTGCTGCACCTGCACACTTTTTCTGTAGCTTTTCAAACAGCTCTTTTGCCTTATCGTCTCTGACTTCCAAACCATCATCCCCTGTGTTCTCTCTGTAAAAGCCATAGTATAAAGAATTTCCCTGCTCATCCTGACCTGTTAAACTTATATTGTTTACATATATCAATTGGTTATTACTATTGTTGATATCAAACGAGCAGACTTCTTCTTTGCCTCCGACCCAAAGCATTCCATCTCCTAAAGAAAGTGGACTATCTTTATCTGTACCATTTGCAAAGCCTGCCATGTCTACCTTTCCATCCTTCTCAGTATAAGTACATACATCTATTGATACCATCTTACCAGATCCATTGTCATACAATTTATCTGTCACTAACAATATTTTACCATTAGAACCACCAAGCTCTACAAATGCATATCCCTGGCCCTTCTTTAAGAAAGATATTGCCTCATCATAGCTCTCAAAGTCTGTTTTGCCAGCCTGATCCTCTAAGAATGTTTCTGGATAATCTCCTTCTACACCTGTGTCCCAAACAAGATATTGAGCAACAGCAGTAATATCAAATCCATCTAAATCTTTTGCTGATGTAGATAATGAAAATACATATCCAGCGTCTTCTACAAACCAGATAATAACATCAACAGTCTCATCTGAACCCACATAACGTTTTTCCTGAGCTGGGAGTCCATTCAATTCGCAGTCATCTACACTTGTCCAATCATAGTTACAACCAGAAATGTCCTCAAGCTTGTCAGCTTGCTTGAATCTAGCTGTAAAATCTAACCCATCGTATACAAATTCCATCTGAGCGATTTTCTCATTTTCATTGATACTGTATCTAATATTTTCAGACTCATAAACCTCATAAAAGCCAGCCCCCATAATTTGAGAGATTTCCTCATCAGAAGATTCTCTCCAAGGGTTTGCCACCTGTGTTGAATCACTGGCATCATTTTCAGAAGTAAGGTTTTCTGCCTCGACATCTTCGCTTATTGTATTTTCCTCTTTTGCTCCACAGCCAAAAAGAGTTGATAAACTAAAAATCATTGCCATAGCAATTAGCATTATTTTCTTGTTCATATTATTCCTCCTTCGCTAACTGTACTATTGTATATAGTACACTAAGAATAATAGTTTTTACACGTTTTGTCAATAATCTGAACCTTAGCAGCAGATATAAATTGCATAAAATATCTTTCTATAATATCATCTATTCCCCGGAGAAGATGTCAAATATTTGACATTTTATTACATTTCTGTTACAAATAAATCGTCGTGTTCTTTCACATTTAGCCACAACTGTGGCTAAGTTTCTTAATCTTCGAAAAATCGGTTTTGCCCTTTAGCAAAGCCTTTACATATATAGAACTACTAAACATTTTTTTACAACAGAGGAGGATTAGAACGAAATGAAGAAGAAAAAATTATTAAGAACTTTTGCGTCTTTAGCATTAGTCGGTGCACTTTTCGCCAGTCCAATTGCATCAGGAACAGCTTGTGCTTATAAATTGGAAGACGGATCAGAAATTTATGCTTCTAAAACTGTAAATAATCAAACTGTCAGCCATCTTTTAAATGAAGGTTCAGCAGGAAAGACTGTTATTCTTCATACGACAGACGTCCACGGGGCACTTATTAAATTGCCTTATGTTACCGCTTTAGAAAATAAATTAAAGGATCAGGGTGCTGATGTCGTCCTAATAGACGGTGGTGACTTCAGTTACGCTAAAGAGCATAAAGAAAAACCTGATGCTCCAGAAGAGTATGAATACATTAATAACAATAATGGTTTAAGTGCTGTTACGGTAATGAACGCTATGGGCTACGATTATGTCACAATTGGTAATCATGAGTATGAAAATAAGCTTGCTTCCTTAGAGGAAATTCTTACTAATGCCAATTTTACACGTATTAGTGCCAACGTATTTAAAAAAGATACTGGTAAAGCTGCTTATACAGAGCGAGTTCTTTATGGTATAGATGATGATTCAAAAGTCAAAATTGGTTTCTTTGGCTTGACTGCACCAGAGACTGAAAGTAAAAAGGCAGGAAATCATGAAGTTAAAGAGAAACAGGAAATGTTCGATTGTGGAAAGAACCAAATCGACAAGCTTTTACATGACGGAGCAGATATTATAATACCTATAACACACTTAGGTTTAAAAACAAAAAGTAATAGAAGTTCCCTTACTGGAAACAGAAGTATTGACTTCTACAACGATGTAAAAAACGATGCTAGATACAACGGCAAAAATCCTATTGACCTTATCCTTGATGGTCACGCGCATGTAGTGGTAACATCCGGCGAAGAAGGTGAGCCTATTTTGGCAGGCGGCATCAGACTGGATGCTCTTGATGTTGTTGTAATTGATAATTCAACGAAAAAGATTCAAGATAGTTTTGTTATTAAATTGGCCGATCTCGAGAATGGAATTCAACCTGATGAAAACATTCTTAACCTTGTAAATGCCATTCGTGAAAACAAAATCAATGTTGGTGAATTCACAGCAATGCAGCACGATGCATTTGTAAATGGCCAGCCACTTCCTACAGTTGATAAAGATGGAAATATCGTTTCAGCTGAAACAGATGATGATAAAGACGACGAGACAACAGAGACAGACCCTCAGGATGACGCAACACTTGACGAGACAACAGACACAGGGGACGATGTAATTACAGAAGAGCCAACAGAAAATGATGGTACTGATGCTACTATAGAAGAGCCAGATGATTCAGAAGGTTCACAGACTGATGATGACAAAGACTCAGATAAGAAAAATCCATTTGATAGACATTCTCACCACGGTTCAGGCAGAGATAATTCTAGACATAACAATAGATGGGGCTCACACCGTCATCACCACTAATTCTTTTTAACTATAAAAGCGATGATCACTCTAATGTGACCATCGCTTTTTCTTTTAAGCTTTATTCCTCAGGTGCATCCCAAACAAGTTTATTGTTTGCAACTTCTGTAATGTCAAATCCTTCTAAGTCCGGAGCTGATGTTGATAGTGAAAATACATATCCAGCCTCCTTGATTTGCCATAATACTACATCGACTGTTTCATCAGCACCAACATATCTTTTTACCTTGGCAGGAAAGCCTGACATCGTAATATCCTTCTCAGAGGTCCATGCATAATTGCAACCTGAGATATCCTCAAACTCATCGGATTCCTTTAATCTTGCTGTATAATTCAAACCTTCATATTCAAATTCCATCTGTGCCATATTAGCCTCTTCATTTAGACTGTATCTAACATTAGTTGCATCAGGCACCTGATAGAAACATACTATCATTTTTTCTGTAATCTCTTCTTCTGATGACTCATGCCAAGAGCCAGAATCATCAGATATAGTTTCAACCATTTGGTTTTCAACAGGAGGTTCCTCCTGGGTCGAAGGTTTTTCCACAGTGACTGTTCCGCTTACAGCACCAATTGTATCACTAGCTGGTTCCTCTTCGGTTCCACAGCCCACAAATACTGAGCTAGTAAAAATCAAAGTCATAGCTAGTAGCAATATTTTATTCTTCATATACATTATCCTTCCCTTTAAAGACAACTTTTATTCTACAATTCCGTTTTGAATCAATGCATCTTCCAATGACTCGTAGAAACTAGCCTGACCATTTGCATCTACGTCAAACATAACTGGATCAGTTGTGTAAGAATCGCCATAAATATCTACGATATCAAATGCAAATAAGTAATGTGCCTCTGACATATAGTCGTAGCATACATTAAAGTCAGCTCCTACTACATACTCACCACCGTTATATTCGCCTTCTGCATTATCATCAAAAATATTATATGACTCATAAGCTGGAACGATTACATCGCCCTCTTTAATCTTAACTACATCTCTTGAAGCAGCGCCATATTCATTAAGACCATCCCAAGCGCCTTCTACTTCAAGTCTACCTTCGTCACCAAAATAGTGTCTTATACGTAAATTAGTCTTTTCGCCATTTAAATAAATAGGGCATGTATATACTAAGTAATCGTCTGTTTCATCAATCACATAGTAAGCAAGCTTCTGATTATCTGGAAGTGCTAACCATCTGCCATCAAAATTATCTGAGAATTTTCCCGTCTGCCAGTCGCCTGCCCAGTCATTTGTATAACCTAAGCAAATTATGTCCTTTCCTTCTGGCATATACTGGAATACTACAGAGTGAACTTCTGATGCATTATTATAACCATTTACATCCAACTCAAATGAGTAGATACCATCAGCATCCAAAGCTGGTGCATGAGCAAATGTAATGAGTTGGCTCTCGCCTGTGGCTTCATAGTCATCAATACCAGACCAGTGGCCTTCCTCTAAGTTTTCACCATAGTTCCAAGCACCATCTGCATTAAAGAGAGCATCATCTGAATAGCCTCCCTCAGCAACAGTTCCTGCAGCAGACTGAACATGTCTATCTACAAAAGCAAGATAATATGGATTAAGGGAAACACTACCGAAAATCTCAAGCTCGTTAGAACCCTGAATACTTAATGGGTAATACATTGAAAGTCCAGATGCATTGGCATGTGTTGTACCATTTACTGAATATACAACCGCCTCTTTCAATGCAGCCTTTGCCTCATCAGCGCCCTGTGTATAAGGTGCACATGCATCCAATATACCGCCTAAATCTACCATGTTAGTGTAGCCCTCGCTCTTATTGTTTCCACCGAAATTATCTGCTGCTACGATACCACGGACCATATCACCCAACTTGGCATCATCGCCTCCGGCTTCAAAAAGCGACTTAGAAAAAGTATTAAACTTGGCATTGAAATTATCAATCTTGGAAAGATCCACTACAGAAAAAGTAGCATCATATCCTTCGTCAATTGATTCACAGCTCTTCATATAGCTATCACTGACAGCTTTTCCAAGCTCAAGACCATTTGCATCAGGATTTTTGTAGAGGAAATCACCAATAGCAGTGTAATCCCAACCAGTTCCTGGCTCTAGTTCTTGAGAAGCATACATGTAATCTGAATAAGTAGCCAAAATATTTGCATTTTCGACTGTTCCCATCAAACATGCATCAAAACCAATAAAATCAAACTTTCGACCGGTCTTGCTATAGCTATCAAATAAAGCTTTATCCATCTCTGGCAGAGTTAATGAATCACATTCTTCTGTAGTCTCATCAAAGCATACACCATTGATACTACCACTACCGTGATCCCATAAGATAACACCCATGTGTTCAGATGGATAGTTTTCTACGCCCCAAGTAACGAAATCTGAAAAAGTCTGACTCTCACCCATTCCTGCAAGAGGTAACTCTTCCTCTATTGTCATATCGCCTGGTACAGAAACGAAACGCATTAATTTGTCATTTTTAACTGCTTCATTCTGCCACTGTTTTGCTCCACCGGTCTCCACAACAAATCTTACCGAATCTGTTTCTTTTAAATCTAGCATCTCAGAAAAATCGACTGTAGCACCAGCACCCTCTGACTCCAAATCTGATCCACACAGATAAACAAGAATCGTCCATGTATCCTCATCGCCAATTTCTGGTTTAACATCTGGCACAAAACGATCCACATTAAAATCACCACTTGTCTGGTCTACATTCATAGAGGTACCTCTATTTGTTTTCCATGTGGCTGCATTACTCTCCCGAGTTCCGCCCTCCTCGGTGTCAGGACTAAACCATGCCCATACAAAAAGTCCAACAAAAAGGCATCCAATAATCCCTCCAATTACCAACAATACTTTCAGCCCTTTTTTCATAAAATTTTTCATAAATTATTCTCCTTATTCTGTTTTTTCCCTATGAAAAAATTTTTTTTACTCAGCTATTATTATATAAATCGGATAAAAATGCAACATTTTTGTCATAATTTGACATATTTTGGCAATAATTAACATTTTTGTAATAAAATCCCTGTTGAAAAAGTGTCATTTTAAATCAAAATTATCATTTCTTGCCTGGAAGGAAAATTTTCGACACAAAAAAGGAAACCACATTTTGTGATTTCCTTTGGATTATCATTTATTATTTTAAGATCTTGATTATTTAAAAATCATTAACTGCCTGACACTAGTTCTTGAAAGAATGGATAGGTGCTGGGATTCTACCCTGGCGATTGATGAAATCAGCACAAGAAAACTTGTTAACTGGCATGATTGGAGCGTATCCAAAAAGTCCTCCAAACTCTACAGTGTCGCCAACGCCCTTGCCAATTACCGGGATGAGACGTGCAGCTGTAGTCTTTTGGTTTACCATACCAAGCGCCATCTCATCTGCAATCATACCTGAAATCGTAGTAGCTGGAGTATCTCCTGGAATAGCAATCATATCAAGACCTACAGAACATACACAAGTCATAGCCTCAAGCTTTTCAAGTGTGATTGCACCAGCCTCAACTGAGTTAATCATGCCCTGATCCTCTGATACAGGAATGAATGCGCCTGAAAGACCACCGACATAAGAGCTTGCCATAACGCCGCCCTTCTTAACCTGATCGTTAAGCATTGCAAGTGCTGCAGTTGTACCTGGAGCACCGGCATATTCAAGACCGATTTCACAAAGTATATCAGCAACTGAATCACCAACTGCTGGAGTTGGAGCCAGTGATAAATCAATAATTCCAAAAGGAATGCCAAGGCGCTTTGAAGCTTCCTGCGCAACAAGCTGACCTACACGAGTAACCTTGAATGCAGTCTTTTTGATTGTCTCGCAAAGCACCTCAAAGCTCTCGCCTCTAACCTGCTCAAGTGCTCTCTTAACAACACCAGGGCCAGAAACACCGACGTTGATAATAGCGTCAGCCTCTGTAACACCGTGGAAAGCACCTGCCATAAATGGGTTGTCATCTGGAGCGTTGCAGAATACAACAAGCTTCATGCAATCTACAGAATCTCTATCCTTTGAACGGTCTGCCACCTGAAGAAGAATATCTCCCATAAGGCGAACAGCATCCATGTTGATACCTGTCTTGGTAGAAGCCAAATTAACTGAGCTACAAACTCTTTGTGTCTCACATAAAGCCTGTGGGATAGAACGAATAAGCATCTCATCTGCTGTAGTCATACCCTTAGAAACAAGAGCTGAATATCCACCGATAAGGTTGGCGCCAACTGCCTCTGCTGCCTTATCAAGTGTGTGAGCAAGAGTAACAAAATCCTCTGGCTTTTTGCAGGCAGCACCACCGATGAGTGCGATTGGTGTAACAGAAATACGACGGTTGACGATAGGAATGCCATAATCTCTCTCGATTTCACGAGCCACCTTGTCAAGGTCCTTGGCAACAGTGGTGATTCTATCGTAAACCTTTTGATTTACTTTATCTAAGTCAGAATCTATACATTCTAAAAGGCTGATACCAATGGTGATAGTACGGACATCAAGGGTCTGCTCTTCCACCATTTTGTTTGTCTCAATAACTTCTTTAATATTGACCATTGTTGTTCTCCTTATAGTCTATGCATCTTTTCGAAGATTTCCTCTTTCTGAGCCTTTACCTGAACTCCGATTTCATCCCCAAGGGCTTCTAAATCCTTCTGAAGCTCCCCAAAGCTGCGAGTGCTAGCATTGATATCAACAATCATCATCATGTTAAAGAAACCTGAAACGATAGTCTGAGTAATATCTAAAACATTTACCTTACTATCTGCTAAATATGTGCAGATTTTAGCGATGATTCCAACAGTGTCTTTCCCAACTACAGTAATAATAACTTTGTCTTCCATTATTTCTCCTTTACAACACTATTTTTTCTGAAACCTCTGTGCGGCTGGCTACTGTGATATCGAAGTCGCTGCCCTTATAAGGAGTAGCATCATCCATGGTAACCTCTAGACGCACTGTCTCGTATGCCAAATCAGGATAGTTATTCTCATGACTTAGATGCCCCAAAAATACGTGTTTTACATTGTCATGCAATACCTGACTCAAAAGCTTTCCACTGGCTTCATTAGACAAATGTCCGTATTCGCCAAGTATTCTTCGCTTGAGATGATATGGGTATGAACCCACCTCAAGCATGTGTATATCATGGTTTGCCTCTATAAGCATGGCATCAAGACCAGTGAGGTTCTCAACAATATTGCTGTCATAATACCCTAAGTCAGTACAGACTGCAACCTTAGATTTGGTATTTTCTATACGATATGCAACTGGATCAGCCGCATCATGGCTGATATGAAAAGGGTGAATTTTAAGACTACCTAAGACAAAGTCTTCATCAGGCCTGATTACATGGAATAATGTATCATCGATGGCCCCCAGACTCTTCATTGAACGTATTGCCTGAATAGTAGCAGCAGTTGCATAGATAGGAATATGATATTTGCGGGAAATAACCCCAAGCCCGGCTACGTGGTCGGAATGCTCGTGAGTCACAAGAAGGCCGTCCATATCAGCTGTTGTGTAATCGTATGTGTTCATACCAGCCTCAATGCGCTTTCCTGAAATACCTGCATCTATCATTACGTGAGTACTGTCATCTCCCACGCAGATGCAATTACCGCTACTACCACTTGCAATACTAAAAAAATCCATTAAAAATTACTCGTCTTTCCAGAATACCTCTACCTCATCATTTTCATGTAAGGCATCAGAATATCCACATTTTTCTCCATTAATTTTGATAATGAGCTGACGGCCATTGCCCTCACTTGGATCAAAATTAATAAGATTGTATACATCAACAAAAATATAGTCCCTCTTTCCAGCAAGAACCATCTTTTTGCCATTTACCTTGATTGGTATTTCAACAGTTTCTATTTTAAGTTTGGTGTGGGCATCCTTTACAAGCTCTGGCTCTTCTTCAGCTTCTGGTGCCTCATAATCCTCTGGCAGACCTTCGTCATCCTCAACCACATAATCTGCTGCATATGCAATCTGAGTGGTGGCTGTCCAGTCGATGACAAAGTTCTCGTATACAAGAGAATCCTCTGTGGCAGGACGATGATTAACTAAAATCTCGTATCTGTCGTCTATGGTAACATCCATAAACTCTGCCAGCTGGCCTACTGTATAGAATGGACGGGTCTCCACCACGTCACCTTCTTTGATGCGATAGGTAGGTGGTTCCATGGAACCATTAACCTCTACAAACTTTGGACATTTGATTCTGTGTCCGCAAACTGTGAAATATAAATATTCAGTGGTGAATTCTGCCAAATCGGCAATAGTTCCGTTTCCTCCCTCACCAACAGTGGATGGCTCTAGAGTAACCTCACAGTTGAATTCCAAAGGAGTGTTTATTCCCACTGGGCGACCATTCATAGTAACCACAGCGGATTCTCCTTCTGTACCACGAATCATACGTGAAACGCCATTTACAGTGAAGTTTACCTCACGGCCACGGCGTGGGAACAGCTGGTCTGCAGAAAAGCCTGCCTGCATAGCAGCATCTACAATAGTAAGCTGTCCATTATCATAAAGCTTCATCATCTCTCCATTGAAATGAATCATGATGAAGTTGTTCTTTGTCTCGTAGTAATTTAAGCAGATACCGATAGGTGTAACAAGAAGAGAATCCTTCTTAACATCATCCTGCTCGAAGGTGATATTCTTCATGACCTCCTCGCCACGAAGAGCAACACGCTCACTGACAATCTTTAAATCCTTGGCAAGAGCCTCTGTAAAGCCGTGGATTTTACCGCCACCGCCAACAACAAATGCAGCTGATACTGACTTGTCGCCATTGAGCTCTTTAATCTTTGCAGCAACCTCTCCTGCAATCTTTTCCATAACAGGATTTGTCAGCTTGTAAACATCCTCGGATTTGATGGTGTGACTGATACCCATAATATCCTCGTATGTGATTTCGCCACCTTCTGTAGAAGCACGCTTAATCTGCTCTGCAGTGGCAAAATCAACAAGGAACTCGTGTACCAAAACCTCTGTAAGCTCATCACCAGCCATAGGAATCATGCCGTAGGCGATAATGCTGCCGTCTCTGGTGACACAGATATCGGATGTTCCAGCACCTACATCGATAAGTGCAATATTAAGCATTCTGAAATTCTGTGGAATAGCTACATTGATAGCTGCAATAGGCTCCAATGTAAGATTGGCAACAGAAAGACCTGCCTTTCCAACAGCTGAATAAAGCCCATCTACAACATCCTCTGGAAGGAATGTGACGATGATATCTTCTCCGATAACATCTGCCTTGTGATCCTCTAGAGATGAGAATAAATCTCCATTTAAATAATATCTGACTGTAGAATAGCCTACACAGAAGAACTTGTATTTATTATCCTCATCACCCTTGATTTCCTTACCTGCCTGCTCAATTCCAAGCATATCAAGAGTGTGTAAATCCTCGCCAGAAACAACTGTCTCCTCTGGGAACTCCAGCTCTACGTGAGTGGTGATTGTACGAAGTACACGACCAGCGGCAGCTATACAAACCTCTGTAAGAGTGAGGCCTGTCATCTGCTCCAGCTCTTTTTTTACCTCGTCACAGGTAGCACCAACACGACCAATATCGTGAATCTGACCATCCAACATAGCGCGTGTGTCGTGCTCTCGCAGTGTCTGTGCAATAACGTGGAACTCCTCTCCGTCAAGGTAGCCTACTGTACCAATGACATTTCTTGTTCCAATGTCCAAGCCAAATACAATGTCC
>JAEEGK010003407.1_pt1 | contig 39622 bp, 34 predicted proteins | sample 8958771 | NCBI WGS metagenome assembly JAEEGK01 (sample SAMN16246547, study PRJNA631951) | gut metagenome | biome: gut microbiome; feature: rumen; material: SC-attached | host: Bos | place: Iran: Karaj | collected 2018-10
GGAGGGGGAGCACCTTCCAAGGGTCCGGCTGTTCGCCGGTTAAAGTGGTACGCGAGCTGGGTTCAGAACGTCGTGAGACAGTTCGGTTTATATCCGGCATGATCGTTAGGAATTTTGAGGAGATCTGCCCCTAGTACGAGAGGACCAGGGTGGACGAATCTCTAGTGTATCGGTTGTGGCCACCTGCTGCATTGCCGAGTAGCTATGTTCGGAAGAGATAAGCGCTGAAAGCATATTAAGCGCGAAGCCCACTCCAAGATAAGAATTCCCTATGACCTCCCAGAAAGAAGATCTGGTTGATAGGCGCAAGGTGGAAGCATGGCAACATGTGGAGCCGAAGCGTACTAATAGAGGCATTGCCTTTTTATGCTCAAACTATCGCACTCATGCTTGCATTAGTGGAGATAGTTTGGTATACTTATTCAGCAATCGGTGCTCAATCACCGAGTGTAAGTTTATTTACAATTCGTTTGGCAACTTTTGGACATCAATACTCGCATATTTAAAGTCCTGGATACTACTTTGATAACTGCATGGATGCGCTATTATCGATCCCGATTTTCAAAGAGAGTCCTAAGAATGCTTTAAGTAGCGTAATTGGTGCCCATAGCGCTGGGGAAATACCTGTTCCCATTCCGAACACAGAAGTCAAGCCCAGTAGCGGCGATTATACTGCAATAGCGGGAAACTAGCAAGGTGCCAAATTATACAGAAGGCTCTCCTTAAAGGAGAGCTTCTGTCTTTTATAAAAACCGCCATTTTGGCGGTTTTTTGTTACTTTACTAGGGATTAATAAACGTGATATAATATGCTTATGGTTAACCGCAAAGAGAATAGGGAATTGCTTTCTCGAATGAAGAAGATCACGAGAGAATCAAAGCGTGCTGCAAAGCGTGAGCAGAAACTTGCAAGAACAGAGCTTACTCGTTTCCGTACTGAGAAACAAAAAAGACGTAAGGATGAGAGAAAAGCCTTGAAGCGTGCAAAGTATGAAGCAAAAATTAGACTCATCTCGGCAAAAGACGATATTCGAATGAATGCGGATGCTATTTATGGACACGAAAAACGATCTCTAAAACGCGTCTTAAAACGTAATGGTATTTCAAATAAAACATTTCTTGGCCTTGCTGTGAACTTTTTCTTCTCGATATTTGAATTTATTGGTGGTGCTATTACTGGTTCAGTCGCAATTATGTCTGATGCAATCCACGATCTTGGAGACGCATTATCTCTTGGGTTTTCAATCTATTTCGGCAAAAAAGCAAAGCATGGACCAGATAAGAAATACACCTATGGCTACTCGCGTTTTTCAGTTCTCGGTATCTTTGTGACAACTGTTATCCTCGTAGTTGGCGCGGCTTTTATGATCTTTATTTCGATTCTAAAAATCATAGATCCAACTCCAATTGACCTAAATTTGGTATTAATTTTAGCTGTCATTGGTCTAGTCTTAAATATGTTTGCAGCATTCAGAACCGAAAATGGACGCTTTAATGTTATAAAGGCGATTGAACAGAAATCTGTGAACGGTATTATTTTGGAGGATGTTATTGGTTGGCTAATTGTCTTAGTTGGCGCAGTTGTAATGATAAATACTGGCTGGCTCTTCCTCGATCCAATTATGTCTATCGCTATTTCAGTATACTTAATCGGTTCAAGTTTTGTCTCATTCAGAAAAGTTCTAGATTTATTCCTTGAAAAGGTACCAGAAGGTGAATCTGTTGATGTTGTTAAATATCAAGTTCTTGCAATTCCACACGTAAAAGGTGTTCATAAAATTCATCTTTGGAGTATGGATGGGCAAAAACTCTGCGCAACTATGCATGTTGTTGTTGATGGAAAAGTAATTGATGGAACACTAATCGAGAATTCTGTAGAAAACTCGATGAATATTAAAGATGAGATTAGGAAACAACTTTGTTCAACTGGGATTAAAGAAGTAACACTTGAAATTGAATCAGAGAACGAAACTTGCAAAAAATAATCAAGTTTGATATAATATAAACATACTTAATCCGACCTGAAGAAGGCCGGATAATTTTAACGAAAGAGTTTATAAAAAGAAAGGATAAAATGGAAGGACTTGATCTTAAATCGATGACCGCAATGGTAAAAGTCATCGCTGAAGAAAAAAATCTCCCTGAAGACACCGTGCTTGATGTGATTCAAACCGCAATCGCAGCTGCATGGCGTAAAGAAGAAGGCGAAAAGGACATGAATGTCCGCGCTACTTTGAACCTCAAAAATGGCGAAGCTTGTGTCTTTATCGATCGTGAAGTAATCGAAGATGGTCTCGCATACAACCCAGCAACTGAAATTCCAGAGTCAGAAGCAAAAGGTGCCAAACTTGGAGAAATCGTATCTGAAAAACGTGAAGTCAAATCATTTGGACGTGTTGCTTCAATGACCGCAAAACAAGTTATTGTTCAGCGTCTTCGTGAGGCTGAACGCGACAGTGTTCTCGCTGCTTTTGAAGATAAAATCGGTACTATTATCACCGGTGTTATTTCACGTGTTGAACCAAAAATTGTACGTATCGATCTTGGTAGAGCGAATGGTATTATGCCACGCAGCGAACAAATCGATGGCGAATATTACACTGTTGGTGACCGCATTAAGGTTCTCGTAAAAGAAATTGAGAGAAATGAACGTGGTGCGCAACTTATCCTTTCTCGTGGCTCTGCAGAATTCGTAAAACAACTCTTTATTCAGGAAGTTCCTGAAATCGAAAATGGTACTGTCGAAATTCGTGCAATCGCACGTGAAGCAGGCCGCCGCACTAAGATCGCGGTTACCTCAGGCGTACCTGGCATTGATCCAGTTGGTACATTTGTTGGTGGCCGTGGCGTACGTGTTCAAGCTGTCATGAACGAAATCGGTGAAAAAGAAAAAATCGATATCATTAACTGGAGCGATAATGTTTCTGAATATATCCGCGAAGCTCTCTCTCCAGCAGAAATTATGAAAGTTGAAGTCGATGGTAAGAAGGCTAAAGTCTTTGTTACTGAAGACCAACAATCAATCGCAATTGGCCGTCAAGGTCAGAACGTCCGTCTTGCTTCAAAGCTTACTGGTTATGAACTCGACATCGAGCTCGCAGAAGCACCAAAGAAGAAGAAAAAGACTAACGTCGAAGATTCACTATTCTCAGCAATTGAAGAAGCCTCAGAAGATGAAGCTTAAATAAAAAGAAAGAGCCACCTCTTGAAGGTGGTTCTTTTTTATGGTTTATGATACAATAAACGTAAGAACTATGGATGAAAAGAAGAAAAAATACGATCCTGATAATATAATTCTTGGTCTCGATATCGGCACTGAGTTTGTTAAGGCTGTTGTTGCTGCAAAGAAAAAAGACAATACTTTAGAAATAATTGGTGTTGGTAAAGCCCATCAGTCGATGGGGAATATGTATGCGGGCGCAATCGCTGACATTCCTGGTGTAATATCTGTCTGTGAAAAGGCTCTTTCAAAAGCTGAAGATATGGCTGGAGTTGTATCGAAAACCGTTGTTGTTGGTATTGCTGGCGAACTAATTAAAGGTAATACTAATACTGTACGTTATCGTCGAAAGAATGGCAATAAACCGATTTCTGATACAGAGATGGATCTTATTATCAAGAAGGTCCAGGATAGCGCTGGTGAAAAAGCAAGAAAGGAAGTTGCGCTTGAAACTGATAATCCAGATGTTCAAGTTCGACTTATTAATTCCGCAATTGTTAGCCTTACAATCGATGGCTACAAAGTCTCAAACCCGATTGGTTTTAAAGGCTCAGAACTCGTAATCCAATTTTATACAGCGTTTGCTCCGCTCGTCCATATCTCCGCAATTGAGAAAGTTTGTACCGAACTAAACCTTGACCTTCTAGCAGTTGCAGTTGAACCTTTTGCTGTTTGTCGTGCATGTTTAGGCGATGATTTTGATACGAATCTTTCCGCAATCGTTATGGATATTGGTGGTGGAACGACTGATATTGCTGTTGTTGAAGACGGTGGTGTTGAGGGTACAAAGATGTTTGGTATTGGTGGTCGCAGTTTTTCTCATCAGATTGCAACTCACCTCGGACTTGATTTTGATACAGCTGAGCGTTTAAAATTGAATCTCGATCGCGACCTTCTTTCTGATCCGGCTATTACGACTATTGCAGACGCGGCTTCTGCAAATGAAATCGAAGAGTATCTTAATAATGAATCACGAAGGAAGAAAATCGAAGACGCAATTGATACGAATATTGAAGTTTGGCTTTCTGGCATTAGTATCGCTCTCGAAGATTTCTCGGGTATGGAAATGCTTCCAAATAAAATTCTTCTATGTGGTGGCGGTGCTGGATTGGTCCGTATACAAGAAGCATTAGCTACTGAAAGCTGGTGGAAAGAACTTCCATTTTCTCGTCGTCCAGTTGTTCATCTTCTTGATGATATCGATATTCCTGGTATCGAAAACACTACAGATGTAGATCTCGATTATTCATACATCACGGCATTTGGTCTTCTTCGCGTCGCGCTTGATACTATGACAAATAGCGAAGAGGCAACTGGACTGCGTGCAAAAATAGCAAAATTATTACAAAATTAAGGAGGAAAAAAATGAGTAAACTTAAAACAGAAGAAAAGAGGAAATATCAGATTGTTTCACGTATCCTTGGCGTCTTAACCCGTATCGGAAGCGTCTTCTGCTGGATTGGTGCTATTGCTGTCCTCGTTGGAGTTGCGGTAACTGCAACTCTCGCAGCTAATGTAAAAATTGATAGCGAAAAGAAAGAAATTTCCGTTTTTGATCAAGCGGTGAATTATGAAATTAGGAACAAAGATTTTGAGTTTAGTGATAAAGATTTAAAAATTGTAGTTAAAGACAATATTATTACTGCAACCAAAAAAGACAATGAAATTGCGTCTGTTAAAATTTCTAACATGAGTATTGATAATATTGAATCGTTTATTGAAAATGATCTTGCGAGAATTATTGCAGTGCTTCCATATATTCTTACTATGGTTGCAGTTCTACTTGGTCTTTATGCTATGTCTTTGGGACATGGCGCAAGTGTTTTTAAAAACATTGCAAAAGAAGAAACCCCATTTATTAAAGATAATATTGTTCGCACTGAAAAGGCATTCAAATATCTAGTTATTAGTTTAATCCTTTCATTCATCATCAATCTCGCATGTACTCTTACAACGAAAATCGAATCGAATAATATAACGTTCTCTGTCACATCGATCTCTGGTATCCTTTCTACCTTTGTCTTGATCTATATCTTTAAATCTGGATATAAGGGTGACGATAAAAAAGCTGAAAAAGAAGAAAAAGAAGATTAGAATAATAAAAAGACCGCTCTTTGGGCGGTCTTTTTATTTTTTATTCACTTCAATGAATTTTCCTGGCTTAAGATCACCAAGCTTATATGCTCCAAATTCGATACGATGGAGTTTTGTTACTTCGTAGCCCAGCGCAGCAAATGTTCGACGTATTTGCCTATTTCTTCCTTCACTCATTTCTACTTGCCATTCCGTACGTTCATTATTTAATTTAGATAAGAATAATTTTGATGGGCCGTCCTCGAGTTGGATACCGAAGTCTGATATTTCTTGTTGATGAAGTGGCTCAAGCGCATGATCAAGCGTAACAATGTAAGTCTTTAATTTATAAAATTTTGGATGGGTATGAGAAAATGCAAAGTCGCCGTCATTCGTTAGAAGAATCAACCCAGACGAATTCTTATCGAGACGTCCAACCGTCTTTAAATACTTATATTTTTCAGGTAAAAGCGCGTAAAGTGTTGGGGCATTACCTTGAGCCTTACGGCTTGAAACGTATCCAATTGGCTTGTTAAACATAATATATATGTACTCTGAGGGAGAATTATCGACATTTTTCCCATCCACTGTGATTTTATCATTTTCGGTAATTCTAGCGCCAAGGACTGCTGTCTGGTTGTTTATTAAAACTTTACCGTTGGCAATAAAATTATCAGCCTCTCGCCTTGATAGACCGAGTTTTTCTGCAAGAAATTTATTGAGCCTGATATCCATTTTGTTCTGGGGCTATTGGTGTTTCTGAAATTACAGGTGCAGCGCCATTATCACCAAGAACTTCATGAACGGTATTGACGACATCTTCAATCCCTACTTGTGATTTAACAAGATAACGATCAGCACCAAGTGCGTTTCCGCGTTCCTTTTGGTCTTCTGAAGAAAGAGCGGTCATCATAATAACTTTGATATCTTTTGTTTCTGGCGTTTGACGGAGGATATCGAGCATATCGAAGCCAGAAATTTTCGGCATCATTACATCAGAGAGTACTAAGTCAGGTTTTTCACGAACTGCTGCAGCGAGTGCTTCTTCACCATCTCCAGCGGAAACAACCTCATAACCTTCCGCAGTAAGACGGATGCTATATATTTCACGTAAATTTGCATCGTCTTCGACTAATAATATCTTTGCCATGATTACCTCTCTCTTTTCTTACATTTTATAATAATATTTTAATAATTCAAAGCATTAAGTTCCTAGATTGGGTGTGATTATTGTTCCAGTTGTTGGATCAATCGGTTGCGGTTGAGCAACTATGGTTTGAGTTTGAATTGGGGCTCCAGCACCTTGTAAATTTGTCGCGAGTGGTGCGCCTTGAGCCTGCTCAATGAGAGTCGGCTTTGGTTCTGGTGCTACCTTTTCTCCTGTGATTGGATTTACTCCGCCTTGCTTTTGAGCGGTCATTGCTTCGGTATTGGCGATAACTTGTTTTCTGCGTTCATATTCTTCATAGGTTAAACGTGGAAGAGAAAGATAAAAAGTTGAACCTTCTCCGAAGGAACTCTCAGCCCAAACCTTCCCGCCCATTGCTTCTGCGCGCATCTTAACGATATAAAGGCCGAGTCCAGTTCCACCAATTTCTCGTGTTTGGGAATTATCCACTCGATAAAACTTCTGGAAAATATGTTTCAAGTCATCTGGCGAAATGCCAATCCCGGTGTCTGTCACATTGATAAGAACTCGGTCTCCGTCGCCACGTACGTTTACCCAAATCGCACCGCCTTCTTTTGTATACTTAATTGCATTCTCAAGAAGGTTATTTAATATTTCATGGATAAAATCGATATCGACAGTTGAATAAACAGCTTGGGTAATAGCATGCCCACCACCTTCACCAAAATTCATTCCAGTGTCTGAACCAAAAGTGAACTTAATATGTTTTTCACCCATTGCTGGAACTTGTCCGTCTGTGATTTTTCGGACTAAATCTACCATTTCTACAGGTACAAGATGAACTTTTGCTTTTTTATCATCAAGTTTTGTAACGTCAAGCAAGTCTTTAAATAAATGTCCAAGATGTTGTGATGAAGCGTGCGCTTCTTCAAGGTATTTTCTTGCCCTATCATCAATAGTAGCGCATTGAGGATTTAATGCTAAACCCAAGTAGCCTTCAATTGATGCTACTGGGGTCCTCATTTCGTGCGAAGCGGTTGAGATAAATTCAGTTTGTTCACCTTCTTGTTCGAGCTCTTTTGTGATGTCGCGGAATGTAATTACTTTCTCGCCATGGCCAGTTTTTACTGGGACAACGGAAACTGAAACCGGTTTCCTCTGTCCTTGAACGTTTACAAGGACATAACTTCTTGTCGTAAAACTTTCATTTTTAACAATTGCCCCAAGAACTTCGTTGGATGAATCTTCGATTGCAACACCTTCACCATTTTCGAATTTTAGCACCCCAGCAATGTTTACGCCGACAGCCATCTCAGGAGAAACATAGCCAACCATTGACGCAGCAGCAGGGTTTATCATCTGGATTGCGTTTCCTGCATCAATAATAATTACGGCATCAGTGATTGAGTCGAGAACCATATTAGCAAGCACCATGCGATCGGTTGTTGAATGTGTAGGAGCAACAGCGCTAGGTGCACTACTACTTTTTATTTTGAGTTTACTAAAAATGCCCATTACGTATATTTTAGCATAAAAACTTTAGAAAATCACGAAAATATATGATAAAATTATCTTATGAATAAAGACGTCATCTATATCGAACCGGAGGATGATATTACAGATGTCATAGCCCGGGTAAAAACCTCAAAACAAAAAGTTGTCGCACTTGTTCCGCCTAAAAAAGCAGGCATTATGCGAAGTGCTGTAAACATGAAATTAATTGCAAGAACCGCAAAGATGAGTGATAAAGCGGTAGTTGTTGTTACGACTGATCCAAGCCTCATAAAGTTATCTGCCCTTTCAAATCTCCCTGTTGCAAAAACATTGAGCTCTCGTCCAATGTTACCAAGTGAATTTACAAATCGCAAAAAACAAGAAACGGAAGAACTTGCAGAAAAAGACCTTGATATGCCAGCTGAAGATGACGCAGCTGAAGAGGTTATTGACGGAAAAGAAGAGAAAATTGCAGACGATATAGAAGACGAAAATAATGGTGAAGAAAAACCAAAAAAGAAGAAAAATGTTGAAATAATTCCAAACTTTGACAAGTACCGCAAATGGATTGTTTTTGGTGGTATTGGAATCGTCTTCCTAGTCGTCGTATGCATCTGGGCGTTTGTTCTTGCGCCATACGCAAAAATCACTGTTAATATGAAGACCCTTTCGTCAAATATTTCCGAGAACGTTACACTCGTGACAGACGAAAAGAAGAAAGATATTAAAGCTGGAAAATTCTTGCTTGAACAGATTAAATATGAAGAAGAATCATCAGTGGAATTTGAAGCAACTGGAAAAGCAAACAAGGGTGACAAAGCAAAAGGTACAGTTAACTTTACTGTCGCATTTGGCGCAGCTGGTGGTGAGAAAAACGTACCTGCTGGCACAACATTTATGCTGGCCGGAAAGAAATTCGTCTCAAATGAAGCGCAGAAGCTCTCTTGGGATGGCGTTGCTTCAACTTGTAAAAGCCCGACTATTAGCAATGGTCAAATCGTCTGTTACGTAAAAGGAAGTACTGGAGTCACAGCAGCTGAGGGTGGCGCATCTTATAATATTGCTGCACAATCTGCTGGCTCGTCAGATGTTTCTGGCGTAAATGTCGCTTCAAGCACTGCGATGACTGGTGGTACGGATAAAAATGTTACTGTCGTTTCCGAATCAGATATCAATGATGCTAAAAACCAGCTCCAAAACAACTCTGAAGCAAAAGAAATGCTCTATTCTCAAATTGGTGAAGGTGTTATAAAAATTGATTCTAGCTACAAAGTAGAAACGAAAGATCCAGTCTCAAGCCCAAAGAAAGATGAAGAAGTTGCAAATGGTAAAAAAGCAAAACTTACCGCAAAGACTATCTACACAATTTATGTTGTTGATCGCACTGCAGTAGACGATTTTATTCATGAGTTCGAAGAAGACAAACTAGCTGAGAATGATAAAATTTACACGACCGGTACTCCTTTCTTTGAGAGATTCCTAGAAGGCACAGATGGAACTTACACTGCAAAACTTAAAACAACTATCAAATATGGTCCAGAAATTTCCGAAAGCCTTATCCTTGATACCGCAAAGGGAAAGAAGGTTGGCGAAGTTAAAGCGCTTGTAAAAGACATGTCAGCAAACATTAGTGACGTTCTAATCGATGTTAGCTTCCCATGGGTACGTAGTGTACCAAATGACTCAAATAAAGTTGAAATTAAAATCACGGTGGAGGAATAATGAAGCTTATTGGTCTCGATGTCGGCACGAAGCGTATTGGTGTCGCAAAAGCTGATTCGTCAACAAAGATTGCGATTCCTGATGGATTCGTAAATGTGAACGGCCAAGAGTTTGCCGAGATTGCACGCATCGCTCGCATGTATAATACTTCGACTTTTGTCGTTGGCCTCCCAAGGAATAATTCTGGAGAAGAAACGAAACAATCACTCTATGCTCGTAATTTTGCACGTCAGCTTGCGATGAGTATTCCGAATACTCGTATCTATTTTGAAGATGAAAGTTTGACTTCCGTTGAGGCAGAGCGTCGCCTTAAGGAGCGTAAAAAGAATTTTCAAAAAGGCGAAGTTGATGCTGAAGCGGCCTCAATTATTCTTCAAGATTTTCTTGAAAGATTGATTGCAAATGGAAAAATTACAGAAAATGCATATACTTCAGAGCAAGCAAAAATCGAGAATGATCAGGAAGTTGAGCAGGCTGGAACTGTCGAAAAGACGGTAAAAAAAATGAAAAAAATTGCTAGTACCGATAAAAAGGGGCATAAAGCTCTGAAGATTATCGGAATCATGCTTGGGGTAATTGTGTTGCTTGGTGGTGCAGGATTCACGTCAGCAATGTTTTGGTATAACAATGCGTTGAAGGCTGTTGTAGAAAATGTGGAATGTAAATTCGACACCGCAGAAGCTGAAGCAAAAGCTGATAGCGAAGATGATACCGAAGGTTGTAAATTTATTCGCTTTGAAGTCAAAGACAATGACACGGCGACAGTTATCGCAACTAATCTAAAAAATGATGATCTTATTCGCTCGGATCTCGCTTTTAAGATTTATATAAAACTCAATAAATCAAATCTGAAATATGGCACCTATAGTTTTAGGAAAACAATGTCTACTGAAGAAATTATCGCAAAGCTCGTTGAAGGTGCACCAGCAGACAATGTTTTTAATGTGACGGTTTTGCCTGGCGAGACAATTGCAGATATTAAGCAGACCTTTAAAAAATTCGGATACACCGATGAGCAAATTAAAGATGCATTCGAAAAGAAATATGACAACAAAGTATTAAAGGGTCTCTATGATGCAAATGGTAACCTTGCATTTGTCGCACAGCCTCGTTCGGTTCAGTTGGAAGGGTATATATACGGGGATACATATCAGTTTTATAAAGAAGAATCACTTGAGAAAATTCTTAGTACTATGATCAACGCCCTCGGCGACGTTGTTGAGTCAAACAATCTTGAAGAAAAATTTAGAGAAAAAGGCTTGAGCCTTCGTGAAGGAATTATCCTTGCCTCGATTGTCCAAAAAGAGTCTAAGACTGCCGATATGAATGGTGTTGCGCAGGTCTTCCTAAACCGTATTCGTCAGGGAATGAGTCTTGGCTCTGATGTTACGGCAAAATATGCTGCAGACCTTACTGATCCTGAGAGAAAAACTCTTACGACAAATGCAGCTGTCCTCGCAAATAACTCTCTATATAATACTCGCCTTCATACAGGCCTTACTCCTGGCCCAATTTCAAATCCTGGCGCAGATGCTCTCAAAGCCGTCGCAACAGGGGACGACAGTAAACGCTCGATGCTCTATTTCTTGACAGGAGACGATGGAAAGATGTATTATAGTAGCACTGAGGCAGGCCACAATCAGAATATCCGTGACCACTGTAGAACTCTCTGTAATGTTGCCCTATAAGGTGGGACCTCGGTAAGATATGACAACGAATACGAAAAAAACCGTTAAGAAAAAATCGACGCGTCTAAAGACGATTCGTCGTGCTTTTCCATACTTTATGACTCTCGTGCTCGTTCTTACTCTTGCTTTCTTTGGTTCGAAGGATAAATTTGAAGATCAATCGTACAGTCTCGATATGCGTACGCTTGCGCAGAATAACTTCTCTGCATCCGCGGACCAGACTGCTGAGCTCTATATTGTCTCAGAGGTCGCAATTTCAATGCAGACTCCAACTGCTGCCGTTATTTCAACTAACTATGATTCTATTACTTCGGCAGCTGCGCTTGCATCGTCCGTAGTAAGTGAGAAACTTGAAAAACCAAACGCTGTAAATACTTCAAACCTTGCGGTTGGTGTTGTTGAATATACTGTTCAGCCTGGCGACACTATTGCTTCAATTGCAAACAAATACGCTGCATCTGGCGTAACCGAAACAATGATTCGCTGGTCAAATAAATTTAAGGCAAAACGCGAAGTGAAGGCTGGCGAAAAAATCTACATTCCTGGCCGTTCTGGCTTCGTTCATGTTGTAAAGAAAAACGAGAGTGTCCAAACCTTGGCACATAACTATAGCTCATCAGTAGAAGAAATTATTGCTGCAAACTCGCTTGAATTAAACCAAAATATCAGCGCCGGAATGCGTATTTTAATTCCAAACGGTAATCTTCCTGAATTTGAACGCCCAGATTATGTTGCTCCATCTGCATCTAGAAGAGGCACTTCTTACTATGCCCAGTACTCGGCTGGAAACCGCTATGCTCGTGGTTGGTGTACCTGGTATGCATGGAGCATGCGTCCGGACCTTCCATCGAACATGGGTCATGCTAAAACATGGGCAAATGCTGCTCGTCGTGCTGGCTTCCCAGTTGATAAAAACCCTCGCGCTGGCGACGTCTTCCAAACTGCATCAGGTAGCGGTGGCTATGGCCACGTTGGTTATGTAACAGGCGTAAATGCCGACGGTTCAATTAATGTTTGTGATATGAACGGTATTGCTGGTTGGGGTAAGGTTGGTTGTGCAACCTGGTCTCGCGCAAAAGCAAATCAGTATAACTTCATTCATAAAAAATAACAGGGGTGAACCTTGCAAAAATAAGCATTTTGTGATATAATAAAAAGATAGGGTATTATTATGTTTGTAGACACTGCTAAGGTTAAATTACAGGCTGGAAAAGGCGGAGATGGTGCCGTCTCTTTTCGCCATGAAATTTACATTCCAAAAGGTGGTCCAGACGGCGGTGATGGTGGCAAAGGTGGTTCGATTATTTTCCGCGCCGACAAGGATACAAACACTCTTTTAGACTTCCGCTTTAATCCAGAATGGAAAGCTGAAGACGGCAGGAATGGTTCAGGTACTCGCTCTGCAGGCCGTGCTGGAAAAGACCTTATTATCGAAGTTCCTATCGGTACTGTCGTTAAACGCGACGGCGTTGTTATTGCTGACCTTACTCGCGATCAAGAAGAGGCTATAATTGCTAAAGGTGGTGACGGTGGCTTTGGCAACGCACACTTTAAGTCATCAACTCGTCAAACTCCAATCATCCATGAAGTTGGTGAACCGGGCGAAGCTTTTGAAGCTGAGCTCGAGCTTAAGCTTCTCGCTGACGTTGGTCTTGTTGGTCTTCCAAATGCCGGAAAATCAACTTTCCTTTCTGTCGTAACTAACGCAAAGCCAGAAATCGCTGATTACCCATTCACAACTATTACACCAAATCTCGGCGTTGCTACTGTTGATCGTCGTGATATTCTTATTGCTGATATCCCAGGTCTTATCGAAGGCGCATCTGAGGGTAAAGGTCTCGGACATGCCTTTCTTCGTCACGTCGATCGTACTGCAGTTCTCCTCCATCTTGTTGATGTATATAATGATGATGCAGGCGAAGCTTATGAAACAATCCGCCATGAGCTCGATAAATATTCAGACCTTAAAGACCGTCCAGAAATTGTCGCTCTTACTAAATGCGAAGGTTTGGATGAGGAAATTATTAAGATGCAGATGGCTTCGATTCTCGCAAAGAATAAAGATGCAAAAATCTTTACGATCTCAAGCTCTGCTCATCAAGGTCTCGACGAACTTCTCTTTGCATTAAAAGATGAGATTGAACGAGCAAAGAAAACCGAAAAAACTCCAGTCGAGGAAGTCGCTCCAGAAAACTTCGATGAAGAGGGAATTACACATATCTCGCTTGACTCACCAGAATCGTTTGAGAACTCACCAATTAATAATACTGAGGCTCTCCCAGTCATTAAACTTAATCCTAAGAACATTAAGAATACTTGGGACGTTGAGGAGCTTGAGCCATATATGACACAAGAAGGCGAAGAAATTAAGCGCTTCCGCGTTACTGGCGAGAAAATTGAGAAGTTTGCACGCCGTACTGATTACGATAACTATGAATCACTTAACCGTCTTCGTGACATTATGAAGAAATATGGCATTCGCGCTGAGCTTACTTCTCGCGGTGCTACTGAAGACTCAATCGTCCAGATTTCTGGCCACGAATTTACACTCGTTGAAGGTTGGGACGACTAAACGTATGGTTGAAATGATATCCAGCTTATGCTAAAATCAACTTAATATAACCTGGGTCATATCATGAAAACTAAATCATTAAATAAGAAATTATTAACTAGTGTGGGTGTTTTTGCAGCCTTTGCCGTTGTCGCTGCAGCTGCAACTTATATTTATTCTCCAATCCTCGGCTCAAACGCTGACACCTCAAGAGATCTTGATGTCTCTCTAACTGTAGACTCTGCTCTAAATCTTAACACTACCGCCAACGATGTGAATCTCGCTGGCCAGGTAAACACTTTTGTCTCAGATTACCTAAACGTAAATGTCACTACAAACTCCCAGTATGGTTATACTCTAACTATTGAAGACGTAGACTCAGATACTAATCTAAATAACACTAATACTTCGGTTCTAGATACCGTCTCCTCAGCATTCATTGGCGCAAAAACTAGTAGCACGATGGAAAATAATACCTGGGGCTACAGCCTTAATCAAACCGATTTCTTCCGTGTTCCGGAAAGAGGTGAACCAGCTGCAATTAAACGTATTGAGACTCCTTTAACTGCCCAAGACACTACTCGTGTAGATTTTGGCGTAAAAATTGGCAACCTTACTTCTGGTACTTATACTGATCGCGTCCTCTTTACTGCCTATGTGAATGGCGTAGATGGATACCCAGAGGACGGCACCTCGACTCAAAACCCAGGCGCTGCTCCAATCGCTCCAATGCAAGATTTCTCATGTACGCTTCTTGCTAATATTGGCGACACTACCACCTTAAAAGACTCTCGCGACGGCAACACCTATGCAATTAAAAAGCTTGCTGATGGCAAGTGTTGGATGATTGAAAACTTGAGAATTGCGGGTAAAACTATTACAAGCGCAGATTCAAATGTCACATCAGATTTTACTATCCCAGAATCAAGACTAGGTTCAACTTCCTTTATTGATGACCCTAATGTGTATGTAGATCCAACTTATGGCGGTTATTATAACTATTATACCGCAACTGCTGGTACTGGTGGTACAAGCTTAACGTCTGGGAATGCAACGAGTGATATCTGTCCAAAAGGCTGGAGACTTCCAACCGGTGGCGACGACGGTGAATTTGTGGCTCTCAGTGACAGTTATGAATCTAACAGTGAAATGGTTAGCGACACGAACTTTAGTTTTGCAGGTCTAATCTATGGCAACTCTGTAAGCGGCGCAGGAAGCTATGGTTATAACTGGTCATCAACAGTATATAGCAGAAATAGCGCATATCTTTTAGCTATCTACTCTCCAAGTAGTGTTAATGCAAGTTATAACCTTAATAAAGATTCAAACTATTCTGTTCGCTGTCTTGCAAAATAGCCGTATCTTGAAAAAATGTGAAAAATATGATATAATATAAATATAGGTATGTCTAAAATTAAGTTTACAATCATTACTCTTTTTCAAGAGACTCTCGAGCCGTATCTTAATGCTTCTATGATGTGGAAGGCAAAAGAGAACGGCATTGCTGAGTTTGATTTTGTAAATCTTCGTGATTTTGGTCTTGGCCCACATAAGAAAGTCGACGACACGATTTATGGTGGTGGCGATGGTATGCTTCTTCGCTGTGAGCCAGTCTTTGCCGCGATTGAATCTGTTAAAGAAAAAGATCCTGATGCGCTCGTCTATCTTCCGACTCCAGCTGGAAAAATCTGGGAACAGAAAGACGCGCAAGCTCTTGCAGATAAAGCGGTTGCTTCAGCTAGTAAACCACTTCATATTATTATCCTTTGCCCTCACTACGAAGGCTATGATGAACGTATTTTGACGATTGTTGACGAGAAGTTTTGCCTCGGCAAGTATGTTCTCACTGGCGGAGAACTCCCAGCCTTAATTCTTATTGATTCTGTTGTCCGTCTTATTCCAGGTGTGCTCGGTGGTGAAAATTCTGCTATTATAGAATCATTTTCTGACGGAGACAATATCGAATTTCCGCAGTATACAAAGCCATATGAGTTTCGTGGTATGACTGTTCCAGATATCTTATTATCAGGGAACCATGGAGCGGTGGATAAGTGGCGCGATGAGCACCAAAAATCCTTGAAAAATTAGCGTAAAAACTATTGACACACATAAGCTTTTTATATTAAAATAAGCATAAGCTGATACGCTTCACACGGGTTCCACTGAAAGTTAGTGGAGTGTGGAGATTTCAAAAACAAACAGCGGATTAAAACAAAACAATGTGCCCGCGGGTGGGCGCGCATCAGCGCTTAAAAAGACCTCTTCGGAGGTCTTTTTGCTGTATAATATACATATGAGTTTCATCGACTCCGTGGAGGAGATAAAAGATGTTGGGCCAAAGACCGCTTTAGCCCTAAAAAAATATGGTTTTGAGACGATTAAAGACCTCGCCTATTATTTTCCACGTGACTTCGAAGATTATCATCGCGCTACTAAGATTAAGGACCTTAAACCGGGCAAAGTTATCGTAAAGGGTAAAATCTATAACCTTATGGTGAATTATGTTCGCCGTCGTCATTTTAATATTGAATCCGGCATTATTTATGATGACACTGGTGAAATCCGCGTAGTTTGGTATAACCAGCCATATCGTATCAAAAACTTTAAACCTGACACTGAGTACTATTTTTCTGGCAACTTTGATTTCAAATTTAATCGTTACCAACTTACTTCTCCGACCGTAAATCTTGCAACTGAAGTTGAGGAAACTAAAACTACATTCCAGCCGATTTATTCTACAAAAGGCTCATATAAATCAATCTGGTTTAAACGCCTTTTTGATGAAATGAGAAGTGAAATTGCGAAGGCGCCGGATATGTTGCCCTTTGAAAAACCGGGCGCAAGAGCTGAGGCGCTTTATAATATTCATTTCCCAGATAATTATGCTGATGTCGAGAAGGCGAAAGAGTATCTCGCGTACGAGGAACTTTTTGAACTAATTCTTGCCGCAAAACTAAATAAAAACGAGAATTCTAAACTAAAAGCAGAACCACTCAAATTTGTTGCTGAGAATACCAAGAGATTTGTTGATAGCTTACCATTTAAACTGACAAACGGTCAACGCCTTGCAGCTTGGGATATTCTAAAAGATATAGAGAAGTCTAAACCAATGAACCGCTTGCTTCAAGGTGATGTTGGGTCCGGAAAAACTGTCGTCGCAGCAATTGCAATTTACCAAGCGTTTATGGCCGGGAAGCAATCTGCGCTACTTGCTCCGACGGCTATTCTCGCCACTCAACATACAAAGACTTTAAAGAGTCTTCTTGAGCCATTCGGCGTGAAGATTGAGCTCTTAATTAGCGCAACAAAAAAGAAAGATGATTTAAAGAAGAGAATTGTGAATGGCGAAGTTGATGTCGTAGTTGGTACACACGCAATTATAACGGATGATACGAAGTTTAAAAACTTAAGTTTTGCGATTATTGATGAGCAACATCGCTTTGGCGTGATGCAACGCCAAAAACTTCTCATGAAAACTGGTGAAAAGGCGCCACATCTTCTCGCTATGACTGCGACACCGATTCCACGTTCTTTGCAACTTACAATTTTTGGCGATCTTTCTGTCTCGACGATTTCTGAACTTCCAAAAGGTCGTACCCCAATTAAAACGAAGTTGATTAATGAACTTTCGATGAGCGAAGACCTATACCCAGAAATGATCGAACGCATGAATGCCGGCGAACAAATTTATTGGATTTGTAAACTAATTGAAGAAACCGGCAGAAGTGAGGCGGCGAATGTAAAAAAGGAAGCAAACAAGCTAAGACTTCAGTTCCCAAATCGAAGAATTGAATATCTTCATGGTCGCATGAAGCCAGATGAAAAAGACGAAATCATGAACCGCTTTAAGGATGGGAAAATTGATATTCTTGTTTCAACTACTGTGGTTGAAGTTGGTGTTGATGTTCCAAACGCAACAACGATTGTGGTTATGGATGCAGAGAACTTTGGTCTCGCTCAGCTCCATCAACTTCGTGGGCGTGTTGGTCGCGGAGAAAAAGAGTCAAAGTGTTTCTTAGTTGTGAATAATGACAAAGAACCATCGCTTCGTCTTAAAGAGCTCGAAAAGTCTACGGATGGTTTTCATCTTGCGGAGGTCGATTTAAAGCTCCGTGGCCCTGGTGAAATTTATGGCCAGCTCCAGCATGGTGCACTGAACCTCAAAATTGCCACATTATCAGATACGAAAACTATTTCAAAAGCCCAGAAAGCAGCTGAACGATTCATTTCCGAACTTGCGAATAACCCCGAAAATATGCTAAAATACGAAGAGTTAAATACTGAAATTAAAAAGTATCAACAATTAACGACTTTAAACTAAAATGTATTCAACCTTAGCTATTACGAACTCAAAAAAATCTGGGCGTATTATTGGCACGCATCAAAAGCTCGATAAAATTGCCTTCAAAATTGTTCAGAAAAAACTTCCAACAGGAGTAAAGTTTCCGGATATAAAAACTATTTTGCTTTTTGAAGGTATGGGCGGCCCTGATGGATTAAAACGTAAAAGCCCAGGCAAAGATGAGCCAATGCATTTTATTATCCCGGGTAATGACGACGGAAAATTGATAAAAATGATAAAGGATCATCAATATAATTTGAGAAAAGCACTCGAAAAAGGTGATGATATTCGCGCAGCTTTTGAGGCAGCGTGGATGGCTCATGCTGTCACGGATGGTCTTACTCCTGCACATCACTTCCCGCTTGAAGAAACTCAAAAAGAGCTTATGACCGAAAAAGAATTTGTGAAGGTTTTTGGAATCCCGATTAAAGGAATTATGCATGGCAGAAACTCGCTCGAAACACTTCGTAATAACTGGCTTTATTGGGGATCAAATGGCTATATGAGTAAACATATCGGTTTTGAATATGGCGTTGCAATTACACTAGCCGCGCTTCCAACCGCGAAAGTAATGCCAAAAATATCTGACGAGGAGTTTAAAAACCCAAGAATCGAAGAGTCGTTCTATAATTCGTTTGAAAAAGTAGCTGCTCTAAATATGTACGACAAGTTTCGTCATAATGGTTGGACAACCGATCTAGCTTTTGAGACACGTGATATATTACTTCCGGAAATCATTAAGGCAATTGCTCTTTGTTGGCTTGCGTCGCTTCCTAGAACGAAAGGTAAAAATGAAAGCAAGTAGTGTTAATCTTTCACAAATTACAGGCGGAGAATTTTGTGGCAGAAAAATCGAGTCGCCGTTTAACAGTGGAACTCATCCAATGGGTTCTCGTGAGCGTCTTTCGATTATGAATTCAATCGGCCCAGACATTGCAGGAAAAAATGTGTTGGATCTTTTTGCGGGAACTGGTGCGCTTGGAATCGAGGCGCTTTCGCGCGGCTCATCACATGTAACTTTTGTTGAAAAGAGCCATAAAACTGCAGAAATTATCAAAAAGAATCTTAAAAACCTTGGTATAGATGACCGCGCAACGGTTATCGAAAAGGATGTGAATTTAGTATCTTTTGATGGGCCTTACGATATCGTATTTATTGACCCTCCATACGATAAAATGAATGATTTTGATATTGAATCGATTATAGAAAAATGTCAGGATGTAAATACTATAGTTTTGAGCCATAAAAAAGGTACAGATTTTGATTTTCAAGACTATTCAAAGCGCACGAAAAATTTTGCTGGTGCAAGCATCTCAATCTTTACAAAATGACGTTTTTTAGATAAAATATAGTTAATTTAATTGGCTCATGGTGGTAACGGCCGGAAACGGAGTTATTTTTATGAACACTAACGTTCAGGACATGGCAAAAAGTCGTAAACTTAGGAATATTATCGTAACTGCAGTCGCTCTTATTGTAATCCTTTTCGTAGGAATCTGGGCGATTTCATCAGCAACAAAAAGCTCATCAAACAATGATGCAAATAAAGCTGAAACTGCAAAAACAGAAGAAAAGAATAAAACTCCCGTCGGTACAACCCCAGCTTCACCATCACAACAATACACTGTAGCTGATAACAAACCAGCAGCTGCAACTTCTAGTGAAGGAATGCCAAAAACTGGCCCAACTGAAGTTATTTTCTCAGCTATTATGCTTGGCGTAGTTGTTTATCTTATTGGCCTAAACATTAATCTTGTAAAAGAAAATCGTTAGCATAAGCATATTGCAAAAATTACCAGTTCCGTGGTAAAATCCTAGTATATGAATATAGATAAAATACTGGATTTTATCTCTGGTAATCTTCAGCATTCACCGAACGCTCCAAAATTTAATGAAGTCGTTTCTGCGAATACGCCGATGATCGTCTTTCTGATCATTATTTGTATTGCTCTTATTATAGGAAAATATGCGCTTGGTACAAAAATTCTCGGGAAGAAAGATGCTATTAAAACTATAATTCCGTTCTATGGTCTCATGCTTTTATTTAAAGCAGTCGATCTTAATTCATGGCTTGCAATCACATGCTATATACCAGTTGTTGGTATTATTCCGTATGCCATTTTCAGCTTTAATGTTCCGAAGGCCTTTGGCCAGAAAATCGAGCATCAAATACTCTCGGTCTTTTTCCCATATGTGTTCTTTAACGTACTTGGCTTTAGTCCGAAATACGAGTATCAATACGTCAAGGGTAAAAATGTTGCCTTCAAAAACGAATTCAGAACTGTTATGCCTGAAGATCTTGGCCCGAACATTGCAACTCCGGCAGAGGTTATGAAAGGTGCAGCAGTTGGTCAAACGGCAGTTGCAAAGGAGTCGATGATTTCACGTGCCGCTTCTGCTGCGGCTGAACAGACCCGCATTATTCTTGAAAAACAGGAAAAACAGGCTGCAGAGGAAGAGGCAAAGAAAAAAGCTGAAGAAGAAGCGAAAAAACAAGAAGCTGCAAAGCAAAAATCAGAAGAATATAATTATGACATCTTTAGTGGCGACGATGTGGATACTGGTCCAGATACTGCCAGCCTTAATATTGAATTCAAAGTTGTAAATGGTCGCTTCCAGTCAGCACCAAATCCACCAAAGAATCAATAATTTTTAAGTTTTTATTATATAATGTATATAAATAAAGGAGATTTTTAATGTTTGATTTATCTGGAAGAGTAGCAGCTGTAAGTGGTGCATCAAGCGGTCTCGGTCAACAAATGGCTCGTGCTTTTGCTAAACAAGGCGCAAATCTTGCAATCATGGCTCGCCGTGTCGAACGCCTTGAAGAATTCAAGAAAGAGCTCGAAAAAGAATATGGCGTAAAAGTTATCGCAATTAAGTGTGACGTCACTAATACTGATGAAATTAATGCTGCAGCTGAAGCTGTCGAAAAAGAATTTGGTAAAGTCGATATTCTCCTCAACTGTGCTGGCTCCGCAAAAAACAATGACACTCTTAATATGACTGATGAAGAATGGGACTTCACTATCGCAACTGATGAAACCTCAGTTTTTAAAATGACTCGTGCGTTTGGTAATGTTATGAAGAAGAATGGCTATGGACGCATTATCAATATTGCATCAATCTACGGTATGGTTGGTAATGCTGAAATCCCAACCATTGCTTATCATGCATCAAAAGGCGCAGTTGTAAACTTCACGCGTGCTGCTGCATGTGAGCTCGCAACTTCAGGTATCACCGTAAACGCAATCTGCCCAGGTTTCTTCTATACTGAGTTAACGACCGACACTCTTGATTCAGATTTCTTTAAGACCTTTGCGAACAATCACGTTCCAATGAAACGCTATGGTAAGGAAGGCGAACTCGACGCAGCTGCTGTCTTCTTAGCAAGCGAAGAAGCTCGCTATGTCACAGGTGTAATTCTTCCAGTCGACGGTGGCTATACTGCTGCTTAATCTCGTAAAGGGTGGAAATGCCAAAATTTGAATTAGTATCGAAGTATCAGCCAACCGGCGATCAGCCGCAGGCAATCAAACAACTCACTGAAGGTCTTAAAAATGGCGAGCGTGAGCAAACTTTGCTTGGCGTCACTGGTTCTGGTAAAACTTTTACGATGGCGAACATCATTCAAAATGTTCAGAAGCCAACGCTTATTTTGGCGCACAATAAAACTCTAGCAGCTCAGCTTTACTCTGAATTTCGCGAGTTCTTCCCGAAAAATGAAGTCCACTATTTCGTTTCATACTTCGACTATTACCAGCCAGAAGCCTACATTGCTTCGACTGATACTTATATCGAAAAAGACTCTGCGATTAATGAGGAAATCGACCGCCTTCGCCACGCTGCGACAGTTAGTCTTTTAACTCGTCCGGATACGATTATTGTCGCGTCGGTTTCGTGTATTTATGGCATCGGTTCTCCGGACCACTATACGGAAATGTCTCTCCCACTCATCAAAAAAGATGGCAAGTGGGAACTTATGGGCACAAAATACCCAACCTTAGCTAATTCAAGAACTCAATCTGAAGATTCTTTGTCTCAAACAAACTTTATAATTTATCTCGTTGCGATGCAATATCACAGAAACGATCTTGCGTTTGAACGCGGTAACTTCCGTGTAATGGGCGATACAATTGACCTATTCCCAGCAAATGGAGAAATTGCCTATCGTTTTGAGTTTGGCTTTGACAATCTTGAGGCAGTAAAAATTATCGATCCTCTAACTGCTGAAGTTCTCGAAAAACCAGACCAGATTCACATTTTTCCAAATACTCACTACGCCACTCCAAAAGACGAACTTGATCGTGCACTTGAAACTATTAAGGTCGAGTTTGATGAACGCTTGAAATTCTTTGAAGACCACAATAAATTTCTTGAAGCACAGCGTCTAAGTCAGCGCACGAAGTATGATCTCGAAATGTTAAAAGAAACTGGTTTTGTGAAGGGAATTGAAAACTATTCACGCCATCTCGATGGTCGCAAAGCTGGCGAACCGCCTGCAACTCTCCTCGACTTCTTCCCGAAAGATTTTCTCTTGCTTGTCGATGAATCGCATATGACCTTGCCTCAGGTACGTGGTATGTATAACGGCGACCACGCAAGAAAAGAAACGCTTGTCGAATACGGTTTCCGTTTGCCTAGCGCGCTCGATAATCGCCCACTTACTTTCTGGGAGTTCCAGGATCATATAAAACAGGCAATTTATGTCTCAGCAACACCTGGTGACTATGAACTTCAACATAGCCCAAAGCCTGCCGAACAGGTTATTCGTCCAACCGGACTACTTGATCCGGAAATTGAGGTTAGAAAAACTGAAGGTCAAATTGATGATTTAATAGAAGAAATCGACCGTCGCATCGCTAAGGGTCAGCGCACGCTTGTTACTACTCTCACGAAACGTATGGCAGAAGATCTTTCTGAGCACTTAAAAGATCGCAATGTGAAGACGGCCTATATTCATTCCGATATTGACACATTGGAACGTGGCGACATTCTTCGTGATCTTCGCACTGGCGTTTATGACGTGCTTGTTGGTATTAACCTCCTTCGTGAAGGTCTCGATCTTCCTGAAGTTTCTCTCGTTGCAATTCTTGATGCCGATAAGGAAGGCTTCCTTCGCTCTGAATCTGCGCTTATCCAGACAATCGGTCGTGCCGCACGCCATGTTGAAGGCCATGTGATTATGTATGCTGACAATATTACTGAGTCAATGGAGCGTGCGATTACCGAAACAAATCGTCGTCGTGAAATTCAGCAGGACTACAATAAAAAACATAATATTACTCCAAAATCTGTTGAAAAAGAAATTAGTCAGGGTCTTCGTGCAATCATTCCAGAGAAAGAAAAAGAGAATAAACTCGATCTTAGAAAAGTCCCGACCGAAGAGATTCCAAAGCTCGTCAAAGAACTCGAGAGCCAGATGCGCCTTGCGGCTGCAAATCTTGATTTTGAGAAAGCTGCCGACCTTCGTGACTTGATTGAGAAAATTAAAAACGAGGGAAAATAAATATAGCTAAAACCCCGCTATGTAGCGGGGTTATTGTTAGACTTTTTTGATTGCGATGCCGACTAGGCTAATTAGTGAGACTAAGCTAACCACAAGTGCTGGAGTGTTGTAGTCTTCTGATACAGAATCATTATCTTTAATTACGATACCGGAATCTGGAGAAGAAATGGAATTGTTATCTTCAGTAGGCTCGTCTACATTGTCAGGTCCATCAACTGATGGAACGTAAGTATTGAAAACCGCTAGGAGAGGATCACTTTCTTCGCCATCATCATCGACGGCTCCGAAGATACAGGCAAATCCTTCGACTGGGGTTTCTGGAAGATCAATAGGAATTCCTAGATTGGATGACGATGTTGGGGGGGTTAAATCTAGGTAGTTAGTATAGACAGGATCGCTACCAAGTGCACAACCCCATTTGATTCTATTAATAGTTCCGAATCTATCTGTTGCGGTAATATTTACGACCGTATCTTCTCCGGCAATAAAGCTAGTCTGTATTCTTCCTTCAGAGATTTTAACCACAGGCTTATCTTCAAGTACTCTAATTAAGACTGAAGTAGAACCGGATTTGTTTCTATCATCGGTTACAGTTGCAGTTATTCTATATTCGCCAGGTTGTTTGTATGCGAGATCTTTCTCATACTGATCGTTAGGTGGACAGGCATATCCTGATGATAAGAGTGATGGAGAATCACAACGCCAGGTAACGTTTAAAGTAGAGCTTCCTGTGCCTTTATAAGCCTTGATTTTTAAATGAATGGCATCATTTCTTGAAATCTCTTCGATGAAATTCGGCTCATGGAAGGCGACCGCAGGATTCTCGCCTAAGATTCCGAAGCGAACACTATTTTCTAGTTGAAGATCACCTTCGGTATAAGAAGCGGTCATAATATAGCTCTCTCCAGCAATTAAGATGTCTTTAAGTTCATCATATGTAAAGCTAAGAACGGATTGATTGCTTGCATTAACAGGAGTTTGAGTTGTTTCAGCTCCAGACCCAAAATCATAAGACCAAGTCACGTTAGAATATGGTTCTTCGATATTACCTAAAGTAGCGGTGAAATTGGCTTGGTCACCTTCGCCAATAAATACATGCATGTAGTCATTGACATAAAGACTCATAACTGGGGTAGGCTCGTTCGCTGCAAAGACATTACGGATTGGTAAAAAGTTCGCTACTAGCATTACTAGCGCTAAGAGAGTGGAGATCTTCTTCATAATATAACCTTATTTATTGAGATTATTATAACATAAAATACAATTAATATTTTCCCTGATTTTATGTTATAATATATGCATGAAAATTACTCGCGAGGAAATCCTACATCTTGCAAAGCTTTCAGACTTCGACCTAGAAGAGTCGGAGATTGATGGGCTTTCAAAAAACCTAGAAGACATTATTGGCTATATTTCTGAATTAAACACGCTCGATACTGAGGGCGTCGAACCAACCTATCAAGTTTTTGAAATGGAAAATATCTGGAGAGATGATGAAATCCTTCCACAAGAAGCTACTCGCGAAGAATTGCTTGCTCTAACGACGGAACAGGCCCAAGATCAGATTAAGGTTCCAAAGGTGTTATAGTATGAAAATTGCAAGTAAAGAAGTTAGCGCTGTATCGCTTGTAAAAGAAGCTTTTGAAAAAGCAAAAAAATATGAAGATAAACATATTTTTGTTTCTCTAAATGAAGAAAATGCTATCGCTCGTGCAAAGGAAATTGACGAAAGAATCGCTCGTGGTGAAAATGTTGGTCGTCTCGCTGGTGTTCCATACGCTCTTAAGGATAACTTCCTATCTAAAGAGGGAAACACTACTGCTTCATCACTCATGCTCGAGCCATTTCACTCACCAATCGATTCAACTACCGTAAAGAAACTCGAAGCTGAAGGTGCAATTATGATCGGCCGCACCAACATGGACTCATTCGCTCATGGTTCTTCGACTGAAAACTCATACTTCGGTCCAACCAAGAACTCTGTTGATGATGAGCGTGTTTCTGGTGGTTCATCTGGTGGTTCAGCTGTTGCTGTCGCTCTCGATATCGTAGAATTCGCAACTGGTACTGATACTGGTGGCTCAATCCGCCAGCCAGCATCGTTTAATGGCGTCTATGGTTTGAAACCAACTTATGGTACTATTTCACGCTATGGTGTTGTTGCTATGGCAAGTTCTACTGACTGTGTTGGATTCTTCACAAAAACTCCTGACGATATGGACCTTCTAATGTCAATTTGTGCCGGCCAAGATAAAACGGATATGACGACTCTTCCGGATTACTATAATGAGACACCAGAAACGGAAGTAAAGAGAATTGGTATTATTAAAGACTTCGATAACGACGCTGTTGATAAGAATATTCGTGATGCTTTAGCTAAGAAAGTTGAATTTTTGAAGAATAAAGGCTACGAAATTGTTGAGCTCGAGATGCCAACTTTGAAATATGCTCTTGCTGTTTATTATATTATTGTTCCAGCTGAAGTTTCATCAAATCTTTCACGCCATGATGGTATTCGTTATGGCTATCGTAGTAAAAATGCAAAAGATCTCGGCGAAATATTCAGCAAATCTCGTAATGAAGGCTTTATGAGTGAGAATAAACGCCGTATCATGGTTGGAAACTTCGTTCTTTCTTCTGGCTTCTACGATGCTTATTATTTGAAAGCGCAAAAAGCTCGTACGAAGATTATTGAAGAGTATAACAAAGCTTTCGAAAAAGTCGACTTTATTCTTATGCCAGTCTCACCAAGCCCAGCATTCAAACTTGGCGAAAAAGTTAATGATCCAGTTTCAATGTATCTTGAAGATGTAATGAGTGTTCCAACTAACCTTGCTGGTGTTCCAAGCCTTGCTGTCCCAGCTGGAAAAACTAAAAGTGGCCTTCCTCTTGGGCTTCAGGTTGTTGGTCCACGCAGAAGCGATAAGAATATTTTGAAGTTTGCTAAAGTCCTCGAGGAGGATGAGTAATGCCATCAGTTGTCCTTCTTATTATTTCGATTATTATTATCGGCGTACTCGTTTTTATTGCCATCTCCTTGACCGGCAATAAAGCCTACGAATTTGATAAAGAAGAATATCAAGCGGAATTTCTTGCAATTGAAAACACTTTAATAAAAACTAATGAACTCAGCTTTAATGCGGTAATTATTGAAGCAGATAAACTTCTTGATAAAGCCCTCATGGAAATGGGATTGCCAGGAAAAACTATGGGCGAGCGCATGAAAGCAGCATCAAATAAGTTCACTCAGAATAACTCTGTTTGGTACGCTCATAAAATGCGTAATCAAATCGCACATGAAAGAAATTTCAAGGTAGATTATAATAAAGCAGCACATGCGCTAAAAGCGTATCGCCAAGCGTTAAAAGATTTAGGAGCAATCTAATGAAATACTATCCAACTATCGGTATCGAATGCCACGTTCAGCTCAGTACAAAAACTAAGCTCTTTTCTGAAGTAGATAATGATGCTCGCGGAAAAGAACCAAATTCATGTGTTTCTCCAATTGATTATGCACTTCCGGGTATGCTCCCACGCCTAAATGGTGAAGCAATTAAATATGCAATTCGTGCTGGTCGTGCGATGAACTGTGAAATTAATGCACATTCACGTTTTGACCGCAAACATTATTTCTATCCAGATTCTCCAAAAGGTTATCAGATTACCCAGTTCTATCATCCAATTATTGGTGAGGGTTATGTTGAGCTTCCAAGCGGCAATAAGGTACGTATTGAACATGCGCACCTTGAAGGTGATGCTGGAAAGCTTACCCACTTTGATTCTTATTCACTTGTCGACCTAAACCGCGTTGATACTCCACTTATTGAAATCGTGTCAATGCCTGATATCCACTCTGCAAAAGATGCACACGATTATGTAAAGGCACTTTGGCGTCTTATGTGCTACGCAGAAGTAACTAATGGTGATCTTTATAATGGTAATATGCGCTTCGATGTAAACGTTTCGATTGCACCAGAAGGTTCAGGCACGCTCGGAACTCGTGCCGAGGTTAAAAATTTGAACAGCTTTAAGTCTGTCGAACGCGCAGTTGAATTCGAGATTAAGCGTCAGAGTAAAATTCTTGATAAAGGCGAAAAGGTTATTCAGGAAACTCGTGGTTGGAACGATGCAACTGGTGAAACGACTGGTCAACGTAGTAAAGAAGAAGCAAAAGACTATCGTTATATGCCTGAGCCAGATATTCCACCAATCAATCTTTCTAGAGAATTTATTGATGAAGAGTCGGCAAAGCTTCCACTTATGCCAAAAGATTACAAAGAGAAGTTTGGCGGTATAATTGCTGATGATATTCTTGAAGTGTTGCTTGATTATCCGGCACTCATGAAGAAACTTGCAGAAGTAAAAGACGCAAAACGTGTCTCGAACTGGTTTGCTTCAGTACTTCTTGCTGAAGAAAAATCTGCAGAATATCTCAATGACCTTCCAACTGCAAAACAACTCGATGATCTCTCAGAAATGACAGAGAAAGGTGAATTGTCGTCGACTGGTGCAAAGGAAGTATTTCTTAGATTATTCGATCCAGAAATGAGTAAACGTGACGCTAGAACAATTGCAAAAGAACTCAATGTAATCCAGGAAAATGATCTTGGAGAGCTTGAGAGAATCGTCGATGAAGTACTTGCTGATCCAGCAACGAAACAAGCTCAGGAAGATTTTAAAGCTGGTCAGGAAAAAGTTATTGGCTTCCTCGTTGGCCAAGTTATGAAGGCGTCTCAAGGTAAAGCAAATCCTGCAGTTGCGCAACAAATTTTAAGAAAAAAGCTTGCATAAATAAACATAATCGTTTAAAATTAATATAGTTTATTTTTAAAAGATTGATAGCCCATACCGCACATGCTAAAATGAAAGAGTATGTTGGGTCGTGGAGTAAGAAGAGCCGCAACTATATCTGTAGTTTTGATGGCATTTTTGACTTTCTTGGTCCTTTATTCCTATGTCCAAAAAACTTCTTATGCTGATACCCAGACTCATCTTCCTGTTGATGTAAATGTTCAAACCTCGATTGCGCTCGCTACTTCTGCCGATACAGTAGCTATGCAAATTATTCCATCCGATGCTGGTGATTTTGCCTCAAACGGTGTGACGACCTATGTCAGTACAAATAATGCATATGGCTACACTCTTAGAATGTCGACAAACGGCAGTAATTCTGATCTTATCAATCAGACTGACTCAGATTACAGAATTACGTCAAATTTCGCCGGTTCGGTCACATCATCGACTATGGCAGCGAATAACTGGGGTTATTCGGTTGATGATACAACCTTCTATGCTGTGCCAATCTCATCAAATGCTGCAACGATAAAAAATACAGATTCTCCGGTCGAGAATGAAACTACGACAGTCTATTATGGCGCAAAAGTTAACAACAGTATTATTGGTGGTATTTATGAAGACACAGTTATTTTTACAGCATATATTAACTCTGACTCCATTCCTGAGTCGTCACGCACAATTTTCGATATCGTCTATATGCAGGATATGAATTCAATCGTTTGTAGCAACACAACCACTCCAGAAACATCAGCGACCGAAATTTCTTGGAATAAGACGAACGATACTTCAAAAGTTCCTCGTACCCGTTTAATCGATAGTCGCGATGGTACAGCATATATTGTCTCAAAACTTGCTGATGGAAACTGTTGGATGAGCCAGAATCTTGAGCTTGAACTTGATATGGAAGCTCTTACAAATGCGGATACGGATCTTATTTCTAAAAATTCTTGGGAATCAGAAAACCCAACGAAGGAATTCAATGTCTATAGCTACAATGGTGATCCTCTTAGCACTGATTTCTCTGTCCGTCCGGTTGATGATAAGCGCTATTACCTTAGCGGTATAACTCCGTCAAGCACTGCATCTTCAACTGACGTATCGATGAGATGGGAGAAAGTTGGTATTTATTATAACTTTTATGCAATATCAGCAGGTGCTCCAAGCAATGCTTTCTCTATGAGTGATACGATATGCCCACGAAATTGGACTCTTCCAACTAGTAGCCAACTTGGCGCACTTGCTAGTGGGTATATGATTTCTAGTCTTGCTGGCGCAATTTCGACTCCTCAAAACTTTGTGGCCGGAGGAATTGTCGAAAATACCATGAATTCGAACCGGACGCTCTATAATGTTGGCCCAAGTGGTTATTACTGGCTTAAGGACGGAATGGTATTGATTGATTCAAATGGCATGAGTAATTTGGGAAGTTTTTCTAAGATGGATGCTGCATCTGCTCGCTGTATTGCTAAATAGCCGAAAAAACTTGTATATAGCCTAAAAATATGCTAAAATACCCCTAAGGTCTTAATCTTTTTGTGTGGAGATTTTCTAAGCAAAGGGAATCGTGGGCAGTCGCGAAGCTCATGATAGAGACAAATAATATTAAATAATAAAGGATAAATATGTCTGAAGTTAAGGATCTTTCAAAGTTCCGCAATATCGGTATTATCGCTCACATCGATGCAGGTAAAACTACTACATCTGAGGCGATTCTTTACCGTACTGGCTTAAAGCATAAAATCGACCTTGTTAAAGGCGATACCGGCGGCGCTACAACCGACTGGATGGAGCAGGAAAAGGAACGTGGTATTACCATTACCTCAGCTGCTGTTACTGCTTACTGGAAGGGCCACCAAATTAACATTATCGATACCCCAGGCCACATCGATTTCACAGCTGAAGTTGAGCGTTCTCTTCGTGTTCTCGATGGCGCAGTAGTCGTCTTCGATGGTAAGATGGGTGTTGAGGCTCAGTCTGAAACAGTTTGGCGCCAAGCTACTAAATATGGCGTTCCACGTATCTGTTTCGTCAACAAGATTAACCAAATCGGTGGTGATTTCTACAAATCACTCGAATCAATTCACAAGCGTCTTTCAAAGAACGCATTTGCTATTCATCTCCCAATCGGATTTGAAAAAGACATCTGCGGTGTTGTCGACCTTATCGACATGAAAGCTTACACTTACAAAGATTACGCTGATCACGAACTTACTGTCGGTGAAATTCCTGCAGACATGGTTGAAAAAGCTAAGAACTACCGTTCAATGCTCGTTGAGGAAGCTGTTCAAGCTGACGAAGCTCTCATGGAGAAATACTTCAGCCAAGGTGAAGAAGCTATCACTGAAATCGAACTCAAAGCTGCTCTTCGTAAGCGTGTTCTCGATGGCGACTTCTTCCTCGTAACTGGTGGTGATGGTCGTGGTGTTATCGTCGAGAAGGTTCTCGATCTTATGACCGACTACCTCCCAAGCCCACTCGATCGTGACCAAGGTCAAACCATTGGTACCGATCCAAAGACTGGCGACCAAATCGTCCGTAAAGCATCTGACAACGAACCACTTACAGCTCTCGCATTCAAGATTGCAACTGACCCATTCGTCGGTAAGCTTATCTTCATCCGTGTTTACGCTGGTGTTCTCAAATCTGGCTCATATGTTCTCAACGCAACAACTGGAAACAAGGAACGCGTTGGTCGTATCGTCCGTATGTTCGCTGATAAGCGTGATGATATCGATCAGGTTACTGCTGGTGATATCGCTGCAGTTGTAGGCCTTAAGGATACCGTCACTGGTACAACTCTTTGTGATCCAGCACATCCAATCCACCTCGAATCAATCGAATTCCCAGAACCTCCTGTATCTATCGCAGTCGAACCAAAGACTAAAGCAGACCAGGAAAAGATGGGTATCGGCCTCTCAAAGATGGCCGAAGAAGACCCAACCTTCCGTGTTCACACTGATGAAGAAACCGGCCAAACCATTATTTCAGGTATGGGCGAGCTTCACCTCGAAATCATTATCGACCGTTTGAAACGTGAACATGGTGTTGAAGCTAACACCGGTGCTCCACAAGTTGCTTACCGTGAAACTATCCGCGGTACCGCAGAAGCACAAGGTAAACACATCAAACAATCTGGTGGTCGTGGTCAGTACGGTGACGTTTGGATTAAGTTTGAGCCAAATGAACCAGGTAAAGGCTTCGAATTCATCGATCAGATTAAAGGTGGTGTCGTTCCTCAAGAATACCGCAAACCAGTACAAAAAGGTGTCGAAGACACTCTCGCTGGTGGTGTTATCGCTGGCTACCCAGTAGTTGATGTCAAAGCAACCCTCTATGATGGTTCTTACCACGATGTCGACTCATCAGAGCTCGCCTTCACACTCGCAGGTGCTCTCGCAACTCGCGAAGGTATCAAGAAAGCTAACCCAGTTCTTCTTGAGCCTGTCATGAAACTTGAGATTACAACTCCAGAAGACTTCATGGGTGATGTCATTGGCGATATTAACTCTCGCCGTGGCCGCATCGATGAAATGGAAGATCTCCAAGGTGGTGCAAAGCTTATCAAAGCTTTCTGTCCACTCGCAAACCTCTTCGGTTACACTGGTGATCTCCGTGGTATGACCCAAGGTCGTGCTGCTTCTACAATGGAGCTCTTCGGTTACGAAGAAGTACCACCAAACGTAGCTCAAGAAGTTATCGAAAAACGCGCCTCAAAAGAAGCGTAGAAATACAAAAGGAAAAATCCCCCGAAAGGGGGATTTTTTAGGAGGGAGTAACTTAAATGTCGCTAGGCTCGTCTTCTTCTTTATAGATACGCCAATAAAGATATGAAAGAAGAGCGATGCAGATTGCCATAAGGACGAGCCAAACGACTAAAATCTTCGGAAAGGCTACCGCAATTATGCCTTTAACTGACATAAACAGAAGAACGGCTCCAGTCCAGAAAATTGCGAGAAGTATCGCGAGCCCAAAAATCATGCATAGATCACCTCCTTAAATGTGCTTTTTGCCCCGTGCAAAACTAAGTATATATATTATATAATAATATGCATTATAAATCAATAAAAAGCAAAAGAAACCCTTTACAAACCTTGAAAAATAAGATAAAATAATATGTATCAGACCTTGCGGGCTGGTTTAATATTAGTGCTCGTTAGGTAAATAATAATAAGGAGAAAACTAAGAATGGCTGATTTCGACCGTTCAAAACCACACATTAACGTTGGTACTATGGGCCACGTTGACCACGGTAAGACTACCCTTACCGCTGCGATTACAAACGTTCTCGCAAAGAAACTCCCTTCAGACGTTAACAAAGCAGTCGCTTACGACCAAATTGATAACGCTCCAGAGGAAAAAGCTCGCGGTATTACTATCGCAACTTCACACCAAGAGTATGAATCTGAAAAGCGCCACTACGCACACGTTGATATGCCAGGCCACGCAGATTACATTAAGAACATGATCACCGGTGCTGCACAAATCGATGGTGCTATCCTCGTTGTTGCTGCTAACGATGGTCCACTTCCACAGACTCGTGAGCACGTTCTTCTCGCTCACCAGGTTAACGTTCCTAAGATCATCGTCTTCCTCAACAAGATGGACCTCGCTGATCCTGAACTCGTTGAGCTCGTTGAAATGGATGTCCGTGAACTTCTTAACAAGTACGGCTTCGATGGCGACAACGCTCCAATCATCAAGGGTTCTGCTACTAAGGCTCTTGAAGGTGATCCAGAAAACGAACAGGCTATCATGGATCTCGTCCACGCTATGGATGAATACTTTGATATTCCTGAACACGATCTTGCAAAACCATTCCTTATGCCAATTGAGGATGTCTTCTCAATCAAAGGCCGTGGTACTGTTGCAACCGGTCGTATCGAACAAGGTGTTGTAAAACTTAACGACGAAGTTGAAATCGTTGGTCTTAAAGATACTCAGAAATCAGTTGTTACTGGTATCGAAGCATTCCACAAGACTCTCGATCAAGGTCAAGCTGGCGATAACGCTGGTCTTCTCCTCCGCGGTATCGAGCGTGATCAAATCGAGCGTGGTCAAGTTATTGCAGCTCCTGGCTCAATCACCCCACACACTGAATTTGAAGGCCAAGTTTACATCCTTAAGAAAGAGGAAGGCGGACGCCACACCCCATTCTCAAAGGGTTACAAGCCACAGTTCTACTTCCGTACTACCGATGTTACTGGTGAAGTTGAACTTCCTGCAGACAAGGAAATCGTCATGCCTGGCGATACAGTAACCTTCAAGGTTAAACTCCTTGCTCCAATCGCTATGAACAACAACGACCGCTTCGCTATCCGTGAAGGTGGCAAGACTGTCGGTTCAGGTGTTATCACTTCAATCATCAAATAAGCGAAGCGGAGAGCTTTAGCTCACCGATAAGCTTATTTGTGAAAGTGACCACGAAAGTGGTCACTTTTCATCAAATAATAATTTCTTGATTGAGAAAAGTCGCCCTTAGGGGCGACTTTTTTTATTCTTTTTTACTATTTACATAAGCGGGATAAATAGTTAAAATTAAAATAGACATAAACAAAAAGGTCATTTTTATGGGTTTGGTAAAGCATAAGAATAGTAATTCTATTTCTATTATTCTGAATACTGTGATGTTTTTCTTCATCGCATTATTTATTGTGGCAATAATGCCAATTTTAAGCGCATCAGCTAACACTTCCGTGTTTGTTATTGAGGATATGGAGTTTGATAGATTTGAGGGGGCTGCGAGCGGCAGAATAATTGGTTTTGATGAATCTGAAGCTACCAGTAATGTCTCGTATTTAAATAAAGGTGACGCCGCAGTCTATAAGATTCGCTTTAAGAACCAGAGTGCTACGCCACAAACCATTATGTCGATCTCAAACGACAATGAAGACCCTGACCTTTCTTTCTCGTATGAAGATATCAACAATCAGATAGTTCCGGCTGGTGGACATTTTGATTTTTTGATTAGAGCAACCAGTAACATAGATAGAGCTAACGTACTTTCAAAAATCTCAAACACCAGGTTATCAATTAATTATCTAGACCAAACTGGTTTTATTCCAGGAGTACCAGACACAGGTATTTTAGAAGCTCCAGTTACATGGACTTCAAATGATTCTCAAATGAATATCTTACTTGGTGTAATCTCAATTTCAGGCCTAATTGTCTGTATATTAATTAAAACTAAGAAAGATAAAAAGATAATTGTTCTTATGCTTGTAGTTTCTACTTGTGCTGCAGCTATTGTCTTTCCAAAAGCGGCAAATACAATTTCCGTGGCAAGAAATGAATTTTTGCTCAGAAACGTTGCAATCTATACTGACGATGTATCGAAAATCTTAAATATAGAAGTCAGTGACAAAGATGAGTGGAAGCCAGAAAAAACCGTTACAATCACTAGTAACTTGTCATTTGATGGTAGTAAATATCAATACCAATTAAATGGCGGCGAATGGGTCGATTACACTGGTCCATTCACTGTTAATAAAAATAATACCGAAATAAAAGCTCGTGTTATCGACCGCACGAATGGTGAGATACTTGCCGCAGATACTACCGCTATTAAAATTGATCCAGTAAAGCCTAGCGTAAATATCGAACTAGATGGTACTTATTATTCCGGCCAAGCACTAGACCTTTCGACCGTGACTAGCCATACGGCTGGCGAATCTGGCGCAACCGTTCGTTGGTATATTGATGATCTCGAAATCACAAACCTGAGCGACACATATTTAATTGACCGCATGGAAGAGCAATATGAGGTAAAGGTTAAGGCTGTTGTCACTAGCGGCGCTGGGCTAAGCGACGAAGATAATTCGAGTACGATTATTATTAAGTATGCTCGTTGGACTGGTTTCTTTATCGGGCCACTTACTCGCGACAATATTGGCAACATTAAATTTGTGAGCTGGACTGAAATGCCAGGTAGCGAGAGTGAATGGACCGATATTTCCGTCAACCAGGATGGTGCTGTAATGGAATATTACGTGCTCGATTCTGAAACAAATCTTTACGACGTTTATATTGCTAGCCCGTATAGATATTCGCGTTACAAAGATGACTCGATGGGTAGTGATCTCGCGATGGATTTGTCTCTAAATATCGAGCATACTACCTCTGCTAGTGCGGGTGGAGCTAACACTTGTCAGGATGGGCACTACGGCATGTTTGCGTATATGCCAAAACTTAAATCGATCGACTTTAGTTACCTTGATATGTTTAATATCACTGATATGTCCTGTATGTTTACGAATATTGACTTTAAAACAACGTACTGGGATGCTCATAGTGATTTGACTAGTATTACATGGGGCGAGAAGTTTAATACCAGTAATGTCACGAATATGAATTTTGCCTTTGCTGGCCTACAAAATCTTCAGTCGCTCGATTTAAGTAATTTTGACGTTAGCTCAGCTGAACGATTGGACGGAATTTTTGCAAGAAATGAGTCACTCGAATCCTTGTCTCTTGCTGATTGGGATACATCGAAGGTTCGCGATTTCAGATATGTCTTTTATGAAACACCAAAACTAAAAAATTACGATGTATCAAAATGGGATACTTCTAGCGCTGAGGTTATGACAGGAATGTTCTATGCTGCTGGCGTCGAATCGCTTGATTTATCCGGATGGGACGTTTCAAATGTAAAATCTTTCTATCAGTTATTCGAGAATGCGGCAAGTTTGAAATCCGTAGATATGACTGGTTGGAATACGTCGAATGTGCTTGATATGAGCTATATGTTTAACCGTGCCGGGGTAACAAGCCTTAACCTGAGCTCGTTTAACACTTCAAATGTTCAACGTATGGGCGACATGTTTAGCAGTACTACAAATCTTACTAGCCTTGATGTGAGTAATTTTGACACATCAAACGTTTGGGATATGAACGGAATGTTCCATACAACTAAAATGGTAGAACTGAATTTGGATAACTTCGATACTAAAAAAGTGCGAGACTTCGGTTACTTTGCTTACAACTCAGCGCTCGAGACGATTCATTTCCGTCACCTCACATTCTCAAGCCCTAACGACTTTTATGCGATGTTCTGGAATGCTACTAAACTCAAAAATATCTATGTAGAAACAATTCCGACGATTCCATCTGGCTCTAGAACAACAGCTATGTGGTACAACGCTGGCACAAATCACTTTACACTCAAAGAGTATTAATTTTACAGTAAATTTTTGACCTCGTCCTTACCGTAGTAAGGATGAGGTTGATTTTTTATGCAAGGTATGTTATAGTTAATAGCGTAATTAAATAATATTAGCTAGAAAAACTCCATTCTTTCGAGGTTATCTAGCAAGAAAGGTAAATACATCATGGCAGAAGCTAAAAAAGCTGAAGGTCTTAAGATCCGTATCCGCCTTAAGGCTTACGACCACCGTGTTATCGACCAAAGCGCAAAACAAATCGTCGATACCGCAATCCGTACTGGTGCTACCGTTTCAGGTCCAGTACCTCTTCCAACCAAACGCTCAACATTCACAGTTGTTAAATCACCACACGTCTACAAGACCGGCGGTGAAGCATTCGAGATGAAGGTCCACAAACGCCTTATCGACATCTCAAACGCAACTCCAAAGACTATCGATTCACTTCAGAATCTCAGCCTTCCATCAGGTGTTGATGCTGAAATCAAGATGTAATAATCAAAATAACCTCCTTCATGGGGGTTATTTTTTTATTTATGGAGCGCTACTGCTAATATAGATTTATCTGTTAATGTATGATAAGATAACAGACATGAAGGAGGTCAAAAAGAGGATTCTTTGGGTGGATATCGCAAAGGCATTCGCTATTTTGAGTGTCCCGATTTCTCACTGCCTCCCGCTCGGCACAACTCTTCGTGCACTGATTTTCTCAGTCCACATGCCACTTTTCTTTATTTTGTCTGGCTTCACAACTAAGCTCGCATCGGACTGGAAAACCGTAGGGAAACGTCTTAAGAAGAACTTCCTCTATCTTATCTTGCCAACTCTTGGTGTTATTTCAATCTTCGCTCTTACCGAAGCCTTTAAATTTGGCGGAATCGAACTTTTTCCGAGTAAAGTAGCTTGGACCTTGCGCGAATTCTTTATTAAAAACTACCCAGACGGCCTCTATAATGCAGGCGCGGTTTGGTTCCTAGTTGCGCTATTTAACGCAAAACTTATTATGGATGTCGTCAACACGGTTATAAAATCCGAAAAATCTAGTATTATTTTCTTCCTATTTGGCGCACTCGGCATATATATGGGGGTGAAAGGTATTAGACTGCCGTTCTTCGTAGATCTCGCTCTAGTTGCATCAATGTTCATTGAAGTTGGTATTTTGTGGCGCAAATACGAGAAGACCGTCAAAAAATATTCTGTGCCACTCCTCCTTGCTGCCGGAGCTTTCTGGTTTAGCAGAGTGATGCGGGGCGATTTTCTTGAGTTTTGGACTCGCTTTTATGCGGGCTATGAAATTAGTATTTTTGAGGCTGTCGCTGGCTCGTTTGTGATTGGGAATATAGCAATGATGCTCGAGGAATCGCTGAAAAAAGCAGGGAAGATTCAGAAAAAGCTCATGAACACACTCATTGTAGTTGGGAAAAACACTATGCTCCTATATCTTATCCACTGTCTTGATACGTCGATTTTTAATTTCTGGAATTTTAGTGTTGAGCTTGGGGTTTTTGCGACCTGCTTAACTCGTTTAGCTTTGAATCTTGCAATTTTTGTAGTTATCAGAAATGGTTATCTACTCTTTAAGAATAGAGATAACGTAAGCGAGACTTGAAAAATTCATAAAAATATGCTATAATAGATATATGGAGACCTATCGGTCTTTTTTGCACATTTAAATGGTGAGTGGGTTATGAAAGGGGTGCGTTTTATGACTGAACATGAGTTTGATGAAACGATACGGATACTTGACGAGGTCTTAGACGAAGAAGAATCCGGAGAAGATTTAGAGGAGCCAAAAATCCAGCCTGTTGTTGGCAATTGGACTAAAGACCATTTTAATAGTCATACTTGGGGCGAGTCACTACATCAGATAGTAAGTGCCTTTGTGTTTAGCCGTGCTACGGGTATCCTGGGTGCCGTCTTCTTAGGCGTTATAGTTGTTTTTATTATCAGTTGGTGTATATTTAACGGCCTTGAGACAACAAATAATGTCCAGTCTCAAAGCTTTAACTCCAAAATATACCTTCGTAGTGTTTGTGCTAAAGATATAGAAGTTGCAGTTTATCCTGATAAAGAAGATACTGTCTATGAGATGACTTTTGATATCAATAAAAATTCTTATCTAGTCAAAACGACTGTCTTCTCGACGGAAACTAATACTTTTGGGCTCTATACTGTAATATCCGTAGACACCGGTGATGTTTTATATCGGACAATGCCATTCAATTCAGGTTCTTTTGTAGTAGACGAGAGAAGTTCAATGCTAATTGACGCGGAGGCCCTTGAAGTGCTACATGGTTCAACCGACGAAACGCTTGAAATTCAATCTGATTATGAAGGCGATTGTCCATTCTCTGGGCTCGGTATTGTGTATTGCGAGATTGACCATGAAGGAACAATTATATGGTACGATGAATCCACATTAAAAGAAACTTAATTTTTCACTCACCAAAACCCCTCCAATCCTATTGGAGGGGCATTTTTTATGGTATAATTATTACATGACGTTCGTAATGCGAATGAAAAAGCGTTTTTACTTCGTGGCTGCGGGATATTTCCGGTTCTTTGCAAACCGCGCATTTAAACGCTGGCATCCTCGAGTAATCGCCATCACCGGCTCCGTCGGAAAAACCACAATGTTACATCTGGTTGAAGAACAGCTTGGTAAAAAAGCCCATTATTCACATGATGCAAACTCGGCGTTCGGTGTTGCTTTTGATATTGTTGGATTAAAAGGTATTTATGGCACTAAACTTCGCTGGCTCTATCTTATTCCAGCAGTATTCTTCCGCTCATTCTGGTATAAACGCACTGAAGAATTCTATGTTGTTGAAATCGATGGTGAGCGTCCGCATGAGACTGAATTCTTGGCGAGTTGGTTGAAACCTGAGGTGACACTTTGGGTTGCGCTTGGTCGCTCTCATGCTATTCAATTTGAGAATCAG
>JAEEGK010003408.1_pt1 | contig 39621 bp, 29 predicted proteins | sample 8958771 | NCBI WGS metagenome assembly JAEEGK01 (sample SAMN16246547, study PRJNA631951) | gut metagenome | biome: gut microbiome; feature: rumen; material: SC-attached | host: Bos | place: Iran: Karaj | collected 2018-10
CCCTCAAGACATTATCTATTTTCAAGATTTGACGACCACTCATCCCGTCGATCTTCCAGAAATTCAGTATGTGAGAGCAAAGCATGAAGATAAGCTGCTTATCAATGTTCATTGCCGTGATGAAAAAATTGCTCGACTCTTCAATGTGATGGGTCATGGCTATTACGGAGGAGGCTATAGTTCTCGTGGTAGTGCTCCAGGCATGAACATTTCGACCGACCTCCATACGTATAATGTTGATATTGATGGTAATATTGAATTTCCTGTAGTGGGTACCATCCATGTCGGAGGACTTACACGTCAAGAAATTGCTGATAGAGTACGAGATATCCTTATCGAAGAGAATCTTGTCAAGGATCCTTATGTCAGTTGCTCTTTTGCCAATGACTATTTCTATACATTAGGTGAAATTGGTTCTAGTATTGTCCAAATTCCCAAGGATGCATTCACTATCATTGAAGCAGTCGCACAATCAGGAGACCTTTCATTAAGTGCTGAACGCCGAAAAGTAAGAGTGATACGAGAAGTCAATGGACAACTTCGAAACTATGAAGTTGACTTTACTTCTGCAGAATCAGTTATAAATTCACCCGTCTACTATGTTCAACAAGGCGATATCGTTTATGTAGAGATGAATGAGAAGAAGCAATACTCGACTACATTGTATGGAAATACGGTTCGCAAACCTACATTCTGGATGAGCCTGATAAGCAGTGTACTGACTTTCGGTCTAACCATATATGCATTTGTTCATAAATTTGATTAATCATTATTCTTTCGACAAACACTATGGCAGTAAATAAAAAAACCAAGAAAAAAGTCGAACTTGAGACTTTAGGTGTATCACCTAAAGACATGCTTATCGCCTGTTTGGTGAAATGGCCCTGGTTCATTCTTTCGATTATTACTTGTGTTGCTATTGGATTACTATTTCTCCTTCGAACACCTCCTATATACGAAAGGACAACTACCCTTCTCATCAAAACTGAAGCCAGCTCTTTATCATCAGAAGTCCAAGCACTCAGTGGGATGACCGGCTTAACGAGTATGTTTCAAGCGAACAACAAGTTGCAAGACGAACTTATTACTCTGCGATCGCCAATGACTGTTGAAGAAGTTGTGAGCCGACTCAGACTTAATATCGTTTACACTTCACGACAGTATTTGCGCGATTACATTTTGTATGCAGATGAAATCCCGATTGACATATATTTCATTGATTTGGATGACAATAACCAATGCCAATTCAAATTCAAGCTCGAAAACAATAAATTTACTATCTCAAATCTTCCTGGACACACGAATAAAGGGAACGATTCTAAAGAAATCATTGGCAATCTAAACGACACCATCAAAACACCAATCGGCCGTCTTTTAGTTAAGCCTTCGGTTTATAACAAGAAAAACATCGATTCGTTCGAATGCTTGGTAACACACTACCCCTTACGACAAATGGCCGAAACATTTGGCACAAAACTCAAAGTATCGGGAGGAAGAAATGGCTCTTCACAAGTTAGGATTACAATCGAAGACGAACGAGCACCACGTGGTGACGAATTTCTTAACACCTTGATTCAAGTTTATAGTGAGAACTGGGTTAAAGAACACAACAAGACCATCAAAAGTACTTCAGACTTTATTGAACAGCGTCTTAACATTATCGGAGGAGACCTTGGATCTGTAGAAGAAGACATCACTGAATACATGAGTGACAATTTGGTTCCAAGTTTTGAGACTGCTGCAGGCACCTATTTCCAGCAAGCGACCGCTGCTACCACAACACTTGACAATCTTACAAACCAAATCACCAATATCCGCAATATTCGTTCTGGCATAGCAGGCAATGATTCATATCAACTTCTTCCCGTATCGCCAGATTTCCCTGCAGAAGTCAGTGCCCTCATCTCTTCTTACAACACTAAAATATTGCAACGCAACAACTACATTGCTAATAGTAGTGCCACAAATCCGCTTGTACAAGACCTTGATGTTGAACTTAATACCCTCAAGTCTGTCATCTTGCATTCAATCGATAATGCGCTTCAATCTCTTACTACAAGACAGATGACAACCCAAATCCGGCAGAGCAACAGCAATGCCAAAATGGCTAGCAATCCGCGCAAACAACTATATCTGCAGAATGTCGAGCGCCAACAAAAGGTCAAAGAACAGATTTACCTGTTTTTGCTTGAGAAACGCGAACAGAATGAATTGTCACAGGCATTCTCCGCTTATAACACCCGCCTCGTCAATCCCCCTACTGGTCCAGGCAAAGCAAGTTTCCCTGACAAGCAATCTACACTGCTAATTGCCCTTGCCATAGGATTCTTACTGCCTGCTGTCATTTTCATTCTTAGATGCATTATGAATAATAAGGTGCGAGGTCGCAAGGATGTTGAAATATTGTCTGCTCCTTTCCTAGGTGAATTGCCTCAAAGCACTGACCAAAAAAGGTCGCAAAAAAATAGGCATTCTTATCATCCTACAATTGATGTAAAGGGGGACAGCAAAAATGTCATCAATGAAGCATTCCGAATTGTCAGGACCAATCTCGAATTTCTAGGTGATGAAGATAACCACCCGCAAGTTTATACGCTTAACTCTCTTAATGTAGGTTCGGGTAAAACCTACGTCGCTATCAACCTTGGAGCCAGTTTGGCATTAAACGACAAAAAAGTGTGCCTTATCGATTGCGACATTCGCAAGGCTAGTCTAAGTCGATTTGTAGGTCGCCCCAAGCAAGGCTTGTCGGATTATCTCCGTGGCAAATGCACAAATCTTGACACGTTGTTGTGCAAAGTTGAAGGATACGATAATCTTCGAGTGCTTCCTGTCGGTGTAATTCCTCCGAACCCAGTCGAATTGCTGCACGGGAAACGACTTGAAATCCTGATTGAAGAACTACGGAAAAGCTATGACTTTATTTTGTTAGACTGTCCACCGACAGAAGTTGTAGCTGATGCCCAAATTGTCAATCGTGTGACCGATGTTTCGCTCTTTGTCATTCGCGTTGGTGTCATGGACCGTCCACTCCTTTCTGTCGTTGAGCAGTACTACCGAGACGACACACTTAAGAATCTGGCTGTTATCCTTAACGGAACAGAAATAGTTAATAACAAGTATGGTTATGGTTCATACGGATACGGCTATGGCTATGGTTACGGTTATGGCTATGGTTATGGCTATACCTATATGGATAAAGCATGAAGGTTCTTATAGTATCTTCTAATCAATCACATCCTACGGATGCTGGCAATAGAACCGCGATTATGGGTCAGGTTCATATTTTTCAGCATCTTGGATGTGATGTGCATTTTCTTTTTGTTGACATGGCCCTTCGTCAGACTGACGAGTCAAAGATGAAGGAGTTTTGGGGTGAAAACTATCATGTTTTTCATCTCAATCCATTAAGAAAGGTGCGAAGGGTTATTATAGATAAAGCTAGAGCAAAGCTGTGTCATGGCCGATGGCAATGTGACGACCATTATCCTTTTGGATTAGAAAAGTATGTAGAACATCTTAATAATCAAATGCATTTTGATGCCATAGTTCTACAATATATGCGGTTGTCAAGACTATTGACCTATACGAGCATTCCCAAGAAGGCTATTTATACCCATGACGTTTTTTCTTACAAGGATTTAAGAACGGGAGCCCCCTTCTATGAAGCTTGCGATGCCCACGAAGAGGCAAAAGCGATGCAACGATGTCCAAACATTTTTGCTATTCAGGAAGATGAAGCTACCTACTACAGCTATTTGGCACCCAATAGCAAAATATTTACTGTCTATAGCCATTTTGATTACCATCAGCAACCAGTAACGAGAAACAAGAACATCCTATTTCTTGCAAGCCGAATGGAATTTAACGTGAATGGCATTCTTTGGTTCCTAGACAAAGCTTGGCCTATGATAGTTAACCAAGATCCCGAATTAAAACTTATCATAGGAGGAACGGTCTGCGAAAAGATTCCTGAAGATAAGTATTCGAACATCATGCTAGTAGGAAGAGTAGATTCTCTCGACAATTTTTATCAACGAGGAGATGTAGTCATCAATCCTGTATTTCAAGGAACAGGTCTAAAAATCAAGACCTTCGAAGCTCTTTCTTACGGAAAGGTAGTTATTGTCCACCCTCACAGTTCTCTGGGCATCTATCAAAGAGATACAGCGCCACTTTTATTTGCAACACAGCCTGCTGATTGGGCAAATATCATTTCAGATATCTGTATGAACAAAATCCAAGTTCAAGAAATAAAACAGAAAGATGAAAAATATATTCAAAAAATGAATAATTATATAAATTCACAATATATTTCATTTTTATCTGAATCTCACTAATTAATTATTGATATTTTTCGCTTTCTTATTTTTGAAAGACTATGGGCCCGAACAATACGGCTAAAAACTTACGCAACTTTTATTATTGGTTTATTCCCATCATCGTTGCCTCCAAAATTGTCCGATGGACTTTAATGTATCAAAAATTAGTTCTGATGAGCATTGGCAATGGCATGGCTATGCGTATGTATCTCGAAATGTATTCATTTAGAATGTCTGTACTTTCTCAAACCAGTAATATTTCAAGTGTCGCTGAGTCTAATGCAGGAGCCCTTTTTAATGCCATAAATTTTTTTAATTGCATATACATCGAAGAATGGGAAATTTACATATCAATAATATATAATACCATTGCGCTATTTTTAGTTCGTGATTTTTATAAGCGAACACCCCAGGCAGGCATTAAGGAAAATATCTTTGTATATTTGGGTGTCGCAATTCTAAATATTTTTTGTTTTTGCCTTTCAAAAGAGCCATATCAGATGCTCTTCTTTATTTTAATGGCATTTGCTATAATCAAAGGAAAAACCTATCAACAAAAAGGTATATTCCTTGGTGTTGCACTATTCCTGACAGTTTTGTTTTCTAGAAAATATTATGGCTTAGTACTTCTCTATTATTTCTTTCTTCAGTATATAGTTCGCTATTTCTTTGATAACATTAATTATCAGACAAAAAACGGAAAACAAAAATTATTATCTAACATTTTCTTTACATCCATCATTATCGGTATTTCATATTTCTTCCTATTATCTTATCTTGCGACAAGTGACGAAGGTACTTACACTGAAATGGTTGATGCCAATTATCGAGACATGAATCGATCCTCTGTCGCAGATTCAGAGATTGTTCCTTTCTTTCCAAAAGGCAATAGAGTCTTTGCCACCTTTGATTATGTGATAAAAATTTTCCGTTTGATGTTTCCCCTTGAACTGCTGATCAAAGGCAAAATCAAATACATCTTTTTCATCGTTTTTCAGTCTCTTTTGGTGATGTTCATTGGACGCGCATTTATCAATCGCAAAAAAAATGATATTGCACTTGACGAGGAAGAGGAAGAAGGAGAAGAAGATAATATAGAAGTAGTTATCATTGACGACAATGTAGAAAAAGAAGCTGATTTACATGAAGAATATGAAGGCGAGAAAGAAGAATATGACGATCAGAGCGATTCAAGGTTGCAGCAAGAGGAAGATCGCCGCCTTTCCAGGACATCTGCCTTATATCTCTATCTGGCATTCTTGTTATGTTCGGCTGCTTTCGAACCAGATTTCGGCAGCTGGATTCGTCATCAAGGTGTAGCTTTGCCCATTATTCTTCTGATTCTTTAACAACATAAAAAAATTACAGAACAGATGGCCATCAGTCGACAAGAATCCAAAGCAATTGCTATACTCAAAACTTCGTTGGTGCTCTTCGTCATATACGGACACATGAACGCCGACACCGTAAGTTTAGCTGTCGCCGATTTCCCTTTGCTTTCCTTTCGCGGACTCTCAAATGTTTTGATAATAGCCATCATTTACACTTTTGGTCTTGCTTCGATACCCGTCTATTTCCTCCTCTCTGGATACCTCTTTTGGGTTGGAATTGAAGGCTGGAACTGGAAAGCCTTTTCTGGAAAACTAAAATCGAGAAGTCAGACATTATTGCTACCCTATATCTTGTGGAACGTAATCTCGATTAGTAGTTTTATTTTATACATTATTTATCAAATAGCACGAGGCACCGCCACTTGGACCGATGTAGCCGACTATTGGAACAGCGTAGGTATTAGGGGCTTTTGGGATATTAACACATGGGGAGCGTATAAGACTAATTGGCTTGGTATGTCAATCCCCAATTCGGCACCTATGGACCTCCCGTTTTGGTTCATCCGCGATCTGATGGTTGTCACACTTTTTGCACCTGCACTTTATTGGCTGTTCAAAAAGACCAAAATTTGGGGACTTCTGATACTTCTTTTCTGTTTCGTTTCGAAAATTTGGCCTCAAATTCATGGTTTTTCTATCGACTCGTTCTTTTGTTTCGGATTAGGCCTTTATTTAGCCATGAATGGAAAAACGTTAGTCGGCTTTGCTGAAAAAATTAGAATCCCTGCCCTTCTATACACATTAGCTACAGGAGCCATCGTAATTTACTATAATAGTGTTAGGACCGTTGAGGGGCACTTCTTCTTCCCTTTCTTTGCACTTGGCTGCATCTGGGTATATTTGTATCTTGCCTTTCTCTTAGTTCGAAAATGGGACATCTCTTTGCCGAATTGGCTAGGTAAGAGCTGCTTTTTCATCTATGCTTTACACGCATGCCCATTACCTCGCATCGGAACAATAATATCAAAAGTCAATTCATTTACATTCCCAGTTTTTGCCAAGATTCATGCACCTTGGATTGTTTATTATATAATCTCACCTCTGATTGTCTTTGCGGTCTGTTTAATAATATTCTACATAGTTGAATGGTGTGCTCCCAGATTATGCAGAGCACTTAGCGGTAATCGTCTTCAAAAGGCACTGGCAAACAAAGCGTAATAGTACTTTTATGACTATGAAGTTCACCTTCCCTAGACCATCTCTATGGCAATACCTATGTGGTCTTGCTGTTATATTGGTCTCTTTTTCCCCAGTTCTAACAGGGCTATTGGGAATAAGAGCTCTGCTGCCCAAATTTACTATTTTTTATGGAGTAACCATTCCATTCCTTCTATCATTTTTCGAGAAGTACAGCCAAAATGCTTCATCTTCGCTCAAAGTTCTCTCCGCAATCGTTGCATTCATTTTTACTCAATTTGTGACCATTGAAGGAAGCTTCTACCATATGCATAGTTGGGCATTGTGCTTCAATGATTGGACGACTATATTGACATGGTGTCTGCGAAATATCGTTTATGGATATGTCTTTTATAAAATATTGCTAAGTATCGCCTGTATCATCGAGCACACTCATGCCTCTTCGTCTAAGTATTATAAACTCAATTACCGCAAGTGGTTAATTCTGATTGTATGCGCTCGGTTGTTCACTTTATTCCTTTTCTATCCTTTGGTCTTCGGCTTTGATTCAGCAGTTGGCCTTCGCACATTCATGGATCCAGATTGTGCTTCTTGCAATCACCATCCATATTTCATCCAACTCATACATGCACTATTTTTCAAAATAGGGAAAGAGATCGGTCATCTGTCTGTTAGCTTTTTTCTTTTAGCACTCTTCTCTATTCTCTTTTCAAGCGCTATCATCATCTACGGAATCAGATTGATGCAACATGCAAAGCTTTCCCGCCGTTTTCTTTTTGCTTTTGCCTTCATTTACGCCCTATTCCCACTCTATCCGTATCTCGCTACCAGTCCAACAAAAGACGGGCTTTTCGCATACATTTTTCTTCTATATCTTTTTACACTTTTTGAAATATACATTACCGATACCCGATGTTTGAATGAGAAACGCTATCTGTTTCTCCATATTGTCACAATAATATTATTGTGCCTGACTCGTCACCAAGGTTTTTATATCGTATTAGTAGAATGTGTCCTTTTATTGCTCTGCTTCAGGAACAACTGGAAAGGAATAATACTGGTATCCGTTCCTTCGTTGTGTCTCGTGACAGCCTATAACAAAGTTCTTCTACCATTCATCAATGTCGAACCCGCTGGCAAACAAGAAGTCTATGGTACCTTCTTCCAACAGACAGCTTTTTACCTACAACAACATCCCAACGATGTAACGACAAGTGAACTTCTGGCCATTAACCGAGTGCTCAATAGTGATACGATTGTGGCTAAATATGTATTTGACAAAACGGATCCAGTAAAAAACGGTTATAAATATAATCCTTGGTACAAACTTTACAATGAAGCTCCGTCTATATTCCGCCACATCGACCACTCACACGAAGCAGAAGACCTCAAAGCCTATCGGTCGGCCTGGCTCTCAATGGGGCTCCGTCATCCACTAACCTATTTAGAAGCGTCTTTGGCTGTTTCTGCAGGCTTTTTCTACAATTTCAATCGGCTTATTCTCGAAACTGAGCCAAAATGGGCCGAAAACGTATCTGCAACCACTCCAGAATATCGTTTTGTACATTTCAACAAGGTGGCAAGCATCTATAATAACCGCATCTATTCCTGGTTCAAATATCCTGTCATCAATTGGGTAATAGCTATCCCCTATTATAATTGGACTGCCATCTTCTTCCTTGCTCTATTATTTTATCGTAGGGATGTCAAAGGCCTAACCATTTTCTTTCCTGTTCTATTGTCATTAGGTATCCTTTTGATTTGCCCTATGATATACGGCAGGTATTCTTACCCGATCGTGATGTCCCTACCTTTATTGTTAGCTCATCTCGTTTCTGCTAAAAGACCCTGTATTTTTCCCAACAATAAAAACACATGTCAAAAATAGCCGTTCTCATTCCTTGTTATAACGAAAGTAAAACCATAGCTAAGGTAGTGTCTGACTACAAAGCAGTTTTACCTGAGGCCGACATCTATGTATATGATAACAATTCAAAGGATAACACAGACAAGATAGCCAGTGAGGCAGGAGCTATTGTTCGCTACGAGCATCGTCAAGGCAAGGGTAATGTAATCCGCACAATGTTCCGCGAGATTGATGCCGAATGCTATATAATGATTGATGGTGATGATACTTATCCTGCCGAGAATGCAGCGGAAATGTGTCGGCTTGTTCTTGAAGAGAAGGTAGACATGGTTATAGGTGATCGCCTTTCATCTACTTATTTTGAAGAAAACAAAAGAGCCTTCCACAACTTTGGCAATTCCTTGGTGCGAGGGTTAATCAATAGATTATTTCACGCAAATGTAAAGGATATCATGACAGGATATCGTGCTTTCAGCAAACCATTTGTCAAACATTTCCCTGTGTTGAGCCAAGGTTTTGAAATTGAGACAGAAATGACCATACATGCTTTGGATAAGAACTTCTACATCCGAGAGGTTCCTGTTCAATATAGAGACCGGCCCGAAGGCAGTGTTTCAAAATTGAACACCTATAGTGATGGAGCAAAAGTTCTAATGACTATTGCTCGATTATTTCGCGAATACAAGCCTTTTCTTTTCTTTTCAATAGTCGCCGTTCTTTTTCTGCTAGTTTCTCTATTTTTATTCGTCCCTGTTTTCATGGAATATCTTAAAACAGGATTGGTGCCTCGTTTTCCAACACTGATAGTTAGTGGATTACTAGCACTGCTTGGCTTCATGTTCTTCTTCTGTGGCATCGTCCTCGATGTCGTTGCCCAAAAGCACAGACAGTTATTTGAAATTCTCATGAATAAATAATCCCAAAAGTATTGATGAACCCAAACGATAAAATTTCACATATTGAACCCAAGAAGAAATGGCTTGATGTTGATCTTCGGGGCCTCTGGCGATACCGCGACCTTTACTATATGTACATCAAACGTGATATCGTCACACAATACAAGCAAACTATTCTTGGCCCCCTTTGGTATATAATACAGCCTCTTCTTACCACAATCATGTATATGTTTGTCTTTGGAGGATTGGCGGGTATTTCAACTGATGGAATTCCTCAACCTCTCTTTTATATGGCAGGCATTACGATGTGGAATTATTTCAGTACCTGCTTTACGTCGTGTAGCGAGGTGTTTAGCCACAATGCTAACGTCTTCGGCAAGGTATATTTTCCACGTCTTGTCGTCCCCCTCAGCTCTTGTACCAGCAATCTCATTCGTATGCTTATACAGCTACTGATGTTTATAGCAATCTATATATATTATATAGCAACAGACCAATTTGCCGCCACTCTTTCTTTCTCAGTATTGTTGTTCCCGTTGTTTATCCTTATGACGGGACTACATGCCATGTCTTGGGGGTTGCTATTCTCTTCATGGACGACCAAGTATCGTGATTTGAAATTTCTAATTAGCTTCGGCATCCAACTCTTCATGTATGCTACGCCAGTTATCTATCCTTTGAGTTTTGCTCCTGAACGCTATCGGTTCATCCTTGAGCTAAATCCTCTTACTCCCATTTTCGAGACATTCAAATATAGCTGCCTCGGCTCTGGTACATTTTCTTTATTGGGAATCCTCTACAGCCTCATTTTTCTCTGTGTCACCATGTTCTTCTCTGTTATTATCTTCAATCGTACTGAACAGAGATTTATGGATACTGTCTAAATTGCCAACATCATTATGGATTACAATATCGCTATTGATTTTCAGCACGTCGGAAAACAGTATAGATTAGGAAGAGTAGGCACAGGCACACTCAGTCATGATCTCAACAGATGGTGGCAAACCTCCGTGCTCGGCAAAGAAGATCCCTATCTCAAAATTGGTGAAACCAATGACCGTACCACCAAAGGGCACTCCGATTATGTTTGGGCACTACAGGATATCACATTCAAAGTTAATATAGGAGAAGTTGTCGGCATCATCGGAAAGAATGGAGCAGGCAAATCGACACTTCTTAAACTATTAAGTCATATCACCTCCCCTAGTACCGGCAGTATTGATTATCGTGGCCGCATTGCCTCCCTTTTGGAAGTGGGTACAGGATTTCATCCTGAATTAACTGCTCGAGAGAACATCTACATGAACGGTTGTATCATGGGCATGACCAAACATGAGATTAATCGCAAGCTTGATGAGATTGTCGAATTTGCAGGCGTCGAGCGGTACCTCGATACTCCCGTCAAACGTTTTTCTTCGGGTATGACAGTCCGTTTGGGCTTCGCAATTGCAGCCTTCCTGGAACCTGAGATTCTCGTAGTTGATGAGGTCCTTGCTGTCGGAGATGCCGAATTTCAGAAAAAAGCCTTGGGCAAAATGCAGGAAGTGAGTCAGGGCGGTGGCCGAACAGTATTATTCGTTAGTCACAACATGGGAGCTGTAAGAAGATTGTGCAGCAGAGGAATTGTTCTTAACAACGGGCAGATGTACTTTGACGGAACCACGGATGATGCTGTCGAACAATACCTGCAGATTGGCATCGAACAATATACCTCCACGCCCGTTGCAGAACTACCTCGAAACAGCAATTGTTCGGGGTTGATTAAGTTCCTGGATGTAGAGTTTCTGGATAAAGACAATAATCCCATCCTTCCACGATGTGGAGGTTTCCTAAGGATTCGGTTAAAGGTTCTTGTGACGCAAACAAGTGATGGATGCGGATTCTCAATGGCGATTTATGATGCCCAAGGAGGGCAGATGATGACTTTCCCCACATACGCCCTGATGGATGACTTCCACATGGAGGAGGGTGTGCACTTTATCAGTTGTGACATTCCCCGTCTGCCCTTGACCATGGGAAGCTATAAAATTGGAATTTGGGCCGGTATTCTAAGGAAACCTGCAGATCATATTCCTTCGGTGATTCCATTAGATGTACAAGATGATGATTTCTTCCGAATGGGCAGGAATCTCTCTCCTGTAACCACTGGTCGTGTAGTACTATGCGACTACAAATGGAATGTAAATTAACTCTTTGTGTTGCATAAGTAATCTATGGAACATCCAGATTCTGTCATTCTACTTACCGCATGTGTCAACCCCGATGGAATGATTCATACCCAAATAAACAATTCTTCCATAAGGTTAGAACAATATTTAAGTGCCATTGATTTCTATCTTAAAAACTCAAAATGCAAAGTTGTTGTTGTCGAGAATTCAAATTTTGATTTTGCTCCTTTCTTTTCAAAGGAAATAGAAGAAAAGAAAATAGAATGTCTCTTTTTCGATGGCAACAATTATGATAAATCCTTAGGCAAAGGGTATGGTGAAGCGAGCATTATAGAATACGCTCTTTCAAATTCAAGCTTTATAAGAAACTCTAAGGCAATTATAAAAATTACAGGTAGATTTAAGATTGACAATATTCGTACAGTTCTCAAACTATGTAATAATAAAGCTGATACAATTTATACAATGTACTCACGAAAAGTTCCGTATGTGTTTAAGTCTGTTTTAGTCATCGCACCTGTCGGTTTTTGGAAACTATTTGTATCACAAAAAGAGCAACTAAATGATTCAAAAATGATGTATTTTGAACATCTTCTTTATAAGCTATCCATGACAACCTCAAAATCCAAGACTTACAATATATCAATGTTCAAATGTCCCGTTAAATATAATGGATACTCTGGCACTTCTGGGAACAGGTATAAAAATGACACCTTTTTAGAATGGCTGAAAAAATATCTCTACTTTTCAATCATATTTAAGAACAGATACTGTAAATAACCAAGTAAAACAATCTCAAAAAACTATGGCAAGGGATTGGACGTTGTTGCGAATCGGCATTATCTTCTATGGGTTAGGGAACCAGATGATGTCTTATCTGTACTATAAGGCTCGAACAGAGTTGACGGGCGAAAAAATATATCTATGGGCACCTCGGCACAAACCCCTAGCCGACCACAACGGCTACGAACTTGACAGATTGTTTGGCATCAAGACGGTCGGCCCCCTCTTGGACCGTATTTTCTGGCAGCTTTACTTGCATCGCGATAACCGACTAGTACGGCGTTTTGTATCCGTCAAACGAGATAACCTGTCCGCCAATCTCTCCGCTCCTCGAACAGGGTGCAAGCTGATACACTTTATTATGGCCGGAGACAAGGACAAGGATTTCTACACTAAACGCAGAGCAAAAATACAGGAGATTTACACATTCAACAGCGCGTATCTTAATATGGAGTCTCGTCAATGGCTCGACAAGATTCAACAAGATTCGCGAAGCTGTTCTCTTCACGTTAGGCGTGGTGACTATGTCGGACATCCATCCTTTGACAATATCTGTACACAGACTTATTACCAAAACGCCATCGCTGAAATGCAAAATCGAGTTGGACGAGATGTTCTTTTCTACGTATTCTCCGACGACATAGCATGGTGTCGCGAGACATTCGGCGACAAGCGATTTCAATATGTGGACTGCAATCATGGCAAAGATTCTTGGCAGGACATGATGCTCATAAGTCGCTGTCATCATCACATCATGGCCAATAGTACCTTCAGCTGGTGGGGATCATTTCTTGGGGAAAAAGAGGGATCGGTCGTTATATGTCCACCGCGTTTCAGTATTAGAGATAACGGGGAGAACTATCCTCCAACTTGGATTCGCTGCCAAAACTAATATATCCTTATGTTATACACAGATAATGGACCCTTCAAGCATCTCTCCGTGATGGGCTTGGGATGCTGGAACTTCGGAGGTCAATGGAATAAGGTGAACGAAGAAGATGCAATCCGCATCATCCGTTTTGCAATAGACCATGGCATCAACTTTGTAGATGTAGCCGAATCATATGGCATCCCCGACGGCCAATGTGAAATTATACTCGGTAAGGCGCTACAAGACGGCTACCGCGAAAAAGTGACCCTTATTAGCAAGATAGGTTGGTATGGACGTCGCACCGCCGACCATTTCAGCGCCATTGATTCTCGTTGGAACCGGTTAGGGAAAAAGATTTACAACAAACTATATAGATACAAGGATGTTGATTTCTCACACCGCACACCTGAGTTATTGCGACTTTGTGGCCATGCTTGCTGCGGACGACTGCAGACGAACTATATCGATCTCTTGCTCTGTCACGATGGAAACCCGAAAGATGCAGAATCTTTTATCGAAGCCTTTAGAACACTTAAGCAGGAGGGCTTCATACGGCACTATGGCATAAGCACAGATTCTATCGATGCGCTGAAGCGATTCTATCAGCTTTCAAATCAAGAATGTGCCGCATGCGAATGTGACTATTCCTTGCTCCATCGATCGGCAGAAGACGAACTCTTCAAGTTTTGTCAGCAACATGGCATCGCAATCTTCACTCGAGGTACACTCTGCCGAGGACTACTTTCTGGGAAATACGACTTGAACACAATTTTCAACGAATCAAGTCGCGCAGAATGGAACCCTGGAGGTAAGGCTAGAAGACTGTACGAAAAGTATATCCGCCAAATTGAAACCATCAAGTCCGCGATTGATGGACATCCTTTGGCCGAAACCGCTTATCGCTATGCTTTCTCAGTACAGGAACATCCTTCGGTCGTGATTGGCTGCACTAGCATGGATCAAATTGAAGACAACTTAAACATAGGATCAGCTTATCTTGATAACGAAACCTTCTGTAAGCTGAAAAGCCTAAAACTCTGAATCCATGACTTCATCTCTGCGCACACAAGACAAGAAACTTTGTAGTGGATGCTCGGCTTGTGCATCTGTATGCGGCCACAAGGCCATCACTATGTGCGAAGATTCAGAGGGCTTTCTTTATCCATTCATCGACCAAAACCGCTGCGTCAATTGCGGTTTGTGCGAACGAATTTGTCCAATGGATGACGAGCATAAAACGAATAATGACCTTGGGCAAAAATCCTATATCGCCATTTCCGAGCACGAAGAACATTATCTCAAGAGTGCTACCATTGGCATCTGTACTATATTAGCCAAACTCTTCGTAGAACAAGGGGGACGGGCATTCGGCGTCAAGCTTGACGAATCCTGTTGGAAGACATTCCATATCTGTGTGTCCAATCAAGCGGACCTTGATCTCATCCGAAATTCCAAATATATTCAAAGTGACCCCTGCAACTCATTCGAAGAGACCCACAATTTGCTGAAACAGGGTGCAAAAGTGCTATATGTTGGAACACCTTGCCAAATTGCTGGACTGAAAGCGCACCTTCGCCATGACTATGAAAACCTCCTTACTGTCGATCTAATCTGCCACGGCATCTACAGCTACAAACTTATCCGAAAAGAGGTCGATTATTGGGAACATCGTTTGCATGGAAAAATATCCAACTTCAAGTTTCGAAGTAAGCGGCATTCTGGAGGCATCATCAACTTCGACCTGAAGAATCATTCTGGCATTAAGCACTACGAATTTCTAGGCTCCTTTTCCCCGACTTATCGCTGCTATGCCTACAACGGCGATGGCAAGAGCTACAATCTTCGTCCAAGTTGTTATACTTGTCCATTCAGAGAACGGGGTCGTTACGGCGATATCACGGTGGGTGACGCATGGTTTATCGACGCCTCCAAATATCTAAACACGACCATTGATTGGAAGAAGGGTGTATCTCATTTCTTTGGCAACACACCGAAAGGAAATGAATTCATCCATCAAATCCTTCCTTTACTAAAATGGGCCGAAATTCCTCTCGAAGATGCATTCAAGCAACCTGCCATCCTGCCTTCTCAACGAGAAATACCGCCAGAAAGAGCCGAGATTTATCGTGCCATCAAAACAGACGAAGACTATGGACAGATTATCAAACGCCTCCTGCATGTCGATGTCAAGCAGTTGTATGAACTCGAGCAACGGAAACAGCGTAATGCCAAAATGAAGAATTTCCTCAAAAGAATCCTCCTTGTCAATAAATACAGAAACTTTAAGTCGAAAATCAAGCCTGGATGGGAGTGGTGGTTCACCAACAGCTTCCTTTACAATTTCCCAAGCAAACGATTCCGAAACTACATGCTCCGAAAGATGGGTATGAAGTTTGAAGGAGATGCCAGAATATATGCTGGTTTCCACATTCGCAATCCAAAAGGCATTGTACTTGGCAATGGTGTATCTATCGGTCCGCGAGTATTGCTCGATGGCCGAATGGGCCTTACTATCGCAGAAGGTGCGGTAATTGGATATGGTGCCATCATTTGGACTCTGAATCATGACTACAATGATATCCATTTCTGTGGCAAAGGAGCTCCTGTGACAATAGGACGTAGAGCATGGATCTGCAGTAACTCTATCATTTTACCAGGCATCACCATCGGAGAAGGCGCAGTAGTTGCATCGGGTGCCGTAGTCACCCATAATGTGGAACCCTATACTATTGTAGGCGGAGTTCCTGCAAAAGTTATTGGCAAACGAGCCGAGAAAGAATATGACTACCTTTATCGGGCAAATAAGGATATGCTTCATTTTTGTTAAACAAATGTTTCTAACATTTCATACCAATGGTTAATGACAAACAATTTTTCATATCTAAGGTTTCAGCTGTCGCGTTTGACAGTTGGAAAGAAATCCCCCTTACTGGTGGCTATTCCTTATATTACCAAAACGATTTGAACATTATCTTTCAAAATTCGAGTATTATCCTTTTGGGGTATGCCTGGCAAGTAGATCCAAATAGGCAAAGTCCTCAGGAGGAGTTGCTCAAACTATGCCAACATAAACACATCACACATGAAGATGTATATGAAATCGAGAAATCATGGTGCGGTCGCTATATCCTTATCGTTGGCGAATGGATATACATGGACGCTTGTGGCACCTTGGGTGTTTTCTACAGCGACCAAAATGTAAGCAGTAGCCTTAACGTCCTTTGCACATTAGAGAACCGAAACGTGATTTTCCCGGATATCGTCCATCGCAAAAGTCCCGACTTTTTGCCAGGCATGAGAACAACTTACGACAATGTGCTACGTCTCCTTCCTTCTCAACTGTTAAACTACATAACCAAAAAGACAAAAATACGCCCACTTCTGATTGACAAAGCTCCCAAATGCGATACCGAAGAAGAACTCATTAAGGTATTTAACCGCTATATAATCAATTCAGCTCAAAATCTATCAAAAGCTTTTCCTCGCCATCATCTGTGGATTGCTATGACTGGTGGCCGCGATTCCAGGCTCACGTTAGCTTGCTGCGAAAAATCTGGAATAAAATATGACATCTTCACCCTTTGGCACGAACATATCACCAGCGCCGACCATGTCATCCCTCACAAACTCGCGAAGGCAATAGGTCGAAAACTCCACTTTATCAAGCGGAACCAGAACTTTTTTTCGCAAAAGAGATATGACGATTACAAGACACATACTGCTGGAATGGCCGTGGATGAAGATTGGAACTTTTATGCTTATTACCAATATCAAAGCCTCATTGAAGACAACCAGCCCATTGTCATCATAAGAAGCTGCGTCTATGAAATACCAGAAAATATCTATAAGAGTGACTTCGGCGAGGGGGCCAACGACATCACAGTAGTTTATAAAGGAATACTGAAAAACGATCTCTTTTACAAATCCTGTATGGAATGGAAGTCATATGCCGAGAGTATTGAAAATGAGACATTGAACAACTCCATATCATTTCTTGATAAAATGTATTGGGACCTTAGATGCGGATCGTGGCTTTCGTCTGTAGAACAATCATTCGACATGATGGAGGGCATTACATCCATACAAATGGCCAATAGCCGGTTGCTTATCAGCATCATGTATGGTTTCGATGCCGACCAGCGCTTCCAGAGACTTCATGAAGAAAAAATAACCAATACCCTATGTCCTGCCTTTGCGAAAATCCCCTATGACTATCAATACGAAAGTTTTAATCAGTGGCTGTCCAAGGTCAAGATTCGTGTGAAGAGGTTTGTCAAACATTGCGTTGAAAAGGTATTACGAAGAACGATTTAATCGTTTTGGCATCCTCTCTTTGTTTATTCACCTTTTATGATTAATAGCTGACTCGTACTTAGGAAAAAAATAATGAGAATCGGTGTCCTAACATATCATTGTCCGCCCAATTTCGGAGCTCAATTGCAAGCCGTCTCTTCCGTAGGGTTTCTGAGGCAGGCGGGACATGAGGTTTATATTTTGAACTGGTATGCAAAGGATCTTGAAGAGATGTATTCTCAACGCATACCTGCCGAACAGATTTCATGCCATAATCGATTTGCCGAGAGTACTCTCCCATTAACCAACAAATGCCAAAAAGAAGAAGAATTAATTGAAACAATAGAGTCACTGAATCTCGATGCCATCATTGCTGGTAGCGATGCACTATTCAAATATATCCCCTTGAATAAATATCGACATTTCAGCAAGCGCAAATTCAAGTACATCTACAACTTCAAACCTCTTTCGTGCGAGCAGCTAGATGGCAACCCCTTTTTCGGTGCGTTTTTAGGCAAACTGCAAAACCGAATCCCTGCATCGACCTACGCCGTTTCATCCCAGAATTGCCCATTCTCCTCGATGACAAGAAGTGAAAAACGGGCTATGAGGGAGGCTATGTCGAACTACAAGTTGATTACCGTTCGAGATAATTGGACAAAACGAATGGTCGAAAACATAACGAACCGTAAAAATATACTTATTTTTCCAGATCCCGTTTTCTCGTTCAATACAAATTGCTATCTTCCCATTCCTACTAAAGAGGAAACAATCAGACGATATAACCTAAATAACGATTATGTCCTCCTTAGTTTCAGCTGTTGGCATACAAACCAAGAATATATCTTTTCAATTGCGGAAGAGGTCAAACGAAGGAGCCTTCAGCCTGTAGCCTTGCCGATGCCAGAAAAACTATTTGCTGCAGGTATTGACAAACAAATTGATCTGCCCATCAGTCCTCTCGACTGGTACGCACTCATCATTCATTCAAAAGGTTTCATTGGTGAACGCATGCATCCTATAGTCGTTTGCCTCCATAACGCCATCCCATTTTTCAGTTTTGACGAATACGGAATCAAAGAGAAGAAAGGTTTTTTCTCCAAGGAATTGGTTTACAACCCATCTTCCAGCAAAACCTATTCTATCGTCTCCGAAGCAGGCCTATTGGAGAATCTATATTCTTATAAGGGAGCCTCGCATATGCCATCACCGCAACATGTTGTCAACATGCTGATTTATTTCGACACAACGAAATGCGAGTCTTTTGCCGTTCTCAAACGTGACGAATATCAAAAAGGCATGAATGCTGTATTAGATTCTTTGGTATAACATGCAGAAAAAGAATATTCTTCTTATCATTCATTGTTTGCCTTATCCGTTGAACAGCGGTGGGCGCCAGGCAATCTACAATGGTATCAAAGCCATCAAGGATGATTATTCTGTTTTCATCTCCTATCCTGGTAGCAATTCAATCAGCGAACTGCGGGACCAGAATGCTTTTCTGTCGGAAATGGGTGGGGATGTACATTTGTTGCCATTTGTCTTCGATGACGAAACAACGAAACCCACCCTCTTACAAAAGATTGCCCGCAAAACAGTTTTTCTGCTCAACAGATTCTGCGAGCCGACGAACAAACCATTCAATCCATATTCTTGGTGGATAGAAGAACTAATGCCCAAACCCAAAGCCTTTATCGACCACATATGCAGGATTATTGTAGAACACAACGTGGATGCCGTACAATGCGAAATGGTTCGCAACCTGCCATTTGTGCTTTCACTACCATCCAATGTTAAGAAGATTTTCGTTCACCACGAATTGGGCTTTATCCGTCATCATCTCGAATTGGAATCACTTAATAGTAATTTCTATGATGGGCAATCCATCTATCATTGGTCAAAATGTTTAGAAATCAGCCTTCTGAATAAATTTGACCATATCATTACATTATCTTCAACCGATAGCCAGAAACTTAGGGAAGCCGGCGTCACAACAAATATTCATAATTCCTTTGCAATAATCAGAGCTTCTGAAACTATTACCCCGGTATATGACAATCCACACGAACTGAGCTTCGTCGGCCCAGATGATCATATCCCAAATCTTATTGGCCTCAACTGGTTCCTTGATAACTGTTGGTCAGACCTTCTACGGGCTGACGGGAATTATCATCTAAAAATCATCGGTAAATGGTCCGAAGCGAACAGCAACGAGCTTTCTTCTAAATATCCCAATATTTCATTCCTAGGTTTTGTTGACGACTTAAGATCCGCACTCCAGAACACCATCATGATTGTGCCTATCACCATTGGAAGCGGCATCCGCATGAAAATTCTCGAAGCCGCCAACTTGGGAGTACCCTTCATAAGCACTTCGGTGGGTGCCGAAGGTATTCCCCTGCAGAGTGGCACACATTGTATGATAGCTGATAGTCCATCCGAATTTACAAATGCCATCCTTCAACTCAAAGATGACAAAAAAAGATCGACACTAATTCAGAATGCCCATCAACTAATTAAGAAGAATTACTCTATGGAGGCACTTCGCCAAAACAGGCTCGAAATTTATTCCTCCATCTTTAATTCTCCCTCCTAGTCCCTATATCCGTTTAGCATTCATTTCATATCCTTTATTAATAAATGAAGCCTAACAAAATACTCGTCATCATTGTTACTTACAATGCCATGAAATGGGCTGAAAAATGTTTTACTAGCTTGAGAAACTCTTCCGTAACAAGTGACGTGATAGTTGTTGACAATGGATCAACTGACGGCACACAAGAGTATATTCACGAGCATTTTCCCGAAGTCGAATTAATCGAAAACAAAGAGAATCTCGGCTTTGGTCGTGCCAATAACATAGGTCTACGAAAAGCACTTGAGGACAAATATGAATATGCCTATTTGCTCAATCAAGATGCATGGGTTTTGCCTAATACATTTGAGGAACTAATCGCTGTAAGTGAAAACCATCCAGAATATGGCGTACTGAGCCCCATGCAACTGAAGGCCGATGGCAAACATTTTGAAGACAGATTCGGAAGGAATGTCATTTCCCGTCGTCAGTCATTTTCTCCTTATTTCATAGATGACATGTATTTTCAACGGATTGGAGACATTTATGAAGTATCTTTCGTCATGGCTTCCCATTGGCTTATCCCGTTCAAATGCTTGCTGACCGTCGGCGGCTTTTCGCCTACTTTCCCTCACTACGGAGAAGATGACAACTATTTGAATCGCACCAACTACTGGAAATACAAGATTGGCATCGTCCCAACAGCACAAGCTATTCATGATCGTAGTGATAGTAATTGGAGTCATGAGAAAGACTTGTATGTCAATGACTATATCGGCACCCTTGTCTCCTGTAGTAATCCCTTGGACAGGAAATCCCTAGGTAAAGAAGCATTCCTTTTGCTGAAGCGAGGCATTCGTAATAGAGAAACAAGCCTAATCAAGTACGCATTCCGTCTTTGGAGAAAAAACAAAATCGTTGAAACCAACTATAAAAGGAGTCTACAAGAAACGGCTTTTCTCCTATAGATCAATCCATAATTTTGTTGGCGAATTGTATTAAACTATTTAGCTTATTAATAGTCTAAAAAATACCATATTTAACAAATGGCAAATGATATCGGAAAGAGTAAAACTACACGAACCATATTTTACCATTTGATTAGCGGAGTCAACAAATCAATCTCATTTATTAACAAAAGAACTAATTATAATCTTTTCTATCACGAAAAAATGAAAATCTGAAAGATATTATATATCTTTGCACACATTTTAAGTCTTCATTACATCTTTATCCCTGTTTATTTGCAAGGTCCTAAGATGTAAACAAACTAAAAAAAACCAGTAACAATAATCAAATACATTCCAAAAATGAAAAAGACCTTGTTCTCTTTCCTTGTCTGCCTGCCGTCCTTGGCCGCAGCTGCAACAGAGACATCTCTTTGTATCAATGAGATCATGCAATCGAACATCGACTGCTATATGATCAATCATGATTTCCCAGACTCGTGGGTTGAACTCTACAATCCAACTAGTTCAGCCATTTCTCTTAATAACTACTACATCGGTTCCAGCAATAATGTTTCTACTGCCTTTCAAATTACACAGAAGGTCTCTATTGCTCCTATGGGTCACATCTTAATTTATTGCGACAAAGAAGCAAATGGATTGCATACCGACTTTCGCCTTGAATCGACAAGCGCTGGATCTCTTTACCTATTCGATGATACAAAAAATTTGGTCGCCACGCTTTCTTATCCTGCAATGCCTGATGCAAATATTGCTTATGGGCGCAAATCCGATGGAGAAGTGGATAATTGGGGATGGGAACTGACCCCTACACCAGGTGCTACCAACAGTGGTGAATTCTCTGATGTCCTGCTTCCGGAACCCGTTTTCAGCATGAAAGGGCAAGTTATGACTACACCAGGATCTCTCACCATCACTATGCCCGAAGATGATTTACCTGCTGACACAAAAATCTATTTGACAACCGATGGCAAAGAACCAACTACTGCTTCTCAATCAGGCACAAGTTTTTCTTTCGACATCAGCAACAACACCTATATCCGTGCAAAGCTGATTTCTGCTAATGCTTTAAGCCGAAGATCTACATCCCACTCGTACATTTTCCATCCTAGGGAAACATCTTTGCCCATCGTTTCAATCATAACTGATGAGAATTACCTTTATAGTGATAGCGAAGGTATTTTATCAAGCTATAAAACAAATGGCGAACCCAACTACAATTATGAATGGAGGCGCCCCGTCAACACTGAGTATTTTGATGCCAAAACAGGGCAGGCTTGGTTCAATCAATTGGGAGAAGTAGCGGTTAGTGGTAATGCCACACGTGCAATTGCTCAGAAAAGCTTAAAACTATACGCTAACAAGCGCTTTGGCACGAAGCGTTATAACGGAACATTTTGGGAAGAGAAACCAGATGTAAAAAAGGTTAAATCTTTCGTTCTTCGTAATGGTGGTAATTTTAGTGCCAATAGTCGAATCAACGACGCCATATCCCAACGAATCCCAGGCATAGCCCTTTCCAACCTTGACTATCAAGCCTATAGCGGAGTAATCGTCTATATTAATGGTGAGTATAAAGGCATCTATGGCTTCCGTGAAAGAGCAAATGAAAACTATGTCGAGGCCAACTTTGGCATCGATGACGATGACGTGTATCTTGCGACTAATGTCTCCTATTTGTCCTCAGGCGATAATGAGCGCCGTGAAACCACTTTTAGCGAAGTCTATACAGTATATACAGGGACTAACCCAACATATTCGAAAATGGATGCCCTCATTGACGTTGATAACTTCATGAAGGCTATGATAGCCGAATTGTTTTCCACCAACCGAGACTATCCGTACAATAACATTTCCATCTGGCGACCAAAAGACAAATCCATGAAATGGCGCTGGATTCTCCGCGACATGGATTTCTCTTTCTCTGCGTCTTGTAATTATGATTTCAATATGTTCAAGTTTTTATTGGGTAATGTATCCGATAAGACCATTTCCACTTCTGACTATGAGTATCAATTTACTACAGACCAGACATTTATAGACTCTAAACGGATTTATCAGAAGATGATTAGTTTCCCCAAGTTTAGGAATGCTTTCATCGATGCTTTTGCTGTCTATCTAGGCGATTTTATGAAGCCGTCCGTTACCGTCCCTATTTATGAACAGATGAGAGCAGAGATAGAAGACGAGATTCCTTATACGATGGATCTTTACAATTTCCCCCCATTAGACTCTAACCTTGGATATTACAAATGGATAAACAGACTGAAGGAGGCTCTTCAAAATCGCCCGGCCATTGTCTATCAGCACATGGCGGATTTCTTCAACTCCCATCTCACATACGATAGTCTCGGTACAGTCATCCCTATGACCCTATTGCCTAAAGGCGCTTCTGTCACCATCAACGATGTTGAACTTACTCGAGGCGACTTTGACGGAGCTTATTTTACGGAGAGGAACCTTCGACTGAATTCCGGTTCTGAAGGTGTGGGTTGGAAGATGCAGACATTCTATTACGATTCTTTGACACAAATAATGTTGCCTGCAGACGAAATATCATTTGAGCAACAAGTAGCCAACATTCTGCTCAAAGACTATGCACCTTGTGACTCTGTGTCATTCTCTTCCTTCAGGTTTTCAGACAGTGATTTCGACAAGACAATCAAAGAATTAGGCATAACCTACGATGGAATTAAAGACTGGAGCATGGAATCTGCCATAGCATTTGCTGAGCCGAACTATGCATACGCAAACATTACTTGTGAAAGTTTTCCCACTTCGAAAAATGATAACTTGCATGCATATATTGACTTGTATGACAACAACGGCAACTTCTTCCGCAAGAAAATCCTGCTCAACCTGCAAGGCGATTCACAAATCAAAAACAATCTGTCTATTTCATTCTGTGAGGATGAATGGGTTGGAGATTTAACTCCCTCTATTTCTTTTGGCGACTGGGTTGCACAAGACGAGTTCCATCTGAAGGGTTTCTATAACGATGGTTTTAGAGGCACGTCTGAAATTGCCTATCAGTTCTATTCAAAAGTGACAGACCGAAACAACTGCTACCCCAAGGCATTCCCCATCTCACTCTTCTTTAATGGTGATTTTTACGGCATCATGGCCTGGCAGCTCAAAAAGCACCGTGCCAACATGGGTCTCGACAAGAAAGTGGCTGAGCATGTATGGCTCGACGGAACGCTCAACGACAAGCAACTATTCCAGAATACAATCAATTGGACCAAGTTCGAGGTACGTAATCCAAAAGATCTATACAACATGGATGGAACAGAGTATGACGGAGATTTTCCGCAGGAAATCATCGACGAGACATCGGAGGCTTTCACCGGCAAGACGAAAATGGTGCGTTGTGCTACAGCCAAAAAGTACATTGTGAACCTCAGCAAATATTGCTCAGAACTTCAGGCCTTAGAAGATGATAGTGTTTCCGAAGAGACAATGAGGGAAGCTATACAGGCTCGTTTTGACGTGAACGAAATCGTCAACTACAAGGTTTTCTCCCTCGTCACATCTAATTACGATGGTTTTTCGAAGAACTGGCAATGGTTCACCTCCGATGGTGTAAAATGGTCCGTGGCTCCATATGACTGTAATCTTACATTCGGGTACAACGAAGATGGAACTTCTCTTTGGGAAGCAGAACAATCATCTAAAAAGTACAACTACATGATGCAAAACACTGATTCCGTAGGACCAATGCTATGGATCAGAAAATACTTTTGGGAAGATGTCAAGGTCAAGTATGCTCAGCTCCGCGACAATGGAGTGATAAGCACTGCATCAATTATGAATCTTGTCAACAACTGGTATCAGCGTATCGGTGAAGACCACTACGCTTTAGAGTGGGCCAAATGGGTAGATAGTCCATGTGTAACCAATTTTACCGATTCGCCCGATAGAGTCGAAAGTTGGCTCAACGACAGAATCGCCCTGGAGGACAGTTATCTCGAATATGTCCCAAAGACTGTCTCTTATACGTTATCTGTCTCCAGTGCTGAATGGGCGACCCTCTGCCTGCCGTTTGCTTTCGATATTCCAGACGGCATGAAAGTCTATTCTGCCTCAAGTGTGGCCGAAGATGGCGTTTCGCTAGTGCTCGAAGAGGTTTTAACTCCTCTTCCATACACGCCATACCTCATCAATGCTCCTCAAGCTGACTATATACTTTCGGGCGAGGAAGTGCTCGCTACTGGTAACGAAACTCTCACAAACGGCCTTCTTACAGGTACTCTCGAAAACATTTATGCACCTGTCAACTCATACGTTCTCCAGAATCTCAATGATTTGCTCGGGTTCTACCACGTGAGCACGGAGAACACAATGCCTATCAGTGCAAATCGCGCTTATCTGACCATTCATACCAGTGCGAAGTATGGTCACTTCAGAGTTTCCAACAATTCAACATCTATCAAGTCTATCATGAATGAGGGTGAAGAGGGTGAGCAAACCTTCAACCTTTGGGGACAAAGAAGCACTGAAAACGAGAGTGGTTTCTTTATCAAGAGAATGCCAGACGGCTCTCGTCGCAAAATATTTATCAAGAAGTAACACTTCTTATGTCATTATTGTTTTAAGAACCAGTATTAGTTTTAGCATAGATACAAAATCACCATGATTTGTATCTATGCTTTTTCCATGCACAAAAGGATTAACTGTAATCCGTCAATTATGCTCTTCAACTCTATAGAATTTCTGGTTTTTCTTCCGATAGTATTCCTGCTTTATTGGTTTGTGTGTTGTGGAAGGCAATTGCAAAATTTATTGATTGTCGTTACAAGTTATATTTTTTATGGGTGGTGGAATTGGCGATTTCTTGCTCTAATTGCTTTTACTTCCTTATGTAGTTATGAGAGTGGCCTTTTGATAAATCATTTTGAAGGAAATCGGCAAAAACAGCAGGCGATTAGTGCTTTAAATATCATTGTCAATCTCGGCATTTTAGCCATATTCAAATATTACAACTTCTTTGTTGATAATCTTGTTGCGCTATTCGGCATGATGGGATATCATCTGGATTGGGTGACGATAAAGATTATTCTTCCCGTCGGAATCAGTTTCTATACATTTCAAGCTCTCAGCTATACAATTGATGTTTACCGAAAAAAGATTCCAGCCACATACGATTTAGTGGAATTCTTTGCCTACATCAGTTTCTTTCCACAACTTGTAGCAGGCCCCATTGAACGGGCGACCAATCTATTGCCACAGTTCCAGCAAACACGACGATTTGACTATAAAAAAGCCGTGGATGGCTTACGTCAAATGCTATGGGGATTCCTGAAGAAACTTGTAATTGCCGACAACTGTGCTTCCGTTGTCAATGAATATTGGAATCAGTATCATGACTTGTCTGGACTTTCGTTGTTCTTGTTAGGAGTCCTGTTCTCATTCCAGATTTACTGCGATTTCTCCGGTTATTCCGATATCGCCATTGGTTGTGCTCGACTATTCGGATTTGACCTAATGCAAAATTTCAGCTATCCCTACTTCTCTCGAAGCATTCCTGAATTTTGGAGAAGGTGGCACATTTCCTTGACCACATGGTTCCGCGACTATGTTTATTTCCCTTTGGGAGGGAGTCGTTGCAAAACGTGGAAGATTATTCGTAACGTATATTTAGTTTGGATGATTAGCGGACTTTGGCACGGCGCTAACTGGACATTTGTCTTTTGGGGATTGTTTCACGGCACATTACTTACCATTTATAATATTTTAGGCGTTAATACCAAATACCAACAGGTAGTTGCACATGGGCGGTACTTTCCAAATATCAAAGAAACATCTCAAATCTTCTTTACATTTTTTCTTTCAGTCATTGGATGGATTTTCTTCCGAGCGGAGAACATGAATCAATCTGTCGATTATTTATCGGCAATGTTCAGCAATCGGTTTTACGACTCCACTAACATGCCGGGGTTGAAATACTTGGTTTTTGGCCTAATTCTCCTAGCCATCGAATGGTTACAGCGGGAAAGGCAGCACGCCCTGCAATTACCCGCTATAAGACTTTTCGATTTCCGGATTGTCCGTTGGGGAATATACTATTTTATTTTAATTGTTATAGCCAAATACAGTGGTTCTAGCCAAACTTTTATTTACTTTCAATTCTAAAAACTATGAAGAAGTTTCTGCTTAGCATCACATTGTTTGTTTTACCAGCTTACATACTTTTGGCTATAGGCGACTATTTTTTTTCCTTGAAAGCTACTCATTCGAACCTATATCACATAGAGAACTGGTATGATCTTATGCAAGGAACCATAGATGCTGATATCGTAGCTATGGGAAACTCAAGAACATTTGTACATATTAACCCTATCATCTTGGATAGCGTTCTTGATGTCAATTCATATAATCTAGGTTTTGATGGGAGTAGCATCAATCGCCAGATAAAGAAATATAATCTATATAGAAAGTTCAATAGGAAACCGAAGCTAATTATTCAAAATATAGATAATATCACCCTGCATTATCTTGTCGGGTATGAAATGGAACAATTTTTCCCATACTTTTGGAACAAGTCATTAAGAAAAGAGTTCTTTTCTTCGGAACCTTTTTCTATATGGGATAAATATATTCCTTTCTACAGATATTATCATAACCTTGGCTATAAAGATATTTATCATTTAATAACTAGCACAAAACGCAATCAGACGAAAGGATTCCAAGGAAAAGATCTTCCTTGGGATGGGACAAGATTCAGACAAATTGACACCGTCTTGTTTGTCTTGAACGATGAATCTGCATCGATGTTCGACGATTATCTTTGTAAAGTCAAAGATGAAAGGATCAATATTGTTTTTGTTTATACACCAACTTATATTGGCCTCACGAAGAAGATGTATTCATACCATCAACAGATGCATGACAACTTTCAAAAATATGCCAACAAATACAATATTCCGATTCTTGATTACACTGATTTGGACATTTGTTATGATACAGCCTTTTTCTACAACTCAATGCATCTTAACAAAAAAGGGGCTGACATTTTCACCGACAGTCTAGCAAACGACATCAAACGATTGGGTTTATTATAATTGTCTTACGTCCTTGATTGGTAAGATAATTCAACAAATAAGAAGAATATGAACCATTTCAACAATTTTACCCCCAAATACGCCATTATAGGTGGAGGTATTTCAGGATTATCCATTGCTAACCTATTAAAACGAAACCATGAAGTAACTGTTTTTGAAGCAGACACTAGACCGGGAGGAATGATCAAATGTGATGTGATTGACGGCAATTTGTTTCATCGCACTGGCGGTCATGTATTTAACACGAAGCGACAGGATGTGATGCAATGGTTTTGGTCATTTTTCGACAAGGACAATCAATTCACCAAAGCAGTGCGCAACTCGTCGGTCTTTATGCCCGATGGAAACCAGATACCTTATCCTATTGAGAATCATGCCTACTATTTTGACAAGCAAATCGGCTCAAAGATAGCCAAGGATCTTGTGAAAATGGCAAAAGGCGAGAGCGGCGAACCGATCAACTTCGAAGAATTTCTTAAGAGACGTTTCGGAGATACTCTTTACGAACTCTATTTCCAACCATACAACTATAAGGTTTGGCGTAGAGATCTGACCAAAGTGCCACTATCCTGGCTTGAAGGCAAGTTGCCAATGCCCTCTGTAGAGGAAATCATTTTCAATAACATCTACCACGTCGAGGAAAAAGCTTTTGTCCACAGTTCCTTCTTCTATCCTCGGCAAGGTGGTTCACAATTCATTGCTAATACACTATCTGCGGGATTAGACATTCGCTATGGACGAAATATCCAACGGCTCCAAAAGCAAGGATCGCATTATCTCATTGATGGCGAATTGTTCGACCGCATCGTGTTCTGCGGCAATATCAAACAGCTGCCAACCTTTTTGGCCGACACCATAGATATTTCCAGTTTTTCTAATGAAATCGAAAATCTCGAATCCCATGGAACTACGGCCGTTTTCTGCGAAATTGAACAGAATCCTTACAGTTGGATCTATATGCCAAGCCGAACACATGAATCTCATAGAATTATTTGTACTGGCAATTTCTCTCCTAGCAACAATGCTCCAGGAAAGATGACGGGCACCATAGAATTTACCGACTATATTTCAGAAGAAGATATCAAGGATAACCTCTCCCGGATACCGTTATCCCCACGGTATATCACACACCACTACGAAAAATATACTTATCCCATTCAGGACAAGGACACCCGACGCATGATTACGGCACTCAAAGATGTTCTAGCCAACCATGGTTTCTATCTTTGTGGCAGGTTTGCGGAATGGGAGTATGCAAACATGGATGTGTGCATGGGCTATGCAATGGATTTATACAATCAAAGGCTAAAATGAGCAAAAATAGAGAAGGGCAATTCAAAGAGCTGATATTATATGGGATATGTGGAGCATTGACCACTATTCTCAATATCGGCATTTTCTGGTTCCTTGCCAATATCGTCAATCTCCATTATTTGGCCGCGAATGCTATCGCCTGGATCTTGGCTATCACGTTCTCTTTCCTTGTCAACAAATATTACGTCTTCGAAAGCAAAAGTTTTGCTCGAGAGGTTTGGGTGAAAGAAGCTGCTGAATTCTTCGGAGCGAGAGGGTTATCTTGCATTATTGATATGGGTGGCATGTTCCTGTTGGTCTCCATTTTAGGCATCAACAAGAATTATGCAAAACTTTTCATTACCATAGTGGTAATTATCATCAATTATATTTTGAGTAAATTCTGGATTTTCAAAAAGTCATGAACAATAAGAAATTTGCGGTTGTTATCCCGCTGGCAAACGAATCAGACACTTTTGCTGAATTTTCATCGATGCTTATCGATATTTTTGATCGAGTCAAGACAGATAATTCTTTTTTAGGTGATGCCTATCTCGTAGTCGACAATGTATCAAAAGACAACACCTTGCAATTATGTCAAGAACTCCATGAACGCGACCCTCGATTTATACCAGTGTGGGCTCCAGAAAACAGAAATGTTGTCGATGCATATCTTCGTGGCTACAAAGAAGCATTGCTTACTGGAGAATACATGTATGTGATGGAAATGGATGGCGGATTGTCTCACGATCCAAATGCCATCCCCATGTTCCTTCGCTATTTGTCTGAAGGTCACAAATGTGTCTTTGGTTGCCGATTCATGAACGGAGGTAGCATTTACGATTCCAACTGGCGACGCACTGTGCTATCCCGAGGAGGAACGATTCTTTCGAACCTGTTGTTAGGAACGCATTTCCGCGATATGACATCAGGCTATATGGGTTTTCATTCCGATGTTGCGCGCAAGTTTGTTGAATACGGATTGATATCTAAAGCTCATTTTTATCAAACCGAAGTAAGATACCTGTTAAGAAACCAGCGATACATTGAAGCGCCTATACATTACATGGCGCCATCACCTCGCGTTTCGAACAAGGCCATCAAGAATTCCTTTGCCGTTCTGTTCCACTATTGGGGGATGCGTTTAACAGGTAAAAGTGTCAAACTTTAGTGTTCCCTTTGTAAAAAATAGTAACCAAAAATGTACAAGATAAAGGAGTTTTTTCTATCTAATGTTTACGGAATAGCCATATTCCTGCTTCTGGCTATCTATTTATTGTCACATCCACAGCGGTCTTTGGATGTTGACTGTCTATGTTCTTTCACGATCGACTATCAAACTGGATTTGGTGGCCGAAAACTTATTGCTTCAGTTGTAAGTCTGCTTTTCAGCAATATCAACCCTGGTCGACTTTTAAAGCTGGTCTATCTAATTTCTATCGCAGGATGCATACTGTTTTCCTACTGTTGCAACCTTTTCATAATAAAGATGAAACGCCGAAATTATGAAGCTAATATTGCTTCAGCCTATCTTACGATGCTCTATCTTGTCTGTCCAGCTTCAATTTTGTTCCTACTTACTTTCCCTAACTTCGGGCGTCTGGATCTTTTTCTATATTTGTCGTGTTTGTTGTTTTGTTTCCTGTTCTACCATCGCAAAAAAAACAGATTGGCCTATTTCATTTGCGTATCATTGCTGATGGTGTTGAACATCTTGTCCCACCACATCTTTGTAGTGACCTACATGCCTTTTTTTGTCGCCTTATTTATCTATGACATTTGGTCCAAAGGATTCAATCGAAAGCTTTTCCTCAGCTATGTCATTCTCGCCATAGTCGTAATTACAACGTTTTTGTCTATTATCCTGTTCTCGTCTATGAACATTTCGCTTGACGAAGCCACTCATTATCACCCCGAAGTTGAACTGTCACGCAAGTTTGTCTGGTTCATCTACTATGCCCACATTTCCGATCATATACAGATTTATGTACTATCTAACCTACTCAAACTCATCTCTGGGTTCTGCCTAACCATTTTTTTCCTGCTGCCATTGTTTCTATTGGGATGGAAAATTTGGCAAGAAACACTCAAGAATCTGGACAAGAAGGCTCGATTCCTCTTTTGGGCAATGCAGTCTGCGTTCTTGCTGCTGATTCCAGCTTTCTGTATCACCGTTGATCATGCTCGTTGGTTTGCCGCATTAGTATTTTCACAATTTCTACTTATCGCCTATTTCTCATTTGAAGAAGACTCTCTTTATTCCCGTATCGGTGAGGAACTCGGCCTATTTGTCAAGGGCCACATTTTCCTCGCAGCCTCTCTCGTTATCTATTGTTCTCTACTTGGAGTCTTCGGTTCTGATAGAACATTTGAATGTGGAGAATTCATTCTCGAAAAACTACACATCTACAAAGTCGTTGTTCAACCGCCTTGTGGTGTATAATACAGCATATATGTTACCAAAATAAAATGTTTCCTTACCATCAGACATCGATGGCTATTTAATCATATAGTTTATATACAAATGATTATTATCCTTGCTCATATTATTCATATTCTTATTGCATCCGTTCGGAGATATCCCATTTCTTTTATCTTTATTGCCTTTGCTCTCTTTCTTCCAGATTTCTTGGCGGAATCCGATTTAAACTGGATAATAAAGAATCCTTTCCCATTCTGCTTCAGAATGCTGCTGTATGGTGGCATTTCGTATATTTTTGTTACAATTGCATTCTTTCTTTCCAAACTCAACACCTCGGTTGGGTCATTAATCATCTTTATTATTCACACATGCATCCTCACATTAGCCATCGCTGACATCTTCATGTTCAGGGCCTTTGGTTCTCATTTAAATGCTTATATATTGCAGCTAATTAATGAAAGCACCCAAGAAGAATCTTCAGAATTCTTACAAACCTATCTTCAAACCAGCACATTTGCCAAGGTTTGCATCGTTATTATTCTATTTGTTGGTGTGGAATTTTTCTCATATAAACTGTTCAGATTTTTCATGAACTATCATACCTGCAATTTTTCAAAGCCCACCACAAGCAGAGTAAAGGTCGCTATTTCGTCCATCGTTTGCCTTTATATTTTACTATCATTAGGCGTTCTCGTTTATGTTCAGCCCGGTTTCTCCTTCAATTGGGCTGCCAATTTGGAATCTGTTCGCATTTGGAACTTTGATCTCATACATTCGTTTGTCTTTAATGTTCATCAAGCGGGAGTCCAATTCTACGACGAGCGATCTTCTTTCGAAAGATGCGAGAAGGCAAACAGAATCATCTCGGCCACACATAACAAATCATCGTGTCCTCAAAATATTGTCATCATTATTGGAGAATCCTACAATCGACATCACTCCAGCCTTTATGGTTACGACCACAAGACAAACCCACGTCTATCCCAGCTTAAGCATCTCTATGTCTTCGACGATGTTATCTCACCTATCAATGGCACATCACCATTCTTCAAGATATTTCTTTCTATGGCAAGTGTTGACGATACGTATGACTGGTGTGATGTGCCGTTATTTCCGGCCATCTTCAAATATGTTGGCTTTAATGTTGCTTTCTTTAGCAATCAATTTGTCAAACAACTGAATATGACACCATGGGATGCATCCGCAGGATTCGTCAACAATCCCAAAATTGAACCACGCATATTTTCCCACCGCAATAGCCAAAAACATCAATATGACGAAGGCCTTATCGAAGAATTTCTTGAACAACGAGATGCCGTTGAAAGTGACTCTCTTAACCTATTGTTCTTTCATCTCATGGGTCAACACGTTGATACAAAACAACGTTACCCCAAAGGGCGTGAAGCTTTTTTTCTTAGCGACTACCAACGACCAGAATTAACTGAAACACAAGTTCAAGAAGTGGCGAACTACGATAACGCGACCTATTATAATGACTCTATCGTCTGTGAAATCATCAAACTATTTAACGACAAAGATGCGTTGATTATGTATTTCTCCGACCATGGTGATGAAGCGAATGACTATAGGCCACATATCGGTCGTGACTTTAATCTAAATGCGGTAGGAGCTCCTGGATTACATTGCCAGCTTGATGTGCCTTTCTTGATTTTTCTAACAGACAGTTGCTGTGTTCATCATCCTGAGCTCGAACGACGTATCGCCCTATCAATTCACCATCCCTTTATGCTTGATGACTTGTCACATCTTCTTCTGGACATCTCCGGTATCCAAACCTCCTGGTTCCAGCCCTCGCGTAGCCTTATCAACGAAAAGTATAACATGCAGCGTCGCAGAATTATTGACGGCTACAGTACAACGACACCTATAGATTACGACTCTGTTTGCAACGCTTACGGCGATTGGAAAATCGGGTTCACAAACAAAAAAAGATGAAAGATAAAACACTTAATAGAATCTTGTTGTTCACAGGATTCCTTATACTTTTCTTTTATTATGGGTTAATTCATCCTCTTGTGCCCTTCGACACCGATGATTGGATGAACCTTACCATCACAAGGCCATTCTATCCTTCTTTACATTGCTGGAATCCGACTAAAGTCTTTCCAGAACTGTTGGAGCCTACAGTGGCCAAAATTGCAGTTCGATTTATTACTCCTGTTATAGGAGACTATGTTAATGCACTAATTATTGCAAATGCGATTATTATCTCTTTTTTCATAACAGTCTATCTGTATCTAATCCAAAAACTACTGACTTACAGATTCAAACTCAGCCTTATCTGTAGCTTCTTCGTAGTCGTGATTTTTGCGTTGCTGCATTTCTTTGTTCTAAAAACGAAACCGACAGGCAACGACTACCTTTGGTATGCAGAAGACTGCAACTGCTATTATCACTACATTGTATCCAATCTGCTTTGCTCCATTTTGGTACTTTGCTTGATGATATTCGACGTCAAAACATTGAGTAAAGGATGGCGTGCTTTTGTTCTTGGCATCGTCACCTATTTCGCTCTTTGTTCCAATCTATATTCGACAGTTATTCTGATTGCTTACGCTGGAGCTACGCTCATTTATGATCTAGTCGCATCCAAGAAAAGCAAAGCTAAATGGATGACAACATATATCCAACAGCATTCCTATTATCTAATTGTTATGCTACTCTGGCTCGCTGTCCAGATAATCGAAGTGAATGGTATTAGGGCTAATTCTTATGGTCATGTCGATGATTCTCTATACGAATATATTTGCTTGTCGATTCAAAACCTTTTTGCTGTGCGATTCAATATTGTAGTCCTCGTCTTCGTATTTATTTCAATAGCTGGAGCCAAGACCTATGATATTTTTATTGGCCATCATGGAATCTTGCATATTGGAAAGCGGCAAGTCATCATCCTGTTGGCAGCAGTCCTTTCACTTTTGTATTTGACGTTATTAAGCTCAAAAGTTAATCCAGAAAACATGATGAAAGGACAAGTCATCTTTTCTTGGGCATTCTATTTTCTTTTAATGTCGATTCTCTGTCTTGGATACCTTTGTTCGAAAATAAAAGGAATTCGTTGTCTGCTTCCATTGGCTATCATAATAGTCGTGTTCATAATTCAAAATATCAGATCAGAGTTTCTTGGCGTACAATGCCTTTGGGGCACATCTGAATACGAATGCATCTACACGAACCGAGATATCATTGATCAAGTTCGCTTTGCAGAGGCATTGGGACAGGATTCCGTCACTATTCATGTCCCCAAGTTCGATTATAAAGACAACTGGCCTCTTGCCAGTGATTGTAGTTTTTCTATTGGAAATACTTTAAGTAAACATAAAATAATCCGACGAAAACTTAAGAGTTCTTTTGATTTTGATTAATTTTTCCGATCATGAAAGTCAAACAATTTCCATCCAATTGGCTGTTTTATATAATACTCTATATCTTTTTTGTCTATTTTTTTTCAAGTATTCATCCTATTGTCCCTTTCGATAGTGATGATTGGTTAAATTCGATTTTAGAAAGGCCGCCTTATCCATCACTCGATTATTGGAATCCAACTAAGGTATTTCCCGAACGATTTGAACCTTTTGTATCCACCCTCGCAGGTTATTTAATTGTTCCTATAGTTGGTGATTACATTAGCGGCTTGATTATCGGCAATGCAATAGTTGTTGCTCTCTTTATTTTGTTGTATTTATTATCTGTACAAAAATACATTGAATCACGCTTCTCTCTATCCCGCCTAACAACTTATACTCTAATAATCTTCTTCATTCTATTTCATTTTCTCATACTCAGATCTGCCGCAGAATGCAACGAACATCTTTGGTATTCCAATGATTCAAATTGCTATTACCATTATATTATACCAAATATGCTCTGCGCCAGCCTGGTTCTTTGGCTGATGCATCACAATGTACGAAAGGTGAGATGTGGGCGTACCATTGCAACACTATTAGTAATGACTTATCTTGCACTATGCTCCAATCTTTATTCCGTAGTCATTCTTATCGCTTATATAGGTGCTGTTCTTTTGCTGGATTTAAAAACTAACGACCTAACCAGTTACATTCGCCGCAATGCTCCTTATCTCATAGTTGTCATCTTGTGGGGAATAATACAATTGATGGAATCCAGTGGCCAAAGAGCCAACACCTACGGTTTTTTACATAAGCCATTAATCCACTGTTTGGCTGTGACCACCTATCACTTTCTAACAATTCGCTACAACCTTTGGTTCTTGTTTGTCGCGTTCCTTGTCTTAATTGGTGTAAAGTGGCACGAATATAAGCGACATCGTAGTCTTTCATTCATTGACATTCACGAAAAAATTATCCTTCTTGCCCTTTGTTTATCAGCAACATATCTTATTTTACTCAGTTCTCGCGTAAATCCTGGTTATATTCAACGAGGAGATGTCATTTTCGAGTTCGCATTCTTTTTCTTTTTATTATTGATTATTGCAATTTCCTATCTTTTCAAACACATCAAACATTTTTGGTTAGCAGCTCCTTTGCTACTTATCTTCATGCTCTTCCAAATAAATACACCTGGTCGAACCTTTAAGGATGTTTGCGAGCAATATCCTCCAAACCTACAGGATTGCATTCTAATGAACAAGGAGTTTGTTCGACTGACTCTTGATGCTGAAGCTTCTGGACAAGATTCCGTTGTCATTAATGTTCCTAAATATAGAGACAGCGAAAATTGGCCAATTGCAACCGTTGGAAATAAAAGCGAATATTTAGGAATAGCCTTATATAAACATAATCTAACGAAACGTATAATCAAAACAATATTTATCCCTTCTTACGAAATAGAAGAATAACGTCACTCATATGGACAAGAAATTAGTAACAATATTACTTCCCGCATATAATGAGGAAGCATCTTTCCCTATTATCGAGCGATGTATGAATCAGGTGCTCAAAGAGAATCCCAACTATAATTGGGAATTTTTATTCATCAACGATGGTTCAAAAGACAATACACTACAACAAATGATCAAATTCCACCAGCGAGATTCACATTACAACTATATCGACCTTTCGCGCAACTATGGCAAGGAAATTGCTATGATGGCGGGGTTCGATTACGCACGTGGAGACGCAATGATCATCATGGATGCCGACATGCAACATCCAGTCAGTGTTATCCCGGAGATGCTAAAGTATTGGGAAGAAGGTTATGACGATGTCTATGCCCAACGCAAGACCAGCAAAGAAACCTGGTTCAAAAGGAAATCCTCGCAATGGTACTACAAAATACTTCAGAGTCTCACCCGAGTGCCAATACAGCAGAATACAGGAGACTTCCGATTATTGGATCGCAGTTGTATTTGTGCACTTCGCAGACTTCGAGAAACCGAACGCAATACGAAGGGTATGTATTCGTGGATTGGTTTCCGCAAGAAGGGTATATGGTACGAACAGAAAGAACGTGAAGTAGGAGAGACCAAATGGAGTTTCATGTCTCTTCTCGGTCTCGCAGTCAATGGAATCATGTCCTATACTATAGCTCCACTAAGATTGTCAACAATACTCGGTCTTTTTATTTCGATGGTTGCTTTCTTCTATTTGATTTATATTCTTGTCACAACGTTACTCTTTGGAGATCCAGTTGCTGGTTATCCTACAATCATGGTTACAATGCTTTTCCTTGGCGGTGTACAATTGCTGTCTCTTGGCATCATTGGAGAATATTTGGGAAAGGTGTTCAATGAGACCAAAGGCCGTCCCGGGTATTTCATAAATTGCTACAATGGCGAAAGAGAAATCAAAAAGGAAATATAACATTCGCTTTAAACATTTGTGATTTTATTTAACACGTTTATTCATTATACATTAATTGAACTATGATTAAAAATAAACAGTATTCTTATTACTTATATTATTGTTTTTTGTTCGCTATTTTCTTTATCTTTTTCTCTCAAGTACACCCCCTTTTACCCTTTGACAATGATGACTGGAAATATGCGGGTCTTGCAAGAGTGCCCTATCCAACATTCAGCACTTGGAATCCGACGAAAATATTGCCTGAATGTCTCCAACCCTTAGCAGGACTAATTGCCGCTTATTTCGTCACCCCAATCCTAGGAGATTATATCACCGCTTTGGTTATAACTCATTCCGTTGTTATTTCTTTATTTATCATTATATACTTTTACTCAATTCAAAAACTTCTATCATGGAAATTTAATATTAGCCCATATTCCGGATTCTGCATTATTTCTGTTTTGATTCTTTTACATTTCATTGTACTGAAAACTCGACCATCAAATAACGACCACTTGTTTTATAGTCCAGACGTTAATTGCTATTATAACTATATCGTACCCAATATGCTTTGTGCTAGCGTAACGATGTGGTTGATGCGTTATGATTTCAAAGACATTAAGAGCAACACGATAAGATGCGGCTTTTGTTTTATGACATTCTTGGCCCTTTTCTCTAATCTTTTTTCTACAATTATTCTCTCTGCATTTATAGGTGCAAAACTATTGTTAGAACTCTTTGAATGCAATAAAAAAGGGTGTGGATGGTTAAAAAAATATATAAAAAATAATACATACTTTCTAATCATTATCTTTTTTTGGTTAATTGTTCAGTTATTTGAAGCTAATGGCAGTAGAGCCTCGGCATATGGTGCTATGCTACTTCCTTTTAGTGAATCGTTAAAATTGGCCATAGATTTTTTTGTTTCATCATATTATAACAAATGGTTTTTAGCATTTACAATTTTTGTTATTCTAGGGGCAAAAACTTATAATTATTTCAAAGAAAAGCACAAAATTTACCACATCGGGAAATTATCAAGTATTACTGTTCTTGCTTTATTCCTAACTATTATTTATTTAATTCTATTAAGTTCACAAGTATTCCCACAATACCTACTAAGAAGCGAAGTGATGTTCACTTACTTCTTTTTTTACTTGTTAATTGTTGCCCTCTGTTTGGGTTATTTGACTTCAAAAATTAATATTATCAAAATTTTTTATCCTTTCTTAATTTTCTTCTTTTTCTTTTTGCTAAATATCAATGAAAATACGTTTATTGATTTGCAATGTCCTTATGGAACCAATATACAGACATGTGAAAAATTTGACAGAGACGTCATCAATCAAGTAAAAACGGCTGATTTATTAGGCAAAGATTCTGTGATTATTTACGTACACAATTATAACAACAATTCCAACTGGCCACTAATTCTAAACCAGGGGAAATATGTTGGAATAACATTGTATAAACATGGCATTATAAAAAGAAATATCGTAACCATTTTTGAACTGAAGCCTGCAGAATTTGATACAAAAAAAGAATGACGGCTACTTTTCACCATCATTGTTCTTAGCCAAAGTTCTATATTTGTGGTCCAATTCTAAATCACAAATTGGACCCTTACGATAAAAGTCTACAGATTCTATACACCAAATCTGTATGCTGCAACTGAAGAATACAGTTTTCGTAGACCAAATCTGTATGCCGCAACCGAAGTATACAGTTTTCGTAGACCAAATCTGTATGCCGCAACCGAAGAATACAGTTTTCTTAGACCCAATCTGTCTG
>JAEEGK010003409.1_pt1 | contig 39610 bp, 30 predicted proteins | sample 8958771 | NCBI WGS metagenome assembly JAEEGK01 (sample SAMN16246547, study PRJNA631951) | gut metagenome | biome: gut microbiome; feature: rumen; material: SC-attached | host: Bos | place: Iran: Karaj | collected 2018-10
CAATCCCCAAAATGAATTATTTTCCAAAAACAATTAAAATCAAAGTAAGTAATAAAAAAAATTAATTTTTTTATTTTTTAATATATTAATTAAATTATATATTAAATAATCATTTCATTATTTTTTATCTATTCATTTTTCATCATAAAAATTTAATTTTTGTAAATGATGTTCAAAAGATTTACATTCTCTTTCATCTAAAAGACCATTATGTCCACATGATAATTTAACTAAATCTCCTTTATTTATTGTTTTATTAAAACTAATATTTTCAATATTATTTTTAAGTATATTTAAGCAATCTATTATATTTTGAACATGAATAAATAATGAAAAACTATTTTTTTGTTTATTTTTAAATAATCTATTTAATAAAGAAATTGAATTTTCAATTATTGATGAATTATTTTGAATATTATATTCAAATATATTTTCTTCATTTATTGAGCCCCAAATAAAGAAATTATTAAAAAATTGATCTATAAATTTTTTCTTTATATTATAATTTTTAATTTCAAGTAAATTTTCAAATTTTTCACTGGAATATTTAAAACTTTTTAAAAAATATTTAAAATTTTTCTTTATATCTTTAACAAATGTATAATAATCTAGATATTTATTAGCATCTAAATTATTTGAATCAGAAAGAAAAATTAAAGAATTAACAAATTTTTCTTTATTATTTTTTAAAAGAAAATCAAGTATAAATTCTTTATCATTTTCTTTAATATAATATTTAATAATATAATTAGAAATTCCACTTTTAACACTCCCAAAATTATTAATAATATTATCATTAGAATCAGAAAGTATAATTTTATGACAATTTTCATTTTTAGAATTTAAAAAGTAAAAAATACAATCACTATAATTAAAAAAAGTACACTTATACATAAAATAAATTAACCAGTTTAATTTAATATTAAATCCATTGACAATACTTTCAACATTAGAAAAATTTCTATCACTAACTAAAATATCAATATTTCTCATATAAGAAATATAAATTGCACAAATTCCTCCTATTGAATATCCATGAACTAATATTTTATTATATTTATTATTTTGTACAATTAAATCAAATAATTGAAGACAATCTTTTTTTACATTTTTTATATTTGAATATCCTGTACTTAAACCATAACCTCTATAATTCCAAAATAAAATTTCAATATTATTATGTTGAAAATAATATTCTAATTTTTCATCTGAAAATTGTTCATAATACATTCCATTTGGATTACAAAAAAATACTAAATTTAGATTTTTATTTTGGTTTGTTGTTTTGACTAAAGAATATTCTATTATTTGATTATCATTTGTTATCATTATTTTTGGTTTTGGAATATATTTATCATTAAATAATGATTTTCTTTGATTAAATGAGTTAAATAAATCACAATAAAAATATGAATACATTCTCTTTATTGAATAAACATAATTATCAAGTGCATAGGAATCCTTAATTATTGATATTATATTATTTGTTATTTGAATCATTTCTTCAAATTGTTTTTTTATTTCCAAATCAAAATTTTTAATATAGTTTTTATTTTTATTTTGTAAAGAACTTAAATCATAAATTGAATATTTTTCTTTCCAAAATTTTATTTTTTGATAAAATAGATTTTGTACTTTTGATAATTCAAAATTTTTTTCCATTTTAGAATATATATCAATATATTCACATATATAAATATAAGTATCTTCAATTGAAGAATAATTTATTTTATAATCTGAAGATTCTTCATTTATAAAATTATTTATTGTGTCAACAAAATGTGTCAAAACAGAAATTAATTCATTTGATTCATCAATAGATAAAATATATGTTGCTAATTTATTTAAAATTGGTGTTTGATTCATAAAAAGTAATTCATTTATTAAATAATGTAATGATATAAATATAATTATAAATATCAAAATGATTGATATTATTGAATTTTCTGTAAAATAATATAATAATAAATAAGTAAATGTTGTTAATTTAATTAATAAAGTTATAAATATAATTATTATAGTTGAAATATTGAATATATCTGTTAATTCTTCTTTTAACATTTTTTCAATTTAAATATTTTCAAATTAATTTTTTTCTATATTTTTAAATTAAAAAATAAATGACATCAAATTATCAAAAACAATTAAATGCTCAATTAAAAGTTTTAATTGCAAATTTAATAAGATCATATCTTCATGTTGAGCAAAAAGAATCATTATTAAATAAAAATGTGACAAATATTTTAACTTATTTAAATTCACATTCAATTGATTATGTTCCTAGAAAAAATGATGTCGAAAAAAAATTTGAAGGATTAACTGAAAAATTAGAAATAAATTGTCAAATGGATAAATCAAATTTATTATATGCATATCTTAATAGATTAAAATATTTATATGAAAAAAAGTCACCTGAAGAAAAAGATAATTTATATAGTTCAATTTATTTAATTTTAGAATTAGCACATAGTCCTTTAAATTCAATTGTTAATTTAGATATGATGAAAGAAAAATTTGAAAATAGATGTTTAAAAAATAAATATTCATATTATTTTAAAATTAAATATAAAAAAAAAGATTAATAATAATTTCATTTATATTAATTAATAAAAAATAATTACTTATATTAATTTTATCCTAAATATCAAAATATATTTTATTATAATCAAAAACAAAACTAAAAAATTTAAATAAATTAATTGATTAAAAAATTAAAAATAATATACATTATTTAATTATACAATTTTTTATTTTTTAAAAAATATATTATTGAAATATGTTTTCTCTTTCATCTTGTTTAAATGGTTTTTCTTCTAATAAACTTTTTATATTTCTCAAAACTTTTTTTTTAGTTGAAGAATAACTCATTAAAATATCAAAAGGAATATATTCTAAAATAATATGTTTAAAAATAACAAAACATTGATTTTCATCCATTCTAACTAAGCAAATAAGAACTTTTTGTTTAGGTAAACTTACATTAGAATGAATTAATTCACAAATAAATTGTTTTTTATCTTCATTCATTTCAATTCTAGAAACTTTAAAAGTCATTACAGTATTATTTTCAATATCAACAATTTCAAATTGTTCATCATCAATAATATTAATTTTAATTTTATTATTAGGATAAAAATAAATTTGATTATTAATATCAGAAATAAAATTCCAAACATCTTCAATAGATTTATCAATAGAAATACTTTCATTTTCTTCTAAATTATTTACAGTTTTCATTAAATAATTTTCAGTAGTTAAACACATTGAATCTTTATTTTCCATAATATAATCACAAATAATATTTTTATGTTCATTATCATTTTGTGTACCAATAAATTTAAATATAGTAACTTTATCAGTAGAATTCCAAAAAAAAGAAAAAGTATTAATAAAATCTGAAGTTGAAGAAGGATTATTTAAACTTTTATGAGTAAATGATTTAAAATAAGGAAGATTTACAGTATTATCAACTTTAAAATTATATTGTAATGAATTATTCCATATTATATTAAATTCATTTCCAGTATCATCTAAAGTTGTCTCACGTTTCATTGATATTATTTTTATATTTTGAAAAAATGTACTTGTAAATAAATTTGGTGTTCTGAATACATTATATACTTTTTCTAAAGGAGAATGAAAAATATAATAAAATGATTGTTTTAAGGAAGAATTTGTATCTATGTCTTCCATTTTTTATATTTTTATAAATTTTTTATTCTTTTTTTTTTTTGAATTTTAATATTATAATTTGATTTTTAATAATTTTATTATAAAATTAAATTGTAATGAAAACTAATGATTCTACACCTGGATATATTCCATTAATTACTAATATAAGAACACCAATTTCATCAAATGCAAAACAACAAAAAGAAAAAAATTTTTATTTTTATTATGATAATTCAAATATTTGTCAATATTATGGTCAATCAAATATTGAAAAATGTCTTTTTCTTCTTTTTTTTTTAATTACTTATACAATAACAATTATTTATTATTATATTACTTTAATGAATAATTTTTTATATTATACAATTATTTGTTCATTATCAATTGATTCTTTATGTTTTATTTTTTATTGTTATTTTTTATATAAATTAAAATCTGATGAAATGTTTGAAAAAATTCCTAATATTTTAATAAAATTTAATGATTATTTAATAATATTTAATTCAATTATAAAAACTTTTATTATTTCAATAATAAGTGTTTCTTTTATTAAATGGGCTCCATTATTATTATTTTTTGCTAAATATATTCTTGAAATTTATTTTATGTTAACTTCTATTAAAATTTTTATGTTTTGTCCTGGTATAAGAAATTGTCAAGAATTTAGTGAAAGATTTATGTTTTATTTTAAATATTACATTTTGTGTTGTGATATTGAACAAGATCAAGAAAATGAAGAATATACAAAAATTGAAGATATTGAATCTTTTTATTAAAATCTTTAATAATAAACTTTTAATTATTCATTTAAAGATTTAAAATAAAAATTAAAATTAATATTTTTTATATAACATAAAGAATCTTTAAAATTGTTTATTTAAAGAATCATATATAAATTTTTTTATATTTTATAATTATTATTATTTTTTCATTATTTTAATTGATTTCTTCTTCATTTTTATTATTTTATTGATTTTTTCTTGATAATTCACTTTTAGAAATTTCACTTTTTTGTTTATAACTTTTTTTAACACTATTATTAAAGTTTTCACTTCCACTTTCATCATCTTTTTTTTCACTAAAATCTAATAAATTTTGAGAATTTGGAAGTTCAATATTTGCCCTTTTATAAGTTTCTAATTCATATTTTAATTTTTCAAATTCTTCCCTTTCTTTATCTATATAACTTGGATTTGCATTATTAAAAATTTTTAACCATTGAACCATAAAAAAAACTGGATTTTCTGGAGTTGTTACTAATAATGCATTTATCATTGGTCCCATTACTGCTTTTATTTTTTTATTTAAATAATCATCTGATGATGACATTTTATTTTTAATTTACAATAATGTTTATTTTGTTATTGTTTATGAAAAAAATAATATATTTTCAAAAAATTTATTTTTTGTTGAAATTAATTATTAATTTAATAAATTAAATGAATATTTATAAAAAGAAAAAAAGAAAAAATAAAAATTTTTTGATAAATTGTTTTTTTTAAAATCAAAATTTTAAAATTTAATTACTAAAACTTTAAAATTGATATATTATAAAATAACCTAAAAACCTAAAAATAAAAGCCAAAACCTCCATGTTGTTCAATCATAGCATCAATTTCATCATTATCTTCCATTTTTAAACTTTCAGGAGTATCAGAATCTTTAATTGATTCACCTTCATAAATAAATCTTACTGAAGTTATGGGATATCCATTTCTATTGCAATATGCATCCATTAATTTTTTTAATTTTATTGTTTTTTTTAATTTAAAACATAAACTAATTCCATTCTGATTAAAAATTATATAAATATATTTTACTTGATCTTTTACTTTGAGATTTATTTCTGCTGGATTTGATTTTACTTCTTGTTTATTTTCACTCATTTTTTTTTATTTGATTTAAATTTTTTATGTTTGGCTTTTATATTGTGAAAAAGTATTTCCAAATTTTAAAATTATATTATAATTATTTTTTTTTATTTTTTTATTTTTACATTTTTTATATTTATTTAAGTTAATCATCTAATTCCCAATTTCTTTATTTATATTTTAAAAAGTTTAAAAAATATGGGAAAAAAAATAAAGTAAATAAGAAAAAAGTAAAAAATATAAGTGAAGATTATGAAAAATCATATTCAGATTCATCTTTTAAATAAGATTTCTTCTTTTAATATGAATAATAAAATTGCCTCAAATGAAACTTTATTGGATTATATAAAATTTTTTTTTTCAAATATAAGAAAAAATGTTTTATTATAATAAAGAATATGTAAAAAAATATAAAAACCTTATCTTCATATTATTTTTTCAAATAAAAGAAATTAAAATGTCATAAAAAATGTTTTTATAAGTTTTAGAATTTATAATAACAAAAGCATTTATTTTGTATAGTAATGTTTAGAAAAAAAACAACTTTATTAGATTTTAGATTAGATATTTTTAACAACAATATTTTTAATAAAATAAATTTAGAAGAAATAAATTTAAATAAAAAATAAATATATTAAAAATTATAGAGTTATTAGTAAATATTTTATTGATCAAAATAAAATTAAAATAAGATTGTGTTGTATGTTTTAATAGAAAAATAAAAAGAAAAAGAACTCATTGTATATGTGATAAATGCAGTGTTTATTTGTATATTACATGTTTTAACAATTACAATACTAAAATAAATATTTAAATTAATTTTTTTGTTCAATAAAATGAACTTAGGGAATTTAAAGGTTAAAATTTTGGGGATTCATATAAATATGAATGATAATATATTTTCCTTCTGTTTTCATCATTTTCATTTTTTAATTTTTTATTTTCTTCATTTAATCTACTATTTTGGTATTTTAAATCAAATATTATTGTTTGGTATTTTTTAAGTTCTATTATTTCTTTTTTTAAATTAATTATTTCCTTTTTTAATTTTTGAATTTCTTCATCTTTTATATTGATTACATTTTCATAATATTGTTTTAATGGTATAATATTTTCATTATTTTCATTTATTATATTTATTTTTAAAAGTTCAATTAGATGATGCTTATTTTTACTTAATTCTTCACATAATAAATTATATTTTTCTTCTAATAATTTTTTCTTTTTTACTTCTTCTAAAAAATCTTCATTTTTTTGTTTTAAAGACATATTTAATTTTTGGATTAATATTTTATAATTATTATTAATATTTTCAATCTTTATATTTAAATTTTCATAATTATCTTGAATTAAAATTTTTATTTGTTTATCTTTTTTTTTTATTTCTTCATTTAATTTTTGATTAATTTCTTTTAAGTTTTCATTTTCTTTCTCTAAAATTTGTATTTTTTTAATATTTATTATTTCATTTGTATTTTCTTTTATTTCTTTTATTTCTATATTTTTTTGTCTTTCTTTATTTAAATTATTATTTTCTTTTTGAAGATTTATTATTTTTAAATATAATTCTTTTATTTTTATCTTTTGTTTATTCATTTCATTTTCAATATAATTTATTTTTTCTTTTTGTTTATTTTTATCTTTTGATAAACATGTAAATTTTTTATTAAAATACTTTTTAAAATTTTTTCTAAGGATAATTAACGAATTAGATTTTTTATTATTTATATTTATTTCAGGTAAAGAATCTTTGATATTGTTTAATATATTTAAATTTTTTTTTTTAATTTCTATACTATCTAAATCTTTCAATGAATTACTTTTATTTAATATTTCATCTTCACTTTCTTCATTAATTTTTTCTATTATATAATTTTTTTCTTCTTCATTTAATTCATTCATATATTTATTAATTTCATTTATTATATTCTTTTCTTCTTCTTTATTCTTATGAATAATTTCTATTTCTTTATCATTTAATTTCATTGAATCATTATTTTCATTTTTATCTTCATCTTCACTTAATTTTATTATGTCATTTTTTTTTTTAATAATTCTCATTGATTTTGATGGTTTCATTGAATAAGGGTCAAAATTATTATTAACTTTTTTTTTCAAAATATCATCTTTATTTTCTATTTTTTTTCGATATTTTTCCTCATTTTTTTCATATCTTCCTATATAATGTTTTGTTAATTTTATTATATTTGGATTTTTATTTGTAAATAAATTATTTTTAATTTCATAATTGAATGATGAATCTGACATTATTTTTAAAAAAATTATTCATTTATTTTAAATAAATTAATATTTATTTTTATACATTTTTTATTCAAAATCTCTATTTTTATATTGTTTATCTAGTTTTCCATCAATTATTTCAATTTTGCATCGATCATTTATTTTTTCAAACATATTTTTCATATCAATAACTTTTCTAACATCAAAATGTTTCAAATTTAACTCTATTAAAGAATTACAATTACAAAACATATTACTCATATTAGTAACATTTGAAGTGTTAAACTTAGATATATTTAGTGTTTCTAATTTTTTGCAATCACAAAACATACGATTCATATTTGTAACTTTTTCAGTATTAAAATTAGATAAATCTAGATTTACTAAAACTTTACAATTAGCAAACATTTCACTCATATCTGTAGTATTAGATGTATCAAAATTTTTTATATTAATTTGATAAAGAGCTGAGCAATTTGAAAACATTCTACACATATTTGATACATTTATAGTATTAAAACTTTCTAAATTTAATTCTTTTAAATCTGAACAAAAATTAAACATTCTACTCATATTTATTACTTTATTAGTATTAAAATTTAAGCAATCAATTAATTTTAAACTTGAACATGAAAGAAATAAACAATTAGCATTTATTAAAGGTTTTTTTACTAATATTGTTAATTTGTAGAATTTTTCTGATTCAAATTTATATCTAAATTGAAAAGGAATTTTTTTATCATCTAAATATATATCACATTTTTTTGAGATTTCTTCCTCATTTTTTTCTCCTTTAATTTCTGAATTATTTTTAAGTGCATTTTCAAAGCAATTTATTATTTCACATGCTTTTTTTGCCTTTACTACTTTTCCATATTCACACTTAATATAAGAAAATTCTAAAGGAATCATTTTTATGTTTCTTTCATTTTCAATATATTTATTCATATTTTTTAAATAATCAATATATATTTTTTTAAAATTTTTGTTGGGATTTTTATCATATATATTTATATTTTGTTTTACTTTTTTTATTTCTATAAATAATTTATCAATATTATTTTTAACTTCTTTTAATAAATTTATATTTTTTTCTAAATTTTCTAATTCTTTTTTAAGATTTTCATTTTCTTTATCATTTATTCCTATTTTTGAAAATGGAATTACATTATGTGATAAATGAGAATCAGTAAAACATTCAATACATATATTAGTCTGACAATTTTCACAATATGCATCTATAATTTTTTTATGTTTTTTACATAATAAATTCAATTTTGGAGTAAAATTTTCTATTTTATTAGAATTATTGATATTTAAATTTAAAAAAGAATGATATTGATATTCATCCCATGTAAAATTTATATTTGGATTTATTAATTTGTCTAATAAATCTTTTATATCTATTTCTTCAGTTTTAAAAGATTTTTCAATTATTTCTTTACTATATTCATTTTTCTCATTTAAAGGATATTTTTTTTTTAACATATAAAAAATTTCCATTCCTAAATCTTTTAAATTATTATTTTGTATTTTTAAATTTTTTGTTAAATTATTTTGTTTATAATTTATTACTTTAAAATTAACTTCACCTATTTTATTCATTGAAATAAAAATATTTGAAAGTTTTATATTTATCATATTTTTAAAAGTTGTTTCTAATTTATTTAATATTATTTGTACTTCATTAATATAAAAAGGTTCTTCTCTCTCATTTAAATATTGTTTTAAATTACATAAAAATAATTCCATTATTATATAAAAGTATTCATTTTCTGTAAATACATCTATAATCTTAATATAATTATTCTTTTCTTGTATATCTGGTGTAAATTTAACAAAATCGTTATTTGTAAATTTTTTATATTTATCTATATTAATTTCCTCAATTGCATAATACTTTCCTGAATCAATTTTTTTAACTTTATAAATAACACTATAACATGTCTCTGATAAAATCCCTTTTTTTTTGTATTTTTTCCAAACTATATTAGACATTTTGATAAAAAAATAATTATATGTTAAAAATAAAAAAAAATATTAAATTTTATTACTTTTTATATACAAATTACATCCTTTAATTAAACATTTAATATAATCATGTATATATTCATAGACTTTTTCATCAGATGAATGAATATCAATTTTATTTATATCATCAAAATGAGAAATAATAATACATTTAGTTAAAGTTGGATTTATTTCTTCAAAATAAAATCCACCAATTATAATTTTTGTTCTTAACGGTTTTATTTTTTCTGGAAAATTTATATGATTAACACTTTTATAATGTATTAAATATTTTTTTGAGTTATTTAAATAATTATTCCAAAATTTATATTTACTAATAATTTCTCTTTCATATGGAGCATTTAATAAACAATATAATATATAACATTCACTTAAATTTTCATTTTCTAATTTTTCTATTAAATCTATTTTTGAATATTTTTTATCCCATTCTTTTCTAAAATTTAAATCTTTAATAAGACTAATAATTATTTTTAAATTAAAAGGAATTGAACAAAAACATTTTAATAAAGGACTTTTTATATAAGATAAATCTTTTTTATAAATTTTAACCCCATATTTTTCATCATCAATTTGTATTTTCCAAGAGCTATTTAATGGTTCATTTATTAAATTTACTAAATTATATTCATCTTCATCTTCTGTAATATGAGCTTTATTTGGAAATTTTATAATACTTGTATCATTTGATATTAAATTATATTTTTTATTTTCATTTTTATTTATTTTTGATTCAATTTTTTTTAAATTTTTATTTTTTTCTACTTCTGAATAAGAATTATTATTATTTGATTGATTTATTTGAATTGCATTTCTTTTTATTTCTTCATCATCATAATGAATTAATTTAATTCCATCTCCTTCTAATGGTTTAAGATTCTTTGAATTTTGGAAAAGAAAAATTGATAAATTTTGATTGATAAGATTCATTTCTTTTTTTCCTTTTTTTTATCATTATTTTTTTTTATATATTAAATAATAAATTATAAATTATATTAATTAAAATACTTTAATTAAGCTAATTGTAAAATAAAAAAAATTATTTTAATGTATTATTTTCATTTTTAATATTTTCACACATTTGTTTAAAACTTTTAATAAAACTTTTTGGTTCTTCCTTTGTTGCAAATTCTAAAATTATTGATGTTGTTTTTCCATTTTTATTTTCAGGATTCAAATGTTCAATTGTAAGTATATTTTTTTTATCTACATTTCTATTTATTTTACTTATTAAAGAATACTTTAAATTTTGAATTAAAGTTAATTCAGGTTCTTCTTTTTTATTATTATGAGTATTAAAATCATTACCAATATCATAATAAATTTCAAAATTTTTTTTTGCTGTTGTTAAAATTTCATTATTATTATTATTATTATCATAATATATTTTTCTTTTTTCTATTTTATAAATTTCAATTTCATGAGTATCAAATAATAAACATAAAATGACATTCTCAGAACATTTTTTTCCATTCATTTCATTTAATGTACAAAAATTAACAAAATTATTAGTAACTTTACTTATTTTATTAATATCATCATACTTAATTTTTTTTTTATGTTCCCATAATTGTTTAATAATAACATTTTCATTGTTTTCTTTTTCATTATTTTTATTTTTCTTTTTTTGACATAATAAACATTTTGTTTTTTCATGGTCAATTAAAGGAATATCAAAATTAATACAATATTCATGAATTAAACTATATCCTCCAAAACAATATGAAACATAAGGATAATTTTCATTTAAAAAAGAATTTAAAGTTAATTTAAAATTATCATATTCTTTTAATTTTAAAATATCATTTTTCTTTAAATTTTTTTCTACTTTTTCTAAATTTAATTTCTTTTCTGTTTTTTCTTCCAATCCACCTTGTCCAAAAATTTTTAATTGTCTTTCTAAAATATCTTCTTCTTCTTTTTCTTCATAAAATCCTTTTTCTAAATTTGAAAATGTTGTTTCTGAAGTTAAAAAAATAAAATGAAAATATCCTCTATTTGGTTTAAATCTTTCTGATAACATTTTTGGAAAATCTTCTGATTTTAATTCTTCTTGATTAAACATTATCATATTTGGTAAAAAACCTATTTTTTCTTTCTCATCATTTGAATCATTATTATTATTAAAAATTCTCATATCAATTAAAATATGTTTCATATTATTTTTATTTATTTTCATATTACAATGTTCACAAATATAATTTTGATTATTAGATTTTAATATTTGTTTTTCATTTTGTTTTTTATTTTTATGATTTATTTTATTAATTTCATTCAAATATTTTTTATTTATTATACAATCTTCATCAGGACATTTAATTTCATCTCTATAACAATTATATAAAATTTCCATAGGATAAGTTGGAATTGTTGGCTTATTTTCAGGATTAATTAATATATATTTGTTATATAATTCTTCAGTTGTTATATTTTTTTGAAAAATCTTTAAATCATTAATTAAAATTTGAAAAGAATAAGGAGTTTCTTTTCTTAAATCCATTGCAATACTCATTATATCACTTAAATCACTAATTGAATCAATATTTAATTTTGTTAATATTTCCATATGCATCATCATGTTTTCATTTTCTAAAATTTTTTTTCTGTTTACTTTAATTGTAGCTAGAAAAAAATAAAATAAAAAAGAAGAATCTGCAATTTGAATTAAATAATCTAAAAAATAATATAAAATATCAATTTTTAATATACTAGTAAATGCAGTCATAAACCATTTCATTCCATATAATTTTGGATCTACACTATATTTATCTAAAATATTATAAATTCCAGGTTCATGATATTTTAATAATAAATTAAATAAAGTTAAAGTAGAATAAACTGGAAAAAATTTATCAATATTTTGATGATCTTCTGAATTTATTTCTATTTTTTTTGTTATTTTATTATATTCTATTGGTTCTAAATAATAATTTGTTAAATAAATTTCTATAAAACTTTCTGAAATATTATATATATCAATAAATGATAAATCTTTTATTTTATATTTCAATAAAAGAAACGAACCAAAAATTTCATTTATTGATTGTTTGTAATTTATTTTTTGTTTTTCACAATAATATGTTAATAAACTTTCTAATATTTTTTTATATCCTGGAATAAGAATTGATTCTCTTTTACGTGTTCTTTCACAATCTTTTCTTATTAAAGCTTGTAAATTATGATTTGGTATTTTCATTAATATTTGAGTATCGTCTTTAAATTTTGTAAATTCACAATTTTTAGATAATTTCATTTTCCAAACTTTTATTAATCCTGATGATATATTTGAAAATAATTCTTCAGGGTTATTTTTTAGTTTTTCTTGATATTGTTCTTCTTTTTCATTTATAATATTTTTATTTGTGTGTTCTTTTGGACTAATATTATTTTTATCTTGCATTATTTTCAAAATATTTTATTTTTATTTTAATTTTTTATAATTAAAAATTAGATATATTCAACATTAAAAATAATTAAATTAAAATATAAAAAAACAATAAAATTTTTTTAATATTTTTAAATTAAAAACAATAATAATACTTTTTAATACACAAAAAATAAAATTTCAAAAAAAAAAAATTTAAACAACATGAAAAAAAGAATATCATATAATAAAAAATCATTAAAAAAAAAAAAAAAATAAAAAAAAAAAATTTTTTTAAATCCCATCATCTTCTTCAGAATCTTCAATTTCAATATTATTTTCACTTTTTGGTTCTTCTTCATCAACTTCTCCTCCTTGTAATCTAGCTAAACTATTTTTAGAATTTTCATTATTAGGATCAATGGCTCTAATTTTTTTATAAGTTTCAATAGCTTCTTTAGTTTTATCAGTTTTTTCTTGTAAACTAGCTAAACAATCTAAATATTCAACATTATTAGGTTCTTGATCAATTAAAGAAGAAATAATATTAAAACATTTATCATAATCAATTGTAGGTAAACTTGAATAAGCTTTAAACATTAAATAATCAACATCTTTTTGTAAAATTTTATGTTCAGTTGGATTATCACTTTCTAATTTAGTAAATTTTTCTAAAGCTGCAATAGTTTTTTTATATTTTTTACTTAAATAATAAGCATTAGCTAAATGAAAATAATATTCATTTTTTTTTTTTAATTTAATAGCAGCTTTATAACATTTTAAAGCATCTTTAGTTCTACCAGCAGCAATTAATGCACAAGCTAAATAAAAATAATAATCATGTCTTGTATTTTTAACTGATTTTAATGCAGCAACATAATTTGAAATTGCATAATCAAATTGTTCAATCATATAATAACAATGACCTAAATGAAAATGTACTTCTGGAATATCTTGAATTTTTATTACTTTTTCATATCTTTCTATTGCTTGTTCATATTTACCTTGTGTAAATAATACATCTGCATAAGATGATAATGTTGCTACATTTTTTTTATCTATATCATATGATTCTTTTAAATATTTTTCTGCTTGTTCATAATCTTTTTTCTCTTGATATACATTTCCTAATGCAGTTAAGCATAAAATATTCTTTGGATTTAATTCATATGCTTTATTTAAATATTTTAATGCATTTTCTAAATTTTTATTTTTTAAATATATTATTCCTAATTCAATATTTGCAATTATATTATCTGGAGTTTTTTTTAAACATTGTAAATAATATTGTACTGAATCATTATCATTTGTACTCATTAATTGATATAATCTTGCCATACCAAAATTTGCTGATGCATTATTAGGATCTCTATCTAAAATTGCAGAAAAGCATTTATATGATTTTTTAAATTCTTTTGCACCTTTATATATAAATGCTAAATGTAATAATGCATCTTTATGAGTTCTATTTATTACTAAAACACTTTTAAAAAATTCAACTGCTTTTTTAAAATTTTTATTTTCTTCATAATATAATGCAAGTTGAAATAATTTATTCTCATCACTAAAAAATTGAGGATAATTATTTGCATTTTCTAATAATTCAATTGCTTCTTTTAACATTTTTTTTTTCTCATATCCTATTGCAAGTGAACACATAATATCAACATTTCCTGTATAAAAATCTTTTGCTTTTTCTAAAATTTCAATTCCTAATTTAATATCATCATGATTATCACTTCTTACTAAAACATCACCATATTTTTGTAAAATATCAACATTTTCTTTTTCTTTTTCATATGCTTGTTTTAACCAATCTTTTGCTTCTGGAATATTTAATTTTAACATTACATTTCCAATATGAAAAATTGACCAAACAAAATTATTATTTATTTCATATGCTTTTTTATATTCTTTTAAAGCATTTTCGTAATCTTCAATCATTTCATAACATCTTCCTTCTTTTATAAATAAAACTTCATTTGCATCTGTGTGAATTGCTTTATCAAAATAAATTAAAGCAGTTTTTGGTTCATTATGCAATTTTAAAGTAATATCTCCTAATTTTTCACATACAATATTTTTTTTATAATTATTATCAATTGAATATATTTTCTTAAAGAAAACTTCACTTTGAATATAATCTTCTTCTTTAAATTTAATTAATCCTAATCTATATAAAGCATCTAAATTATTTTTATCATCTTTTAATTTTTCTACTAATTCCTTTGTTTCTTTTTCATCAAAACCTAATGCTTTAATTGTGTCTAAATCAATTTTATTTAAATGAGGATAATTTCCATCATGTTCATTTCTATCTGAATTCATTGCTATATTTTTTATATTTTTTTTAACAACTTTAACTTCATTTATTTCTTCTTTAATTCTCTTTTTTAATTTAGAATATATTTCTTTTTTCATTCCTTGTACATCTTGCAATTGTCTTTGACTATAATTATGTAATTTTCTTTTAACTCTTTTTAATAATTTTTCCAAATCTTCATATTTTCTATTTTCTTTTAAAGCTTTCATTAACCAAGCAAGAGCTTTCATATTATTCTTATCAATAATTAATATTTTTTTACTTATTTTTTCTAATTTAACCCATTCTTCAAGTTTACTTAAAGTAGTCATATAAGGAATTAAAACAGTTAAACCAACATTATTCTTAGTTAATTCTAAAACAGTTTCAAAATAATCAGTTGCTTTTTTATATTGTTGTCTCCTTAATTCTAAATTAGCTAAATTTAAATATGGTTTATAATCAAATTTTTCAATCTCAATTGCTTTTTTTAATAATTTTTCAGCTTCTTCAAAATAACCTTCTTTAGCTTGAAAAACACCATAATTTAAAAGAGCTAAATAACAATTTTTATCTAAATCAATTGTACTTTCATATTCATCTTTAATTTTATCTTTTATAACTTTTAATTCTGGATTTCTAACTCTATTAATTCTAACATCTTCACCAGCAATCATTTTATCATTTTGATTTTGAGATTTCACATCCATTAATTTCTCATTTACAAATGCTAAATGTAAATGATAAATTGGTTCTTTTTTATTAAGATGTACTGCTTCTTCAAGAAACATTATACTTTTTTCATATTCTCCTTTTTCAAATAATGACATTCCTAAACAATCATCTACAAATGGATCTGCATTATTATTTACTTTTGATGCCATTTCAAAATATTTATATGCCATCTCTTTTTGATTTAGCTTTTTTTGAATTATACCTAATAATGTTAAGGATTCTACTTCACTTGAAAGTGAAGCTTTTGGGTAAGTTGTCATTAAGTATTCTTCTGCATCTTTGTATCTTTGACTTAATAATAAGTATTCTGTTTCTGTTAAAATGTCATTTTTTTCTATTTTTATTAACTTGTTTAAGTGGTTTACTAATGGACGAGGTTTTAATGTTGAAATCATTTCAGACATTTTTTTTTTTATTTTAGTTTTTTTTTTTCTTTTTTTTTAAGTTTTATTTTATATCATAAATTAAAATATATATATTAATTTTTATTATGTTTATATGAGAAAAATTTAAAAAAAAAAAAAATCTCAATATAAACAATAAAAAAAAAATTAAATGGGTAAACTTTCCAAAGACAAACGTGATATATATTACAGATTAGCAAAACAATTAAACTATCGTAGTAGATCTGCATTTAAACTCCTTCAAATAGATTCATATTTTTCAATATTTGAAAACACAAAAACAATAATAGACCTGTGTGCAGCACCAGGTGGTTGGTCTCAAGTATGTTCAGAGAAACTATCAAAAAAAGAATCAAAAATAATATCAGTAGACCTTCAAGAATTTGCTCCAATAGATAATGTAGATATAATAATAGGAGATATAACAAATGAAGAAATAATAGAAAAAATAATATTAAAAGCAAATAATAATCCAATAGACTTAATAATATGTGATGGTGCTCCTGATATAACAGGATTAAATGAATTTGATGTTTATGTTCAATCACAACTTGTTTTAAATGCTTTAAATACTTGTATTAGATTAATTAAAATTGGAGGTAATTTCATAACAAAACTTTTTAAAGGAAAATATACTAATAAAATCATTCAAATTTTTTTATGTTGTTTTGATAAAGTTGTAATTACTAAACCAAAAGCTTGTAGAAATGCTTCTTATGAATCTTTTATTTTTTGTCAAGGTTTTAAAATTGATAATAATGTAATTAAAAAATTAAGAGGAGAAAAATTAAGTGATAGTGATATTATTTATTTAAATAAATTAAAAGTTGTTGAAGATGAAGAAGATTTTGATTATGAAAAATTTAATGTTGATTTTATTCAAGTTGGTAATGATGAATATGATTCTGATAAAACTTATGATTTAGAATGCACTGATTATAAAGAAGTTTTAAATCCTGTTCAAATGCCAATTAATCCTCCTTATAAATATTATATTGATAATTTGAAAGGAAAAAATGTTGAAGAATAATTTTTTTATTTTAATTAAATAGGTTATATTATTTCTTTATTTTAAATTTTTTTTTATTTATAGTTTTGGAATAATTTCATTGTATTTAAATTTTTATTTCTTACACTTTTATTTTGTTCTTCATAACTGTTAATATTATTTTTTTTATTTTTATTATTTGTATTTTTACTTTTACTTTTTTTTATATAATTACTAAAATTATTAATAGTACAAACTTTCTTTTTTTTCAAACCAGAAATATTACAAGCAGAAATTAAAGGACTAGTAATTCTTGGCGGAGAAGGACTTGTTTTAATATTCTTATTTAAATGTGGAATTTGAAATTTATTTTGTAATTGAACTGATGGACTTTTAAAATATATTTTATTATTTTTATCAGTATTATAATTTATTTTTGGAGTATCTATATTATTATAACTTTTATTAGTATTATTTTTATTGTGAATTAAAGTATTTTTTAAAATTGAATTTTTATTTTGTTTAATTATAATTGGAGTATTCATAATAAATGATGTTGATTTTTTTCCTGATGAATTTATTATACTTGGTGAATTATTTTTTGAATTTTTTTCTGAATGATTTGTTTTTTTTATACTTTTACTTAATAATAAACATGATGCTGATGAATGATGACTTATTTGTTTTTTTGTTTTCATTAAATTATAATTATTTAATGATGTAAATGAATGATTTCTTTTAGTTTTATTATTATTTTGTTTTATGTTGTAATTTGTATATTTTTTATGATGAACATTTTGAATAAATTTATTTAATAAATCTTGTTTTTTTGTATTTTTATTTCCTGGATTAGGAAGAAAAAGTTGATTTTTATTATTATTATTATCATTTTTTTTTTCATTTGATTGAATTTTTATTTTTTTAATTTTTAAATTTAATAAAGAATTATTATTAGAATTATTTAAAATTTCATTTCTTTCTGTTAATTGATTTAATTCATTATTAAAAGGATTAATTGAAATATCATTATATAAAACTTTTATTTGATTTGTATTTTGTTCTTTTGAAAATGCAGTTGTTTTATCATTTGATAATTTCATTTCTTTTAAAAAATCTATATTTTTAACAAATTCAGGTTTTATATTTAAAGTATTTTTATTCTCATTTTTTTTATCTGAAAAAAATATACTTTTTATACTTATTTCTAAATCATCTTTTTTTATATTTGAATTTTTAGGTGCATTATAATTTATTTTTGAATCAATACTTTGAGAAATTGTCATTGAGATATCTTCGACTGAATTTGGTGATTTTATTATATCTTTTTTTATTTTTGATGAACTATTTGTGTCACATTTAGTTATTATACATTTTCCATCACATATTAGAATATTTATTTTTTTGTTTGAATAATCCATTTTTAAATTTAAATTTTTATTTTAATTATATTTTACAAATTTACAAATTGAATTTTTTTTATACATTAATTATTAATATTAATTAATTTTTTAAAATAATATTTTTTTAAAAAATATATTTCCATATTATTCTTAATTAAATTTTTATTATTGGTTGATAAAAAGGTTTTTTTTATTAATTCACATTTTATATATGAATTTAAACTTTTCATTTGTTGAAGTACTTCAATAAAATCTTCTTCATTTTGTGAATTTATTTTATATAATATATTTTCATAATCTTCATTTTTATTTTTCATCAATTGTCTATAAAAATTAAAAATAGCATAAGAAAAATCTCTTGAAAGGTATATTGATTTAATTTTTATAAAACAAAAAATAGTATTATTATTATCATATGAAATGTATTGTTTTTCATTTAAATTAATATTTGTTATTATTTCAGGTAAATTATTTTTATTTTTAATTACTACTTCTGATTGATTTAATATATTAGAAATAATATCATTTGATGGAAATATTTTATTATTAATTTCATCTTGTTCATTAAAAGATATTGATACAGAATCACTTTCACTTTCATTGTTATATTCTTCTTTTATTTTTTGTAAACATTTATTTTTTATTTTTTTGGTAATTTTATCTTTATTTTTATTATTTAATAAATTTAATAAAGGTTTATTTCTCTTTCTTTTTTTTGAAATATGTAATTTATTTTTAGAATCTTTTTTTTTGTTATCAATATTACTTAAATTTGAATATTGTTCATCCAATTTATTTACATTTTTTAGAAAATTATTCTTAAATAAATGAGAATAAATTTTTTTAGAACTTAAAAATTTTTCTGAAAACATTAATTAATATAATTTAAAATAATAACAAATTTAAAAAATATAAATAAAATCTAATTAATTTTTTCCAAAAAACATCTTCCCAAAAAAGAATATAAATTTCCAAAATCAAAACATCCTCTAAAATATAAATAAAAAATAAAAAAAATAAATTTTAGAAAAAAATAAAAAAAACCAAAAATATTATTTTCTATCTTACAATTTCCAAATTTTCATAAGAGGTTGAACAAGAAATTCTTCAGCATATTTAAGTCTATTATCACCACATTTTCTAAAAGTATCAATTCTAATAAATTTCATAGCCTCCATAGAACTTTCAATACTTTCATTACACAATCTTAAAATAGTATATAAAATAGTACCAGTTCTATGTATTCCAGCAGCACAATGAAGAAATAAAACAATTTTATTTTTTTTCATTACATTTAATAATATTAAAATATTATCAATTATCATTTTTTGAACTTCTTTATTCATAAAAACTGCCATATTTGCTCCTCTTAATGGTAAATTATGCCATGTTATATCTTTTATATCTTCTGTATATTTTTTTATTGTTTCTGGTTTTTCATTTTCATGTTGTATTGTTAATATGTAATTTACTTTATATTCTTCTTTTAATCTTTTTATGTCTGATTCTTTTGGTCTCCCATGACATGAAATTTGAGATCCATTTTTTAATGTGTAAAAATTAAATGTTTTTTTATTTTGAATTTGCTTTTTTGATGGTGGTAATATATCAGTTGAATTTGATTTTTCCATTTATTCACTTTTAATTTGAGGTATATTTTTAAATTTTTTTTTATTTGAACTTATTTGTTTTTTTTAATTTATTTTTTATTTTATTTATATTTTATGAAAAAAAATATATTAAATAAAAATTTTAAAATAGTAAAATGCAAGAAAATAAAAAAAATCAAGATCCTCCAAATACAGATTTAAATGGAAAGTAAAATATAAAAAATAAATTTAAAATAAAAATAGAAATTTAACAGAAAGTTCTGAAGAATTAATCTCATTATTATTACATTATCCAGAAATAACTGAATTAGATTTAAGTAATAATTCACTTACAAAACTTCCAATTGAAATAACATTTTTAACTTGTTTATCAAAATTAGATATCAGAAATAATAATTTTTCAAATTTTGATGACACTGTTAAAATGTTAGCAAAAATTAAAAGTTTAACTCAATTAAATATTGATTTAATTGATTCAAGTGAAGCAATGTTAGTATTAAATAATTTACCAAATGTTCAAATTTTAAATGGAAGATCAACAAAAGAAGAAGATGATGATGAAGAAGAAATAAATGAAATAGAAGAAGATGAATATAAACAAGATGAAAATAATAGTAATAAACAAAGATATTTATATAGTCAAATGGAACAAATAGAAGAAATTAAAAATTTAGAAAGTAATTCTGAATATACTAGTACTGATAATAATAATAATATTAATTCAAGTGATAATAAAAATTCTAATATTAATAATAATAACACATTTAATGCAAATGGAAATGATTTTAATAATATTGATAATGTTAATACAATAAAAGAAGAAGAATCTGAAAGTCAATCAATTGATAATAATAATAATTTGAATAATAATAAATTAAATACTAATAAAAATAATAAAGAAAAAATTTTAACTAGAAATAATAATAATATTTTAAATGAAAAAGAATTAAATCCTAAAAATTCTTCTTTAAAAGATTCAAAATCAAAAACAGAAAATTCTGAAAATTCTAAAAATAATTTTTCAAATGATATTAATTCTTTTATTAAAAATAAGAATTTACAAGATATATGTATTGATTTATCAAATGAAGAATATAATAATTTAAATATAAAAGATAGTTTATCAAGTTTTCATAATACAATAACAAATTTTGAAACATTTTTAAATACAAATGAAAATGAAAATAAAATTGAATTAATTCAAAATTTAAATAAAGATCTTTCTCAAATTGAAGAGAACAAAAATTCATATTCTAATTATTTATATGTTTTTCTTATTGAAAATTCAAAATTTAAAATAATAAAAACAGTATTTGAAAAAATTTTAGGTATAATTATTGAAAGTATTCCAGAATTAAATCAAAATAATATGTTAATTAATTTAAGTAGTGAAATTTTTAATTCTTTAAATGCATTAACAAATATAATTTCATATCTCCAACCAAAAATTGATAATTTTGAAAATAATTATAGAGAATTAATAGAAAATATTGAAAATATAAAGAATTTTAGTAAAAATTATGAAGAAATAGAAAAAAAAGTTCAAACATTAGAAAGAAATAAACAACAATTATTAAAACAATTAATAGAAGATAAAGATTTATTTGAAAAAAGAATCGAAGAATTAGAAAATGAAAATAAAATAATGACTGATAAATTATTAAATAAAGGATTTCAAATAATAACAGAAGTAAATAGTCAAAGTTCAAGTAGATATACAAAAAAATTAACTCAAACTTCACCAAATAATTCATTAAATCAAACTCCTCAAACAATATTACATAATACAAGTAATAATTTAAATAATAATAATATTAATAATAATATTCAAAATAATAATATATCAAATAAAAATAAATTAATAGTTCCAAGTTTAAAAAGAAAAGCAAATAATATAAATTCTTCATCAAGTAATACATTTAATAATACAACATCAAATATTTATGGAAATAATTTAACAAGTAGAACAAGATCACCAAATCATTCTTCAATTCAAACTTTAACATATGAAAATAATAATAATGAAAAAAAATTAGGTAAATATACATCTTGTGGTATAACATTAAAAACTATGAAAGAAATAATTAATGAAATTTATAATAGTAAAGTAATATATGATAAAAAATGTAAAGAAAATAAATTACCAATTGAAACAATGGAACAACACATGTATACTTTTTTAAATAAAAAATATGGTTTAAAAAATTTAGTTATTGATTGGGCAAGAAATATAATAAAAGGAATAAAAGAATATTCAAAATTAGATTCTACTGTTTTATTATTTGGTAAAATTATGAGAAATGAACAAGAAGAAGATTCAAGATTTATTATTCAAAAATTAATTGATTCTATTTCTGATTTATTATTATGTTATATTAAATCAAATAATCCTTTAAAATCAATTAAAGAAATTGATAAAATGGTAAAAGATAAAAAAAATTCTGAATTATTTGAAGAAGAATGGAAAGGTATAATTTATAATATTTATGAAGATTCTGAAGCAAAAGAAATTGAAAATAAAATTGAAAATTATATTAATAAAAAATTTCAATTAAAAAAAGAAGAAGTTTATAAAAAATATCAATTAAGTAGAAAAAATAATAATAATGATTATATTTATGATATTTCTGGAAAAGGAGATAAACAATTAATTATTAATTCAAATAATAAAATTTCAAGAATGGAAAAATATTATTTATTAACTCAAACAGCAGAAAATACAATTTTATTTAATGATTTTTTAAAAATTGTTTTAAATTATCATATTAAATTTAGAGATAAACAATTAAAGAATTTTGTTATTTTATTTAAAAGAATTGATACAGATAAAAATGGTATTTTAAATGAAGAAGAATTTTCTGAATTAGTAAGAAGTTTTCAAATTTATAATGAAGATGAAATTGATGATAAAATATTTAATTTCTTATCTAAAATAGATGTTTTTGATAATCAGAAAATTACTTTTTCTGAATGTATTTCTTTTTTTCAAACAGAACCAATAGGAATTGAAAATAATAATAATATTAATAAAGATGAAGAAACAATATTAGAAAGAATTTGTTTTGGAGAAAAAAATCATTTAAATAATTCTGAAATTAGTGGAATCAGTAAAAAGAATTTTGTGAGTAAAAATGATTCTAACAATAATAGTAAAAGAGATGTGAGTGGTAATAATGAAAATAATTTTAATGATATTATTAATAGTAATAATGAAATTAATAATGAAAATAATATTTGAATTAAAATAAATATTTCATTTTACTTATTTATAATTAATTTTTTTTTAGCTCAATTATTATAAAATAAATTAAAAAAATTTAATAATTAATATAGTTTAATAAATTTAGATAATTATTTGCAGTTTCATCAATAGAAAAAATAGAATCAATAATTTCTTTATTTTTAAGTATTTTTTCATATATATTAACAAAAGAAACCTTAATATCACCATTTTTATCTAGAATTTCTTCAACATCTTCAATAGTATTAATTGAATTTAAATTATATTCACTAAGTAATTTTTGACTACATAAAATTATACTTGTGTATAAAAATTCTATTTTCATTCCTTTAATTTTTTTTAATTCTTTAATAGGACATAGTGAATTATTTATATTAATATATAATTTATCTATTTCAAAAAAAAATTCATTAAATATATAATATACTGAAAAAATACAAAAAAATTCAAAAATATTAACTTTATTTTTCAATTCAATATTTTCATTAAAAGCTTCTGGAGTTAAATTATTATTTGAAAAATTAGAAATTATAATATTTAATTTTTTAACAGTCATTTTTGGAAAATCAGGACATAATAAAGTAGTTAAACTAAAAAAATCAAAAGTTGTAAAAGGTAAATTAGAAGGAATATTTAATACAAAAATTTTATATAAATTCGATAAGAAAAAAATTTTATTTATTGGTTTTGTTTGATAATATGAATATGGTTTACTTATATATTCTGTTGAATAATTAAAATTTATATTAAAAATTTCATCTTGTGAAGCTTGAGATAAATTTTGATTTAAATTCTGCTGAAATGATTTAAATAAAGATAAATTTAAAATAGGTTTTTCAACTTGATAAAAACGAATTTGAGATATTTGTTCATTTATTCCTGGAAAAAAAATTACTATTTATTTATAAAAAATAAAAATTTAAATATAATAAAATTTACCTTTATCAATTTCTTTTTTCATTTCAGATTTAAAATCTGAAATTCCTTGTTTCATATTTTTTTTAAATTAATTAAATTTAAAAAAACAATTTTTTAATTTTTAAATTCTTTATTATAAAAAAATTTATTTAATAAGAAAATTAACAAATTCAACATAATTAATATAACCATTTCCTTCAGCGACAGCTCTTCCTAAAAATTCATTAATATCATCATTATTAATTTGTCCAATTATAGATAAAATTTCTTTAAAATCAGTTGCATTAATTAAACCATTTTTATCTTTATCAAAATATTGAAAAGCATTTATTGCATCAAGTCTTTTTTGTTTAATATCATTTTCATCATTTAATGGAGCAATCATATTATCAAGTTTATTTTTCTCTTCTAAATTAATTGCTCCTTGAATTTTTTCAAAGTCTTTTTTATTGAAAAAAAAAGTATCTTTACTATCTAATTCTTTATAATCATTTGGATTTAGATTTATCATTTATATTATTATTATTTAAAAAAATAATATTAACAAAATAAAAAATTAAGATTAATTATTCTATAAATAAATAAATTTAGAAATATAAAATTGGAAAATCTATAATTTATTTAAATTAATATATTGATACATTTCAAAACTTTAAATATCAAAAAGATAATATTTAAAACTAAAATAAATACATTTATAATAATTATATATGTTTTTTTATATTTTCATCTAATATTTCATATGTAAAATAATCAATTTGAGAGAGATTTTTTTTTGTATTAAAATTTTGATAATAATGAATAAGTTTTGAAATATTTTCAAAACTATTTTTATTATCATAATTATCTTTTAATTCTGATATTTCAACTAAATTTAATTTTTTTAAATGTGATATTCCATTAATTTGTTCGTTATTTAATACAAATTTCCTTAAAAAATAAAAAAGCTTATATAAATCTAAATAATTATTTATTTCAATTGATTCATGATATATCCAATTTAATAAAAAATAAATATTATTAAAAGTTTTTTCACTTCCATTTGTAATTAATTTTTTTTTAATACAAAATATATCTTCGATTAAAATTCGACATAATGATAATTTTTTATATTGAATAATTGAATTTTTTGTATTGATCAATTTTAAAGTTGGAAATTTTTTCACTTTTTGATGACTTTTTATATCTAAATAACTTAAAGAATCATTTAAATTATATGAATTTCTAAATGACATTGAAGTTCTATTTTTCAAATTTAATAATATATTATTATTCTCTTCATAATATGAATTATTTTTTAAAATAATTTCTGTCTTTTTTCCAGAATTATGATGAAAAGAATTTAAATGATTATTATGAAAAACAATATCATTAACAGAAAAGTTATTTGTATATTTTTTCATAAAATTTCCATTTATTTTAATAGTATTATTATCAAAATTATTTTTTAAATCATTTTCATTAACATAATCCGTACTGCAATTTTTATTATTTTTAAAAAAAGAAATTTTTTTTTTATTTTCATAATTATCAAAATCAAATAAATTATCAATAATTCTAACTTTAACCATTTTTCCATTAATAAAATTACAAATAAGTTTAATAATAGTACTACAAAACCCAACTAATCCACCAATTACTGCAATAACTTCTTGAATTTTAGTATAAAATCTATTATAAAATGTAGCTTCTTTAGTCATATAAATATTCATAGTATAAAATAAAGATGAAGAATTTTCTTTTAATAAATCTTCTTCTGTATAATATGAATAATCACTTATTATTTTTTGAACTCCCCAAACATTCGAATAATTATTTTTTTGATATAACCAACCTCTATCATCTTTTAAAGTATATTGTTTAATAAATAATCTATCATTTTTTTGCAATTTATGACTTAAATAATAAAAGTAATTTTTATAACTTTTAACTAAAGGAGTTTTAAAAGAATTTGGATTAAAATCATAAATTGGATAATATAAACTAAATAACATAGGATTATCTAAATCAAATAACTCTGCTAAAGTTTCTAAAGAAGTACAATTTGTATTATTTTTTGTATAAGATTGTCCATCTTTACAATAATATAATCTAATTTCAAAATAAAATAAAAAATTATTATCCCAATACCCACCAAATTTATTATTATTCCAATCAATACAAAATAATTGACCATAATGTTGTGTTAAATTAAAATCATCTTCATAATCTGAATCATTACAAATATGATATGATAAATATTGTCCATTATCAGTTGAACGATAACTTAAAGTATTATTATCAATATCTCTTGAATAATAATAAATTCTAGGATAAATTTTATTTGTAAAATCCATAAAATTTCCATCTAAATCTTCTAATCTAAATGCAATTAATAATTTTTCTTGTTTTAAATTTATTATTGAATATTCTCCATTTACTGATGATGATGTAATTGTGGGATTTTTTCTTTGGAAAAAATTACTTCCAAATACTATTATTGATATTATTAATAATATTATTGTGAATATTGTTAATATTCCACCATAAAATGCTTTATATTTTTTATGATGATTTACATAAAAATGAAAATTTGTACCATATGCATCACATTTTATTAATGCTGATTTTATATATTTCATATTTTGTTAGAAATTTTTTAAAAAAAGTATTTTTTTTTATAAAATAATTAATTTTAATAATAATTTAAATTAAAATAATATAAATTGAAATTAATTACTAATTTTATTAACTATACCTTGTAATTCCTTGTTTTTAATTCTACCAGAATTAATTCCAAGAATAATAGATATAAAAATTAAATATCCAGTACAAAAATAAAAATTATAAAAACAAGTTAAAACAACTGGGACAGAAATTATCAAAAAGCAAAATTGGATAAATAAATATTTTAAAATAGTATATTTTTTATGATTTCCTAAAATAGAATAAAAACTATTTGAATGATAAAATTTACAAATAGTACTTTCAAACAAATCAGAATAAGCAAAACTTCTTAAAATTTTACCATTTAAAATCAAATAAAAAAAAGCCCAAATAAACCAAGAAATAATAGGAAGAATAATTAATTTTTTTAAATAATCATCATTTTTTAATAAAATATTACCAATATATAAAACAGAATTACAATCAATATCTTTATATAAAATATGTTTCCATCTAATTGCCCAACAACTTAAAATTGGAATACAGTCTAAAAAAGTTGATAACATAAAATCAGAATCTCCTAATTCAATATTATTATTATCAATTATTACAGTTAATGCAATAACTCCTGAAGAACAAGAAAAAACATTTAAAAATAAATTTAAATCATTTCTATAAAATAATAAAAATAATATCATAGAAATATTACCAAAATAAATAAAGTCTAACATATACATTAATGATTGTTTTAACCAAAAACGAATAAAACGATATATTATTAAGAAAATATATAATATTAATATTCCTATTAAATAATAATTTAAACTCTGTCCTAATAAGAAAAATATAAAAAAAAATGTTATTGTTGTTCTTGCATTTGTAAAAGTATCTAATTTTTCTACTATTTTTTCTAGTTTTAATTTTAATTTTTGTTTTTGTTGTTTTATTTTTTCTAATGTTTCCCAAAGATCTTGACTTTTTGATCTTGGAATAATATTAAAGTGCCGACTTTCTTGTTTTGGTGATTTTGATTCTAATCTTTTCATTTTTTTTATTATTTAGTGTGTTTTATTTATTAAAGAAAAATATTTTTTTTTTAAATTTTTTATTATTTTTAATGGGAAAAAAAAGTAAGTTATTTAAAAGTGGATTATCAAAAAATATTATTAAAAAAAGTATATATGAACAAAATAAAACAAATCAAAATATTATTAATAAAGATATTAATAAAAATGTAAAAGAAGAAAAAATGTCATATTCTTCTGATGAAGATGAAAAAAAAATTCCAGAAAAAAAAATTGAATATGAACCTATTGTTAGTTATAATAAAATGAAATTTGATAAAGCAAATGAAACTTTAGGATTAGATGAAAAAGATATTAATGATTTATTAAATCATCCAATGAGAAATAGAAGAAATGTTCATAATAAAACTTTAACAAAGAGAGAAAAGAAAAAAATTGAAAGAGAAGAAAAAAAAGAAAGATTAAAAAATTTAAAGTAAGAATTTTTTAATAATTAATTTATAGAAATATGAAAAAATAATAAATAATATATTATATCAGTTTTAAGATAAATTAATAAATAAATAATAATAAAATAATTTTCTTTTTTATTAATACATTCTATATAATTTATATTAATTAAAAGATATATCATTTTTATTAATAATAATATTATTTTCATTATTATTTAAAATATTATTATTATCCAATTTATTATTATTTCCATAATTTTTTTTTTCAAAATTATTATTATTTAAATTATCTTCAAAAGATATATCAATTAACTTTTTATTTTGAATATTATTTTCATCTTCTTTATGTTTCAATCCATCATTGTATTCTAAACTGAATGATTCATTATTATTTTGTTTAATAATACTTTGACTAAAATCATCATCAACAATATTAGAATAAATATCAGATATACTTTCTCTTTTATTGTCATAAAATTTTGGTGATTGTTGTAAAAAACTAATATCAGAGTAAGTAAGTGAATTATTTTTCCTATTGAAAGAAATATTTGAAATATTTAAATTTGAATTATTTTCTTTTGAAAAATTCCAATTTTTAATTCTTAAAATTTGAGAATTTAATTCAAAATTTAGATAAGAAGAAATTGAAGTTAATTTATATATTAATATTTTTTGAATATTTTCAAAAAGAATATTTTTTCTTTCTTCATCATTTATAATACTATTATTATCATAAATATCAATTGAATTCGAATTTTCTTGAACTTGATTAACTGATTCTTTTCTTTGTTTAGGAAATAAAAAAAATTCAATTATATCAATTAATAAATTATATGTTGATTGTAAATTTTTAATTATTAATTCATATTTATTCTCTAATTGTATTTCTTTTTCTTTTTTCTTTTTGTCAAAATTTTGACTTAAGTTTTTAGTCATTTCTCCATTTTTATTATTCTTCTTTGACAAAGTAAATGATTTATTATTTTTATTAATATTAATATCTTTTTTTCCAAATATTTTTTTTTGATTTTTTGAGATTTGAAGATTTATTTCTTTTATTTCTTTTTCCATTATTTCAGATTTTCTTCTATATTGATATAATTCATTTTCAATATTTTTTATCATTCTTTTTGTTGTATCATTCTGAATATATTTATAATATTTTTCAAATAAATTATTATTATTATTTGATTTCCTACTTGTATTTGGGAATTTAAGTTTTTCATTATTATTATCTTTATTTATTCTTATTTTTTTATCTAGTTTTTGTTTTAATTCATTTTTTTTTTGTGACATCTAAAAATAATCAAATAAAAATAAAAATTTAATTAAAAAAATAAATTAAAATAAATTAAAATGAAAAAAAAAGAAGAAAAAAAAATATCTCAAAAATCAATATTAATAGGTGAAAAATTAGTATTTAAAAGAAGAAAAATAAAAACAGTCGGTGATTTAGTAAAAAAAAATAATAAAAGTGAATTAGATAAAAAAAAAGAAAAAAATACAGGAGATGATTATGATGATTTATCAGAAGAATTTTTTAAAAAATATTTTGAAAAATATAATGAATATATTTTATCAAAACAAAAAGAAGAAGAAAAAGAACGGAAAAAAATAGATTCAAAATTAAAAGAATTAGAAAAGCAAATAGAAAAAGAGAAAAAAAGAGAAGAAGAAGATATTTCAATTGAAGATGAATCATTTAAAAATAATAATTATCAAAAAGAAAATTCTTTAAATAATTCAAAAGAAAATCAAATTAAAAATATAGATTCAAAAAAAGTAAAAAAAAAACAAACTTTTGATATTGATAGTGATAGTGATGAAATAGAAGAAAAAGGAAATCAAAATGATATATTACGTTCATTAACATCACCTTTATTTAATTTTAATATAGATTTAAAAAAAAAGAATAAAAAAACTGCTAAATTTCAAAAATATATTTCTTCAGTTATAATTAATTATTGTCAATTAGAAACTTTAGAAAATATAGGAGAAAGCTTAAATTTACTTTTACCAGATATAAAATTTGAAATTCCTTCAAATTTTAAAAAAATAGATTTAATTCAATGGTTAGATTTATCAAATAATAAATTATCATTTATTAATAAAGACATTTGTACATTAATAAATTTAAAAATATTAAATTTAAATAATAATTTATTTACAGATATAAATAAAATAACAAATTTAAGTGAAATGAAAAATTTAATAAGTTTAAGTTTTATTGGAAATAAAATTATTAAAATTCCTGGTTATAGACAATTTGTTATTGAAATGTGTCCAATTTTACAACAATTAGATTCTGCACAAGTTACTGAAAAAGAATTAGAAATTATTCATTTTGGTGGAAGTAAATTTGGAGAAATAAGAGAAAATGGTAATGGAAAAGTTATTAAATATCCAAATCCTTTTGAAAATAAAAAAAAATAAATTATTTAAGGTTGTTTTATATTATTTTTTTTTTATTTATTTTTTTATATTTAAATTTTTTTATATTTTATTTAGTATATTTATTTATTTGAATTTATTTTTTAAAATTTTATGTCTGAACTTTTTTTACAAAATGAAGATAATTTAAATTCAATTATAGTAAATTTTAAAAATTTATTAAAAAGTTTTTCAACATTATCAAGAGATAAAATAGAAAATATAATATTAAATGCAAATTCAATGATAAAAGAAGGTGAAAATAATTTAAAAATTATGGAAGAAGAAATAAATAAATTAGGTATACAACAACAATTTAATAATAAATTAAAAAATTATAAATTAGAATTTCAAAATTTACAAAATAAATTTCAAGAGTCTCAAGAAAAATATATAAATCATAAAGCAAATAATGCTATTAGTTTAGGAAGAAATGAAAATACAGATGAAAATAATCAAAACAATGAATTAATATCAAATCAAGAAAATAATAGTAATAAAAATAAATCAATTCAAGAAAGTAATATTAGTGATATTTTTAATAAAGTACAAATTCAAAATGATTCAAATATACATAAGAAATTTGATAATGAAAATGATTTAAATTTTGGTAATAATAATTCTAATATACAAGATGATTATGATTTTAATTTTGTTAATGATGAAAGACATAATAGATTAATTATTATTTTTGCTTCTATTGGAATAATTATAGTTCTTATTCTTTTAACTGGTTTAACAAGTTTTGTATTATCAAAAAAAAAAAAATAATTTTATTTTTGCAAATTTAAATTTATTGTTTTATTATTTTTGAAATTATATAATTTTTTAAATATATATTTATTCTTCTATTTTAAATATATATAATATTTCAATTAAAAACAATATTCACTTTATCTTTTCCCACAAAAAATTTTTTTATTTTTATTTGGAATCATTAAAAATTCCTTAATTCTTTTTTTACTTTTTATAAAAGATTTTTTAAATTGTTTTTTATATTCTTCACTAATAATATTTTCAAACATTTGTTTAATGTTTCTACGTTTATTAAAAATTACTTGATCAATATATTTTATAATAATACTATTTTCAACATTAATTTCTGATAAAGCAGTTAAATAAATATTTTCTGCTGATTTAGCAAATGTAATTAAAACATTATCAACAGAATAAGTTTTAAAAAAAAGTGCATTTATTAAATTTTTCATAATATTTTTATCATCTGTTTTCATGTTCGATAAAAGTACTTTTTCTTTTAAATATCTAGGTGAATATTGTAAATAATCAATACAACTTTGTATTATATTATCTAATAAAATCACAGTTAAATTTAAATTAATTTTAATTGAAACTAATTCAGACTCATTTATAAAATCACTTTTTTTATAATCTTTTATAAATGAATTAAAAGTTATTTCATCTAAGTCACCCAAAAATAAAATTTGAACTTTATTTGGAATAATATAAGATAAATTAATACATTGATATATTTTAAATTGAAATGTGAAATTTCTTAAATTTATATTATTTCTACAACTGTTTACTTGAAAAAGATCACTTAATAAAGGGAAAAATCTATTATCTAATGGTAATGATGGAGATATTATTTTTAATGTTTCAATTTTATTTTGATTATGAGAAATCATGGTTATAATATTAATAATTAATTTTAAGAAAATAATTGTATACAAATCATTTACACTTAAAATAAATGGTATATCAAATAATAAAATCAACTCTTTTAAATTTTGTTTATTGGTGAGAATAAAAAATAATTTTGAAATATTTAATGAAAAAGTATTATGTAATTTTTTATATGTTAAAAAAATATCAATATCACTGTATTGAAAATTTTTTGCTATTTCATCAGTAATTATTTTTTTTTGTTCTTTTATTAATTCAAATGTATTCATATTTAATCCTTTACATAACTTCATTAATGAATATGGTGAATAATTTACATCAGAAACAAAAAATGATATTCTTAATATTTCCAAATTTGGATTTTTATCTATTAAATATATTATTCTTTCAAAAGATTTTGAATCTAAAGAATTAAATTCTATACTCAATTCATTTAAAGTATTTAATTTATTTAATAATAATAAAAAATGAAAATCTTTAATTAAAAAATTTTTCATTTTTAAAAATAATTCTATTTCTTTTGAAAAATGATCACTAAAAATTAATGATAAGGATTTTAATTTTAACAATGACAAAAAATAAGAATAAATGATAATAACTTCAAAAGGACTTGAATTAAGATTAATAAATTTTTCTAATAATAAAAATTCAAAATCTTCATTATTATTATTTTTATTTTTTTCATCTTCATCATTATTATCATTCTTAAAATTATTTTTAATTTTAAAATTTTTTAAGTTTTTAAATAAAGGAAAAAAATCACTAAAACTTTTTTGTTTCTTTTCAGTATAATTAATATTTAAAACTTGATTAATTCTTTCTTGAATTGAATCATCAGGAATAGAATCAGGATTATTATTTAAATTATTAGTATTATTATTATTATTATTATAATAAATAACATCATTATAATTTAAATTTAAATTTTCCGTTTGTTCATTATATGAATAAGGATTACTAAGACTACTAAAATCTATACTTGACAATTCATCTGATTTATTATTACTATCTTTTGAATTATAACTTAATGTTCTACTAGATATATCATTTATATTGTTTATTAAAGATATATCACCAATTGCATTCCATGATATAAATTTTGTCCTTTTAAATTTATAATTTGTTGTTTTAAAATTTATATCTTTTTTTTTAAAAATTATAGATAAATCTTTTTCATATATTTTATTTATTCCTTCTTGTAATTCACTATCTGAAAAATCAAAAATAACTTCTTTTATATTTGGAAAAATCCATTCCTGATTTAATAATATAAAAAATATTTGAAATTTTCTTTTTTCATCAGAATGTAAAATTGGAAAAACAAATTTTTTAATATTTGTAAATTTATTTAATATAATAATTAATTCAATTGGTAAAGAATAAGTTTTTGATGGTTTTTTTGATTGATAAGGATAATTATAAACTATTGAATTGTTTTTTGATTGTTGAGAAGGATTATCCTTAAAATAAAGTTTTTCCATATAATCATCTGCATTCAAACGTTTTTTATCTAAATTATTTGAATTTTTACTTGTATTTTTTTTATCAATAAAACATTGTGTTGCATCAAATGAGTCATCTCTAAATTGTTTTATTTTAGATTGTAAATCTGAATAATTTTTCAAATTATATTTGTTAATATTATTATAAAAGATAAATACTAAAATATATGTTAAATCATTAGTATTTTTTTTATTAAAAATAAATATTTCATTTGAATTAAAAGATAAAATTCGATTCATACTTTCAAATAAAACATCTTGTTCTAATTTGAATTTTTCATTATATTGTTTACTTAATTCATTATTTATTTTTAATTTATCATTTTTAATTTTAATTTTTGGAAATAATATATTCAAATATGAATTTATAACATTTTCAATATTTTCATTTTCTTCTGATTTTGAATTATCAATATATTTTTCATTTATTTTTTTATTTGAAATTAATTTTAATTCATTTTTCCCATCAATTGTAAAATAATCAATATCATTATCCATTAAAAATAAATAAAATAATTTAAAAAATTAATTAATTATGTATTCAAATAAGACTGATAAAGAAAAAAATTTCCAGATAATTAATTATAGAAATTATGTTCAAGATGAGAATAAAATAAAAAATAATTTCATTAAAAAATATAATGATGATAATGGAAATCATAATAATCAATTTATTGATTCAAATAATAAATATCTTGAATTTAAACAATTTTTATATGAAAAATTAAGTAAAAAACAATATAAATTTGTGCTTTATCAAATTGAATTAAATATTTTTTCATATCTAGAATTAGATCAAAAATATGAATTAAAATTTTTAAAAATTGAGGCATTACTAAAAATATTAAACAATAAAATTAAAAAATATCATAAATCAAAATTATTAAATGATTATCAATCAAAACAAAAAAATAATTTTATAAAGAGAGTAAATTCATTAAATTTAAAACATTATAAATTAATTTTTAAGAAAGCAACAACAAATTTTACAATATCAACAAAATCAACAAAATCTTTTATTTCAATTGAAAATTATTTTTATAAAATTGATAATCTATTTGAAGGCTCAATTGAAGATATTGAAAAAATTTCAGAAAATAATAAAATATATTTTATAGAAAAAATAATTCAATTATATTTAAAATTATTAATAACTAGAGAATATTATAATAAAATAGAAAATAAAATTCCAAATAATTTTTGTTATTTATCTTTTTGTGAACAAATAATAAATAATTTTTATCCATATATGAGAAATTCTTTCTCTTTAACTACTTCAAGTATAATTTTTTTAATTATTGCAAAATCATTAATTTCAAATAATGACTTTCAAAATGCAGAAAGTTATTGTGTCCGAACTGTCAATTTATGTATTAAAGAATGTTTCTTATTAATTAAAATTGATAATGATGATTTAAAAAAAATTTCTTTTAAAACAAAAGAAAAAGTAATATTAAATTTAAGTATTTCTTTATTTTATATAGGAATATGTAAAGAAAATCAAGGGAATATTAATATGGCTTTGAAATATTATAGTTTAAGTGAAATGATTATTAAAAATTTATTATTGAATGATGATGAAGTTGAAGAAAATGAAGAAAAAATTAAAAATTATAATTTATATCATAAATTTATTTTATCAGTTAAACAAAGGTGTCAAGATTATTTTAATATAATATTAAATTTATTAAAACAAAATTCAATTGTTGTAATAGAAAAAATAAGAAGAAAAAAAAAATTAGAAGAAATTCAAAAAATAAATGATAAAAAAAATGAAAAAGATATCAATTTCATTTCATTAAATAAAAGAATGAAAAAAATAGAAGAAAAAATAAATAAAATTGAAATTCCTAAAGAAATTAATATAAATAGACAATCAAAATTAACACCTTTAAAACAATCTTTAAATGCTTCTTCAAGTGAAAAAATTTTTAGTTATAAAAGTTATATATTATCTGATTTAAGATTATTAGATGATTTTAGTTGTAATAGTTTCAAAAAAACATTAAATTCAATGGAAAAAATTAAATTGATTGATTTAGATATTTCTATAAAGGAAAAATTAGAGAAAATATTTGAAAGAAAAAATTATAAAAAACAATTATTTTATAATAATAAAAATTATTTTCAATCATTTAGAAAAACATCAATTCAATTAAGAAAATATTCTCCTAATATTTTCCAACAAAATAAAAATGATTCTTTAAATGAGAGAAATTATTTAAATAAAAGTATAAATAATAATAATACTTTTATAATTAATAATTATCAATTAAAAAAAAACAATTCATCTTCAAAAGTTATAAATACTAAAAATACTAAAAATGATAAATATGATATAATATCATTAAGTCATAATAAATTTAAAAGAAAAAAAACTAGAATTGAAAGACTGAAAATAAATAATAATTTTGAAAGAAGTAATTCTTTTAAACAAAAGAAAATATATGTTAATGGATTAAGAGATAGAGAAACTGCATTTTTAAAAAAATTATTAAAAATTAAAAGTGAAGAAAAATTATTTGAAAATAATAACTTTAATTTAATGAATGTAAAAAGAGAAGCTGAAAAAAAATTTGAAATTATTAAAGAATGTAATACAAATGATGAAGGAAATTTAAAAGATAAAATTCAACAATTATTATTTTTAAAAAAAAAAGAAAATAATGAAAAGAAAAAACAAACAAAAATTATTCAAAATTTAAGTGAAAATAATTTACTAACTAAATATGATAAAAAGAAAAAATTATTTTTTTTTAATAATAAAGAATTAACTAATAATCATAATAAAAATATTATTGAAAACATTAATTTTGATATTGAAGATTTATCTAAAGAAAGAAGAAGTTTAGAAGAGGAAATTAGAGAAATGAAATTAGGTAAAATAAATTAATAATAATATTGATTTATTATTATAAATATAAAAAAATTAATATTATAGTTTATTATAGAAAAATAAAATGAAATAAACAATAATTAATAATATAAAAATTAATAATATAATAAAATAAATTAAATAATAAGAAACACTTTATTTATTATAAAATTATTTAGGAGGATATACAGTATTTAAAACATTATATCCTAAAATAATTAAACTTCCTAAAACATCAGTAATATGTACTTTTTCTCTTAAAAAAACAACACCTAAAATAAAAACAGTTACAATATTAACATAATTTAAAGCAGTAGTTTTAATTAAATCTACTCCTTTTAAAGATATAAGCATTAAAATAGTAGTTATTAACCAAATAATAGAATTAATAAAAGAATGAAAAATTAACCAAAAACCATATTTAAAATCAATTTTAAAAACAAAAAAACAAAAAATACTTAAAATAATACAAGTATAAGAAGGATAAATTAATTGAGCATTATCATTTACTTTTAATTTAACTAAAACTTTACAACTAACTCTATGTAATGCTGCACCAATTAATTGACAACAACCAATTAAGAAACCTTCAATTAAATGAATAAAACCTTTTTTTTTATTTGAAGTATCTTCATTAATATAATCATTATAAATTATTAAAATTACTCCAAAAAAACAAATTAACATTCCATAAACATATCTCCAATAAAATTTTTCTTTTAAAATAATACATGACATAATTATTATTACTGCAGGTGCCATTGAAACAAAACAAGATGCTGATGAAACTCTAAAAAAACTTACTAAAAATAATATTGGAATTACTGTGAAAAATTGAAATAAATTTCTTATCCAAAACCAATTTAAATAAATTAATTCTGATAATGGATTTATTGTTTCTTTATTATAATACATTTTTATGTAGTTTAAAATTATTATGAAAATACAACGAATACATACAAATGAAAATTCATTATAATTTTCTAATCCTATTGATTTTTTCATATATTTAAAATGAAAGTGATTTATTCCATTCATTATCATTGATAATGTAAATAAGAGAATTGAATGTAGTTCTGATTTTTTTTCTTCTATAGATTTTGATTTAATTTCGATTAAATGATTTTGTAAAGATTTTATATTTGATATTTTGTTATTTGATTTTTCTTCTAATTTTATATAATTATTTGAGTTATTATTTTTCATTTTTTTAAGTAAAAAAATCTAAATTTAAAAAATTATTCACGAATATTTTATAAATTTAAAATTATTGGTTAAAAAAATAACAATTTAAATCTATATTACCAAATATATATAAAATTATATACTAAATAAATAAAAAAATTAAGGTAATTCTAAAATATGAAAATTTATATCATTTAATTTAAATTTCATATCACCTTTTATTTTCAAAGTATCATCTTCTTTTAAAATTAATATAGAACCATTTGTACTCATTAGATCTTTATAATAGAATTTATTATATTGTTCAGAAAATTCAATAATAGAATGTTTTTTTGAAATAAAAGAATAATTTAAATTTATAGAAGAATTAGTTCTTCCTATTGTAATAGGTGAATCTTTTTTTTGAAAATTATATATTTTATCTTCATTTTCTCCTTCAACTTCAATTTTTATTTCAAGAAACTTTTCTTTAGTAATTTCTCTTTGTACTATATTCATTAAAATTTTACCTAAAATTATTAAATTCTCTTTTTCATTTTGAAAATAAAATAAAGTATTTATTTCATAATTTAAAAAATAATTTGTATTCATTAAATATATTTGATAATCATTTGTAATTTTACTATAAGAAATACCAAAAATTCTTCCTGTATGAGATGTTAATTCATTATCATTTTTTTCTTCTTTTATATTTAAAATAAAATCATTATAAAATGTACCAGTATAATCTTTTAAATCTGATACTCCAAAATATGTTTGTCCATCTGTTTTTTTCCTTAAACTATTAATTAAACCATATTGAGTTATTATTAATTCTTTATTAAAAAATAAATTTCCTCTTAATAATAATTTATTTGATGTAATTAAATTATTTCCATATGAAAAATCTATATTTCCAAATGAAAGTTGAGTTAAGTTTATATTTGATTGATTTTCTTTTAATATATCATAATTATTATTATTTTTATGATTATTGTTATTATTTTTATTGATGTTATTATGATTATATGTATTTAATTCCTTTCTATTATTATTATAGTTTTTTAATGATATTATAGAATTATTTAATTCAGT
>JAEEGK010003410.1_pt1 | contig 39608 bp, 31 predicted proteins | sample 8958771 | NCBI WGS metagenome assembly JAEEGK01 (sample SAMN16246547, study PRJNA631951) | gut metagenome | biome: gut microbiome; feature: rumen; material: SC-attached | host: Bos | place: Iran: Karaj | collected 2018-10
CGAATAAAAATCTTTTGTTGAACAAAGAATTTCAGGCAAAAGAGAAAAGAAAAGCACATCTGATAAACCAGATGTGCTTAAGTTTTTAACCTCTCTCCTTTACCCCTTTTTAAAAGATTACTCTTTTACACCACCAATTGTCATACCGACTACGAAATACTTCTGTACGAACGGATATACAACCAAGATAGGCAATGTTGCAACCATAGTAATAGAAGAACGTATACTGATAGGCGTTGATTTAGACGCTGTTGAACCTGCTCCGGCGGCAATTGCCATTGAGTTTGCATCGGCAGCCGAAGAACTCTGATTTTGGCTCTGCTGCAAGAATGACATCAAAACGTACTGCAAAGAATGCAGTCTAGGCTTATCAGAACAGTACATGTATGTATCAAACCAGCTGTTCCATGCGTTTACGGCTGTAAACAATGAAATCATTGCAATTGAAGGAATAGCCAACGGCATAATGATGCTCATGTAAATTTTAAATTCATTGGCACCGTCAATACGTGCAGACTCAACAAAGCTGTCCGGCAGTCCATTAATGTATGTTCTTACAAGAATAAAGTTGAAAATATCAACAAGACACGGAATGATGTAAACTGAATATTTACCAAGAAGATGAAGATTCTTGATAAGCATATATCCAGGAATCAAACCAGCATTTACATACATAGAAATTACAAGGATTGCTGTTAAAGACTTTCTGATAACAAATTCTTTACGGCTCAAAGCATAAGCAAGCATTGATGTACAAAATACGCTTAGTATAGTCTGCAAAACAGTTCTTGTTACTGAAATGATACCGGCGTTAAAAATACGCGGTGTAACAAACAAATCCTGATAGTTCTTCCATGTGAATTTTCTTGGAAAGAATTTGATTCCGCCTTTCAAAGAGTCAAGACCGTCATTCAAAGAAATGGCAATAGTGTTCCAGAAAGGATAAACTGTAGTAACAACAACAAATGCAAGCACAAGATAAATAATTATATCGAAAATCAAATTGGTTAAATTTGTGCGTCTTTTAGCGGCAGCATATTCGCTTCGTTTTTTTTCGTCTATCATATCAAACGCTCCTCGCCGCTCTTCTTAGCGATAGTATTTGCTATGATAAGAAGAAGAATATTAACTACGTTCTTAAAGATACCGGCAGCAGTAGCCAGACCGTATCTAGATAGTTTGAAACCGTATTTCAATACATAAATATCAATAGTTTCTGCTACATCCTGAATCATACCGTTCTGCAACAAGTACGGCATTTCAAAGTTTGCATCAAGAATATGACCGGCAGACATAATCATCATGATAATGATTGTCGGTTTAATTCCAGGAAGTGTAATGTGCCAGATTTTGCGGAGACGGCCGCATCCGTCAATCTGTGCTGCTTCGTACAAACAAGGGTCAATGGCAGTCATTGCACCAAGATAAACAATTGTGTTCCAACCTACTTCCTTCCAAACATAAGTCCAACCGATGATGTGCCAGAAGTATTTTTGTACGGCAAGCCACTGAACAGGCTGTTTAACAATTCCAAGCCACAATAATATATCATTTAAAATTCCGTCTTCAACGGAAAGTACATTCGCAACCAAACTTGTAACTATAACCCAAGAAAGGAAGTGCGGAAGATAAGAAACTGTCTGAACGAATTTTTTGATACCAATATAACGTACTTCGTTCAAAAAAACTGCGAGAATAATAGCAGTAATATAACCGAGAGCCGTACTGATAAGGCTCATTCCTACTGTATTTCTTAAAGAAAGCAGGAATTCTTTTTCTGTAAAAAGCTGTACAAACCACTTAAAGCCAACCCAAGTCTGCTGTGAAAAAGATTTATATGGTTTGTAATCCTGAAATGCCATTGTCCAGCCCCAGAGAGGAACATATCTGAACAATATAATGTATAGAACGAATGGAACAGACATAAGAATAAGCATTTTCTGCTTACTCAAAATCATCCATTTTGTTTTCCTATTTACTAATTCTGGATTGACTGGTGCCGATGCAGAACTAGAATCATTTTTATTTTTCATATAAACACTCATCCAAAAAAATGATTAAAAAAAAGTCCACAGAATATCTCCGTGGACTTTTTTAAGGCAGAGAACTGCAACTCACAGCTCTCTACCCATGTTTAAGCTAGACACTATTGTGTCCAAACCTTAAAGCTTTACAACTTCAAGGCTTGACTTAATTAGTCCTGAAAACCACCGAATGCTTCAACACGGTGATCGAGCTGCTGCTGCATGAACTTGTTGTATTTCTCTGTAAGAGGTTTCAACAATGTACAGTACTCGTTCCATGTCTTATCGAAATCAGCAGGTTTGCCCATAATCATCAATGGGAGGTACTTTCTCTGAACTGTTTCAAATCCATTCATAGCAACAGCAGCTTCTTCTTCGAATCCACCGTTTTCAGCAGATGGGTTGCACTGCCACATTGGATACCAACCGGCATTCTTTGGCGGGTTAGGATCTACGAATTCAGCATAAGAACCTACGCCGTAAGCTTTCCAGAGCTCAATGTCAACCGGCTTCTGAGTAAGAGCATATTCCCATTCAAGGTCATCCATATTGCGTGAATATCCAGAAGACATTACACCTTCAAGTTTTGGAGCTTCTTCTATCCAAAGAGAAGCACGGTTCTTCTGAACCCATACAGGATCTCTCTGCTGTGCGCGCTGTTCGTCAGTTCTGTAAGCAGCACCCTTTACGCCTGTCTTAGAACCGTCTGTATCGATGAGATAGTCTTCACCTTCAAAGCCCCAGTAAAGAACTTTCTGGTTTTCTTCTTTAATCATTTCATCCATGAACTGAAGAATCTTGATAGCTTTGTCTTCAGGACACTTAACAGTGATACCATAACCTCTCTGAAGGTTTGGAAGTGAGCGGTCGCGGTAGTGCGGCTTAATAGATCTGTCAAATGTCAATGGAAGAGGTGCATAAGTTCTTTCATCTTTTCCAGCTGACCAAAGTGTCTGTTCTGGTTCACCCATGAACTGCCAGCCCTGAATGAACATACCAAGAACACGGCCCTGTGCAATCTTTGCATAGTACTGGTCACGGTTGTCTGTGAAAGAAGCAGGATCAATCAAGCCTCTCTGGAAATATCCGTTAGCAAGTTTGAACCATCTGTATGCATTCTCATCAACAAAGTTGTCTGTGTAGATATACTTACCGTTTTCGAGAGTGATGTGTCCGTTACCATCGTTTGGATAACCAGCCAAGAAGTTTGGCGGGTTCCACAAGTCGAATGCTTCCCAGTCTGCTGTGATGATTGAGAATGGAATTGTCGGTGTACCGTCAATTGTTGGATACTTCTTGTAATATTTTTCAATAAGATCGAAATATTCATCAACTGTTTTGATTTCTGGATAGCCGAATTCTTTGAGAACTGCTTTCTGAATCCACCAACCGTTCTGGTTGTAGTATGTATCAGAAGGTGTTCCGTCATAAACACCATAGTTAGGAAGAGAGTAGATGTGCTCTTTTGTGATGTTTCCGTTAGCATCTTTCTCTGAATCCTGATCGATCATCTTCTTCCATGCAGATTCATAATGCTTTCTTAAGTTAGGAGCATATTTCTCTACAAGAGGCTTAAGGTCGCGGAGACAACCTGCACCCTGGAACTTCTCTGAATCTACTTCTACGAGATCAGGAAGGTCACCTGAAGCGATAAGCAAACCGATTTTCTGGTCTTTATCACCAACCAGAATATCCCAGTTAAATGTTACACCGAATTTTTCTTCGATCCATTTGTAAGTTTTGTTGTCAGCAGGCGGCTGTTCACGCTGCTGAATAGTGAAAACAGAGATGTTAAGAGCTTCTTTCTTGCCTTTAGCAGAAGAACCGCCCTTGCTACATCCTACCAAGCTCAATGCCAGGACTGCTGCTGCAGCAACTAACACGATTTTTTTCATATTTCCTCCATATTCCTTTATGTAAATATGATAAGCTAACGTTAAACGATTTACAAATAGGTAAAACCCCCTATAAAAACAACCTTCAGACTACTACACATAATACGAGTTTTTACAAATCCGCTTCTCGTTAACAAAATAATTTATTCCACTTTTTTAGGTCTATATTCCAGAATAACTATACAAAACAAAAGCAATAAACATCTTTTTCAGCTAACAACTAGAAATAAGTATAGCTAAAATTATATTTTGTGCTATATTTTTTTATAGAATTGTCGAATTCCTACTTGCCCACGTTTTTTAATTCAAATAATATAAAACATCAATTAGCACAGATTTACAGGAGAATATATATGGTTGTTGTAGTAAAAAAAGACCACGATCAAACACAATTTGATAATTTGACAAAATGGCTTACGAGCCTCGGCGTAAAAATCCACACTAGTGAAGGCGAAAATTCAATCGTGCTCGGCCTTGTCGGCGACACTTCAACAGTCGACATCGACTTGGTGCGCTCACTCGACATTGTAGAAGACGTAAAGCGCATCCAGGAACCTTACAAAAACGCAAACAGAAAATTCCATCCGCAAGACAGCGTAATAGACGTTAACGGCGTCAAATTCGGTGGCGGAACCTTCAATATAATAGCCGGGCCTTGTTCAGTTGAATCTGAAGAACAGGTCACAAGCATTGCAAAGCAGGTTAAGGCCTCTGGCGCAACAATGCTCCGCGGCGGCGCATTTAAGCCGCGCACTTCGCCCTACTCTTTTCAGGGTCTCGGTGCAAACGGCATTGAATACCTTTTAAAAGCAAAAGAAGCGACAGGTCTTCCGATTGTCTCTGAAATTATGGAATTTTCTCAGCTGCCGCTTTTTGACGACGTTGATCTTATTCAGGTCGGCGCACGCAACATGCAGAATTTTGAGCTTTTGAAGGAACTCGGTCACATCAAGAAGCCAATTCTTCTTAAGCGCGGCCTTGCTAATACAATTCAGGAACTTCTTATGAGCGTTGAATACATCATGGCCGGCGGCAACGAGAACGTGATTCTCTGCGAGCGCGGCATACGCACTTTTGAGACCGCCACAAGAAACACGCTCGACATTTCGGCGATTCCGGTCTTGAAAAAGCAGACGCACCTTCCGATTGTTATTGACCCGAGCCACGCTTGCGGAATTTCTTCTTATGTAAAACCGCTCGCAATGGCTGCAACTGCCGCCGGTGCAGACGGTCTTATGATTGAAGTTCACAACGATCCGCAGCATGCTCTTTGCGACGGTGCACAGTCGCTGACACCACAGGTTTTCGATGATGTGGCAAAAAGCTGCTTTGCGCTCAGACCTTATGCTTATAAAGGCTGATTGAGTTTCAAAGAATTTCAGACTAAAAAACGTATTTTCGGAGTGATTAATGATAGTTGGAATTGTAGGCTTAGGTCTTATAGGCGGCTCTGTAGCAAAAGCGATAAAGCACAGCACACCGCATACAGTTTTGGGAAGGGATGTTCTTGAGCCGGTTTTGCGGAAAGCGATTCTTTTGGATGCGGTTGATGATTCATTGACAGACGAGAAGCTCTCTATTTGCGACATTATCATCATAGCAACATATCCTGGCATCTGCATCGACTTTGTGAAGAACAATTATACAAAATTCAAGAAAGACGTAATCGTGATGGACTGTTGCGGCATCAAGAAGGCCGTTTGTGACGAATTGTTCCCATTGGCAAAGGAAAACGGCTTTACATTCATAGGCGCACACCCGATGGCGGGGCTTGAATATTCGGGCTTTGATAACGCACAGCGCAAGCTTTTCAACAATGCATCGATTATTCTTGTGCCGCCGCAGAACACAGACCTTGAGCTTCTGCATAAAATCAAGCAGCTCTGGAGCGAACTTGGATTCACCAATTTTGAAATTACGACACCCGAAAAACACGACAGAATCATTGCCTATACATCGCAGCTTGCGCACGTTGTTTCAAGCGCATACATAAAAAGCCCCACCGCAAAAGAACATGCCGGTTTTTCAGCCGGAAGCTACAAGGACATGACGCGCGTCGCAAGGCTCAACGAAACGATGTGGACGGAACTTTTTCTTGAAAATGCAGAAAATCTTGAAAAAGAAGTGGACACTGTAATCGAAAATCTGACAAAATACAGAGATGCCATTAAAGCTAAAGATGAAACAACGCTGAAAGAACTTCTTAAAGAGGGCAGAATCTGCAAAGAAAACGCAGACAAAGGAGAAGACCGCCTGTGAAGAAAATCGAAGTAAAAGCTTCAAAAACTTATCCTGTTTTTATTGATTCAAACCTCATCGGCGATGCCGGAAAGTTCATCAAAGAAACTGTTTCACCGCTGCCTGCAAAAGTTGCACTTTTCTGCGACGACAAAGTGGAACAGCTCTATGCCGCCACGGTAGAAAAATCGCTTAAAGACAACGGCTTTGAAACATACAAATTCATTTTCAAGAACGGCGAAGCCCAAAAACACATGGGCACAATCGTTCAGATGATAGAATTCCTTGCCCAGAATGATTTTACGCGCAAAGATTTGGCGGTTGCGCTCGGCGGCGGCGTTACCGGCGATATGACCGGGTTTTCTGCCGCCATCTACAAGCGCGGCATCAGATTCGTGCAAATCCCGACGACACTGCTTGCAATGGTCGATTCTTCGGTCGGCGGCAAGACAGGCTGCAATTTGAGCGCGGGCAAAAACCTTGCAGGCGCTTTTTATCAGCCGGAACTTGTGATTTGCGACACAAACTGCCTTCAAACTTTAGACGATAAAGATTTCGCTTGCGGGCTTGCCGAAGCCATTAAGACAGCCGTTATCCGCGATGCAAAGCTTTTTGAGATTTTCAAGAAAAAGATTACGAAAAATGATTCAGATACGCTTAAAAAAATAATCGCGCGTTGCGTTGAAATAAAGGCGGATGTAGTTGCCCAAGACGAAAAAGAAAGCGGATTGCGCCAAATATTGAATTTCGGGCATACAATCGGCCACGCAATTGAAAGGCTCAGCGACTACAAAACTGCACATGGTGAGGCAGTTGCAATCGGTATGGCTGTAATCACAAAGGCTTTTACCAAGCTCGGCAAGATCAATTCATCTTTATACGGCGAATTAATTTCGGTTTTAGAGACAAACAGCCTGCCTGTAAATCACAATTACACCAAACAAGAGCTTTTTTCTGCCGCACTTTCAGACAAAAAGCGCAGCGCAGACTCAATAACTGTAGTTTATTCGCCGGAACTTGGTAAAGCAGAACTTCTGCCGCTTAAGCTTAACGAATTTGAAAGCCTGATTGCTTCAAGCTTTTAACTGACGGAGTTCCGATGATTTTAGAATTACAACCAGGGAAATTGAAAGGCACTGTTGAGGCAATAGCTTCAAAATCTGACGCGCACAGAGCTTTAATCTGTGCAAGTTTTGCAGATGCGCCGTGCAGCCTGAAAATTTCAACAACGTCAAAAGACATTGAAGCAACAGCCGAAGTCCTTCGTGCTTTCGGTGCAGATATCGAACAGTCTGATGATTTGTACAAAGTCATTCCGTCAAAATGCAAGGCGCTGAAATGCACAGCCGACTGCAACGAAAGCGGCTCGACGCTGCGGTTTCTTCTGCCGGTTGCAGCTGCCGTCGGCGGCGAAGTGCTTTTTACAGGTCAGGGCAGACTGCCTGAGCGCCCTATGACAGAATTGTGCAAAACTCTGCAAGGCAACGGCATCTCATTCAAGCAACATTCTGAAAATTTTTTGCCGCTCACGCTTTCGGGTAAGCTTACCGGCAGAGATTTTGCCCTGCCCGGTAACGTAAGTTCGCAATACATAAGCGGTCTTCTGTTCGCTTCTGCCGTAAGCGGCGGAGGCACAATCAGCCTAACTTCTGAGCTTGAATCTGCTTCTTATGTTGAAATAACATGCCGCGTGCTTGAAAAATTCGGCGTAAAAACTGAAAAAACTGACGGCTGCTACAAAGTGCCAGAAAACCAGAAGCTTGTCTCGCCCGGCTCTTACACCGTTGAAGGCGACTGGTCATGCAGCGCATTCTGGCTTTGCGCCGCGTTTATGGGCTCAAAAATTTCAGTCTTAAACCTTGATTCAAGCTCTCCGCAAGGCGATAAGGCTGTTGTGGAAATCTTGAAAAAGTTTGAATCATCTAAAGAATGTTCCGTAGACTGCTCTGATATACCAGACCTTGTGCCGCCGCTTGCAATTGCCGCCTGTGCCAGAAAAAGCGCAACACATTTTGTAAACGCGGGCAGATTAAGGCTCAAAGAAAGCGACCGCATTGAATCTGTCGCAAACCTTGTGAATAATCTTGGCGGAAGGGTTGAAACCGCACAAGATTCTCTAACGGTTTTTGGCAGCGGCACACTTAAAGGCGGCAAAATTTCAAGCCAGAACGACCACCGCATCGCTATGGCGGCGGCCATTGCTTCAACAATATCAGAAGAGCCTGTAACAATTGACGGCGCAGAAGCCGTTCAAAAGTCATATCCGACATTCTTTCAAGATTTTAACAAGCTGGGAGGTGCTTTCAATGTCATCAGCCTTCGGTAACTGCATCAAAATCTCGATTTTCGGTCAGTCTCATTCTGAGTCAATCGGCGTCGTTATAGACGGGCTGAAAGCTGGCTTCAAGCTTGATATGGACGCAATAAGCGCATTCATGAAACGCCGTGCGCCGGGGCAGAACGCTGTTTCAACACCACGCACCGAAGCAGACGAGCCGCATATTGTGAGCGGCCTTGTTGACGGCGTAACATGCGGCGCGCCCTTATGCGCAATCATCAACAACACGAATGTGCGCTCCAAAGATTATTCCAAGCTAAAAGAAGTACCGCGCCCGGCTCATTCTGATTTTCCGGCTTTTGTAAAACATTCAGGCTTTAACGACATAAGAGGCGGCGGCCATTTTTCGGCAAGGCTCACCGCGCCGCTCTGTTTTGCAGGCGCAGTCTGCCTTCAGCTACTAGAAAAAGAAGGAATCTACATCGGCGCGCACATTTCTTCAATAAAAGACGTACACGATTCGCCTTTCGACATGGTTTCCATCTCAAAAACAGAGCTTGAAAAGCTGAAAAATTCACCTATGCCGTTGCTAAATCAAGAAACATGGGCTTTAATGGAAAAGACGGTGCTTGACGCAAAGGTTCAGGGCGATTCAGTCGGCGGCATAATTGAATGTGCATGCATCGGCTTAAAGCCAGGCATCGGCGAACCGATGTTCGACGGCATTGAAAACAGAATCTCGCAAGCAATTTTTGCTGTTCCGGCAGTCAAAGGCATTGAATTCGGCGCAGGTTTCGGCGCTGCCCAGTTATACGGCTCTGAAAACAATGATTCGTTCTATTTTGACGGCGACACCGTAAAAACAAGGACGAACAACCACGGCGGCATTCTCGGCGGCTTAAGCACAGGAATGCCAATTATTTTCAGGGCGGCATTCAAGCCGACGCCTTCAATTGCAAAAGAGCAGGATTCAGTCAGCTTGACCGCCAAAAAGAACGAGAAACTCAAAATTGAAGGACGGCACGACCCGTGCGTTGTGCTTCGCGCAGTGCCTTGCGTAGAAGCTGCAACAGCAATAGCAATTTATGACCTTCTTTTGGAAAGCAGACGCTAAACAAGAAAAATCAGCAAACGCAAAGGAAAAATATGGCAGAAAATCTTGAAACATTGAGAAATAAAATCGATGAAATCGACACTCAAATTGCAAAGCTCTTTGCAGAGCGCATGGACGCTGTTGAAAAAATAGGAATCTACAAAAAAGAAAACGCGCTCGGCGTGAACCAGTCTGAAAGGGAAAAATCTATCATAAAGCGCCTTACAAAGCTCATTCCGCCGGAATATGCGGGCGCAATCGAGCAAGTCTACGAAGCAATCTTTGCAACGAGCAAGCGCTATCAGTCAAAGCTTGTCGGTAAAGCAAAATTCGGTTTGATTGGCCGCAACATCGGCTATTCGTTCTCTAAAGAGATTCACGCCGCATTTGCAGATTATGACTACAACATCATCAACCTTGAGCCTGAAGAAGTGAGCGGATTTTTCGCCAAAAAGGAATATGCCGGTTATAACGTGACAATTCCTTATAAGCGCGATGCAGCTGCCTTGTGCGACGAGCTTTCGCCACAGGCAAAAGCAATCGGCTCGGTAAACACTGTTGTGCTCCGCAAAGACGGCACGCTTTTCGGCGACAATACCGACTATTACGGCTTTCTCAATATGGCAGAAAAAGCCGGCGTTGATTTTAACGGCAAGAAAGTGCTCGTCTTTGGCAATGGCGCAACAAGCGCAACAATCTGCGCGGCCGTAAAAGACAAAGGCGGAATCATTACAGTAATTTCGCGCAACGGCAAGACAACTTATGCAGATTTGCCTAAGCACAAAGACGCGCAGATTCTGATAAACGCCACTCCTGTCGGCACTTTCCCAGAAACTGAAAATCAAATTACGTCGATTGACCAGTTTGAGCAGGCAGAAGCTGTGCTCGATGTTGTGTACACACCGCTTAAAAGCCGCTTTGTTCAGCAAGGGCTTGAGCGCGGTTTAAAGGCTAGCGGCGGTCTTCCAATGCTCGTCGGACAAGCGAAAAAGGCTGCAGAGCTTTTTGCCGGCAAGGAAATAAGCAAAGAGGAAGAGGAAAAAGTCTATCACAAGATTTTGCGCCAGAAGCAGAATCTGATTCTTATCGGAATGCCCGGCTCGGGCAAGACAAGCCTCGGCAAAGCCGCCGCAAAGAAGCTCAACCGCCCATTCATCGACATAGATACAGAAATCGAAAACCGCGAGCATCTTTCTATACCAAAAATATTTGAAAAATTCGGTGAGAGTCATTTCAGGGCAATTGAAACCGAAGTGATTGCTGAAATTACAAAAACTTCTGGCGCAGTGATTGCTACAGGCGGCGGTGCTGTGATGAACCGCCGTAACAGGCTGAACATCAGACAGAACGGCTTTTGTGTCTTGATAAAGCGCGACCAGGAAAAGCTTGCTCTTGAAGGCCGGCCTGTTTCAAAAGCGAAAGGCACAAAGGCGCTTGAAAAAGAGCGTATGCCTGTCTACAAAGAGCTTGCAGAAGCCGAAATCTCGAACAACGGCACACTTGAAGAAGCTCTTGCCCAGCTTTTGGAGGCTTTCAAATGAAATTCCTTGTAATCAACGGACCAAATATAAACATGCTCGGTATCAGAGAACCTGACATCTACGGAAAGCAAAGCTACAAAGATTTGATAAAATTCATAAAAGACTGTGCCAAAAAGCGCGGCATAAAAGTAAAGCTTTTTCAGTCAAATTCTGAGGCTGCAATTGTCACCGCAATTCAAAAAGCCTACAACAAATTTGACGGAATTATCATAAACCCGGCGGCTTACACACACACAAGCGTAGCAATTTTAGATGCGCTAAAAGCTGTAGCCATTCCGGCTGTAGAGGTACACATCTCAAAAGTACCGGAACGTGAAGCTTTCAGACAAGTTTCTTATGCGGGCATGTTCTGCTTTAAGACTATTACAGGCTTAGGCTTTAAAGGCTATGAAGAAGCCATGGACGCGCTCATAGAAAAGCTTAAATAGCTTGAACTTTAATTTTTTAAAATTATGGTAGCTGAGCGCAGTTGAAGCTCTAATAAGCGGGTTTTTAGTTTAAAATTGAAAATCGGTTATTTCGACTTCGCTCAATAACCGATTTTCGCGCCACTACATGGGAATGACAGTGTCATGTCCGGGCGTGTCCCGGACATATTACTACAGCTTAAAGCCTTTTGTCTGTTCGTAAAGATTGTCAGACAGGTTATTGTTCTCGCTAGAAAGAGAAGAAACACTGTCAACAGATGTGCTGATCTGTTCCATTCTGTCTGAAACATTCTGCGTAACTTCTTTAACCTGATAAGCAAAGTCTCTAAGATTGACCATCTCATTCTGAACCATAGAAGCACCGGTGTTCATTTCGGTTGAACCGTTCAAGATAAGAGTGGTTGTATTCTGCATTGTTCTCAAAGACTCAAGAACCTGCTGAGAACCTTCCGCCTGCTCGTTCATAGACATCGAGATTTCAGACATCAAATCGTTGACGTTACCAATCTGACCGGAAATATCCTCAAATACAGTGTTTGCATCTGTTGACTGGTCTACAACGTTTCCAATGTTTGAAACTACTACGCGGAGCATTTCTGCAATTTTCTTTGACTGCTCAGAAGTATCTTCCGCAAGCTTACGGATTTCGTCAGCAACAACAGAGAAGCCTTTACCTGCATCGCCGGCATGAGCAGCCTCAATAGCAGCATTCATAGCGAGAAGGTTGGTCTGCGAAGCGATTGTCTCAATCAATTCGTTAGCTTCAAGCAGCTGCTGTGAGTGCTGGGCTGTCTCTTTAACAGACTCAATAACGCCTTCCATTGTGTTTCTACCGGTTTCAGATGCTCCTTTAAGCTCTGTAAAGGTCTTACTTGCACGTCCAAGGTTGTTTGAAACAGACTGGATATTTGCAACCATTTCTTCAATAGCGGCAGACGATTCGTTTACGCTGTTAGCCTGGTTGCCAATTTGATAGTTCAAGCTTTCAATTGTCTTTGAAATTTCATGAACTGTAGAAGTTGTCTCTTCGATACTAGCACTCAAATTTATAGCGTTTTTAGAAAGAACGTCTGTCTTTTCGTTAATGTCGTTAATCGCATTCTTTGTGCGGCTTACGTTGTCGTTCAAGTTAGATGAAACGTTACCAAGTTGTGCTGCTTCAGACTGAATAGAACGGATAATATCGCCGAGCTTGCCGAGGAAGTTGTTGAAGTTGCTTGAAATGCGCGCCATAACGTCGTTGCCGCCTTCTTTAGAAGCAAGACGCACTGTAAGGTCACCCGCACCAGTTGCAAGCGTACCAAAACTGTTTGCAATTGTGCTCAAAGGCATAACAATATTCTTTGAGAAAGCGAACGATACAATCAGTACAAGAACTGTAATAAAGATCAACCAGATTGCAGCAAAAGATAACTGTGATCTGATCTGAGCAAACAGCGGAGCACGCTCAATAAAGATACCCAGCGTCATGTATGTTCCGTCAATCGGACAATAGTTAAACAATTCGCGGGTTTTATCCAGATTATATTCGATAGTTGTAAATGACTCGTCACGTGCAACCATTCTCTGTGCATATTCAGTAAAATCCTGCGGCAGTTCAGCAATTGAAGAAGTTACAGAAATTTTGTTTCCGTTCTCTTCTTTTACGCGGACCATCATATTATCGTCCCAGTGATATACGATATTTCCCTGGTCGTTTACGATTAAGAATTTTACCTCAGCACCGAATGTTTCTTTTGCCTGAGCCTGAAGAGTTTCAAGTTCCTTTGCGAACAAATTCCATGAAACAGAACCGGCAATCATACCGTTCAGGTGTCCGTTTTTATGCAGAGTCTGGCAGACCATTATCTGTCTTACGCCATTACTCAAAGAAACAACCGGCTCAGAAACATAAGACATGTTCTTTTCAGCCTTATTGTTTGTAATAATGTCTTTAAAATAATCGCGGATAGCAATAGAAGAAAGCTTGGCATTCGGGCTTTTGTTGTCCGAAGTCTGTTTTCCGTCAAAATACGGGTTTCCGCCGCCTGTGTTATGATAAGTACCGTCGTTAAAGGCGAGAATTATTTTTTCAAAAGTACCGTTTGCAACAACTGCTTTCATTGAAGCTTCAATATCAGTCCATTCATGATTAACAACGTGTTCATTTTTTGACAGGGTTGAAGCTACAGATGTCTTTTCATGGAAAAAGGCAGACACAGAAGATGCTGCGTTGTCAACAAATGTATCATAATATGAATAAATATCTTCTACAGTGGCTTTGAAGTTCATAACTAACATTATTGCACTGCTTATAAACAAAGGAATTGTTGAAACAGCGAAAAACAAGAGTCTTAACTTATGAGTTAATTTCATTGTGTCTCCCATAAAAAGCCGGCAAACCTGTCAACTTTTTCAGTTAATTAAAAAATCTAAAAAGATAATGTTTACTTATTATCGGCAGATTTCTCTATTTCTTTTCTCTGGAAATCAATAAAAAACAAACATTTCTCAATATTCTCTATTATTCTACACTTACATGCTATATCTATCAAGATTTTTTTTAACAAATCACCTGTTTTTATCAGTTTATAATTAAAAATAATTACCACAAATAAATAAGATTGCTATATAATTTAATGGAAATACTTATTCACAAATTATCAACGACAAAAGTGTAGGAACAAAATGTCTGAACAAAAGAAACAAGTACGTCTGCCTCCTTTGATTTTTATACCATTAATAATCGTTTTATCTGTTGTTCTTGTTACTGCAAGCCTTCTGGTTATAGATTTGAAAACTAAAGAGCTTGCCTCTCAGAATCTGCACACCCTTGAACAGCAGCGTTCTACCTTTGAGATTTCACTTAATTATGAACTTCTGAAAACAAAGTCTGCCGCTGAAGACTTTGCAGCTGCTATAAAAGACAAATCACCGGAAAATGCACTTCCGGCTTTTAAGAACAGTTTAGCCGCCGATTTTCTCCTGTTCAACGACATACGCGAAAACACATGCTTCTCATCGGACAAAACCGACATTTCTGCTTTCCAAAGCGAAATCCACACTTTGCTGACAAAGAAGAACAGCTTCTCCGGGCCTGAAACAATAAGCTTTAATGCAGACGGGGCAAACGGCGGCGCACAGCGAAATCCTGTTTTTGTTTTTTCTGCGCCGGTTTATTCAGACGGTGAATGCAGCGGCTTTTTGGGCAACATCATCTATGCAGAGAACATCTTCGACAAGTTTATGCTCAGCGATTCAGAATGCAAAAATTCATTTGTGCTCTGTAACAAAGACGGAAAAATTCTTGCTTCTACAAAAGATCTTGCCGGGCTTGATTTTTCAGTGAATTCTTTGCTTTCAGGCTGCATTAACCAGAACAAGAATTATTTATTCAAAAAATGGCCGCTCAACTTCATTAAGACAACATTTAAAGACAGTTCAGACGGCATGTTTCTTTTTGCCGACAATAACGGCGATACACATTTTGCAACACATATTTCTGTGCCGGAACGTGACTGGGTTTTGCTTTCAATAATTTCCACAGAAGACTTCAAAACCAATCTGCTCTATATTATAGCGACAATCTGGGTTTTAGCCGCGCTTCTTTTGGGTGTCTGCATTATTCTTTATCACCTTAGAAACAGAATTTATCTTACAAGAGAAAATCTTGCAGATTCAAAGTATGAACATGAACGTTTCTTGCGTGAAATTTGCTGTGATATCTATGAAAACGTTATTGAAGCCGACCTGACAGATAATGTGGTTCTCGGTAAGTCGGCAGACGCACTTTTAGACCACCTGAACTTAAGCAAAAAGACAAGCTACGACGACATGCTTAAACTGCTCGTTGAAAAGGTAATTCACCATAAATTCGCAACCCAATTTTATGACAGTCTGCGCACAGAGACATTGCTGAAAAAATTTGCAAACGGTGAATATTCGGGCGAACTTCTTTTTATGGATAACACCTACAGCGAGAATTATCTGTGGAAAAGTGCAAAGATAACTCTCTACTATTTTGAATCAACTAAAACAGTGCGTGCCATTATTTTTGTGCGCAACATCGACGAAGAAAAGCGTAAAGAACTTTCGCTTATCGAAAAAAGCGAGAAAGACTTCCTGACGAATCTGCTTAATAAGTCTTCATTTGACAGCAGGGTAAAAGATTTTCTTGCACAGGCGAATCCGGAAAACTGCCACCACGCTCTTGTAATTTTTGATATAGACAATTTCCGCCAGATTAACGAAACGCTCGGTTACTTGAACGGTGACTCTGTAATCATGAACTTTATTGAAACAATAAAGCGCAATATCCGCAAGGACGACATTGTTGGCCGTTTGGGTGGCGTAAGTTTTGCAGTTCTTATAAAGAACTACGGAAACCGCGCGATGCTGAAAACACAGCTGCAAATTCTCTGCGACGAGCTGCACAGACAGGTTGTAAATGAGAATATCACCTGTACGGTAACGGCAAGTATCGGCTGTGCTCTTTACCCTGAACACAGCACAAACTACAAAGAACTTTTCGGCAACGCAAATGAAGCGCTCTACTTCAGCCAGACTCATGGTATGGATACATTCACGATTTACGAGTCTCAGCTTTTGAAGCATCAGGCGCTTTTTGTTGATGAAAAAGACATTGACGAACTTGTAAACACTGCCGCCGACGGTATCGCAAAACTTGCCGTAAACCCGGAATTCACGTTTTTGTACACAAACCAGAAGTTCCTCAACCTTATCGGGCGCACTTCTAAAGACATTGAAAACGACGGCTTTATGGGCATCAAATACTTCCACCAGGACGACGTTCCGCAGATTTTCGAAGCTTTGTATTTCGCCATGGAAAAGAAGATGCCTTATTCTATTTCTTATAGAATTCAGCATAAAAACGGCCAGTACATTTCGGTACGCACAAAATGTCTTTTCGTAAACGAAAACTACAACGGCACGCCTGTCATGTACAGTATCTTTACCGACATCACCGACATGGTAAAGATGAACGAGCAGCTCCGCGAAGCAAAAGAAGCCGCGCTTGCAGCTACAAAGGCTAAATCTAACTTCCTTGCAAGCATGAGCCACGAAATCAGAACGCCTATGAACGCAATTATGGGCATGAGCGATCTGATTCTGCTCGACAAAACTTCGTCAAACTCAAACATTGAATATGCAAGAAACATCTCGACGGCGTGCCGCAGTCTTCTCGGCATTATCAACGACATTCTGGATATTTCTAAAATTGAATCGGGCAAGCTTACGCTTACTGTTGTAACGTACAACTTTATCGAGATGATAAACGACGTAATTACAATGATTAAGCTTAGGGCTCAGGATAAATATCTTGACTTTTTTGTTCATATAAACCCGAAAATTCCGTCAGAAATGACCGGCGACGAAATCCGCTTAAAGCAGATTCTTCTCAATATTTTGAGCAACGCCGTAAAATACACACACGAGGGTTACGTCTTTTTGACGGTTGAGGGCGAAGAAAAGGGCGGCGACTACGAGCTTAAGTTTATTGTAAACGACACCGGTATTGGTATCAAAGACGAGGACAGAAAGCACCTCTTTACAGAATTTGAGCGTCTTGACGCGCAGAAAAACCGCAACATCGTCGGAACTGGTTTGGGTCTTTCAATTACCAAAAAGCTCTGCGAAATGATGAACGGTTCAATCTCTGTAAAAAGCGAATACGGCAAAGGCTCTACATTTACAGCTGTTGTCAAACAGTCTGTTTCAGAATACAAGCCGCTTGTTGAAACAAAAGACGCTGTTAATAAGAAAATTCTTTACTTTGAACCGAATAACAGAACCAGCCAGTTCATGCTGAAAGAATTTGAAACGCTTAATTCTCAGGTTGATCTTTGTGTTGACATTAAGACTGCTACAGACTGTCTTGACAGAAATAAAACGGGAGACAAATCAGACTATGACTTTGTATTTGTCTCTTCAAAATATTTTGACAAAGTCCAGCAGTGCATAAAAGCCGAAAATCTTTCAGACTTGAAAGTTGTACAGATTGCAGAAGATTCTGTCGCTGTTTCACAGAGCAAAACCTGCGTTCTTGTTACACCGGTTTCATGTATTCAGCTTGCACAGGTGCTTTCTGGCAACGATTCTCTGGCACAGACACATCTTGCGCAGACACACAACTTTACAAGAGTTTTTGCGCCGGACGCAAAAGTTCTTGTTGTTGACGATAATTCAGTCAACTTGAAAGTTGCAAAAGGTCTCTTAAAGACTCATGACATCGACTGTGAGACGGCAATTTCAGGCTATGATGCACTCGGTTTGATTTACAAAAAGACCTATGATCTGATTTTTATGGATCACTTAATGCCAGACATGGACGGTATTGAAACCACACACAAAATCAGGGCTTTGGAAAACAATGAAAACAGCAAAAAGCCTATTATTGCGCTTACGGCAAACGCACTTAGCGGAATGCGCGAGATTTTCCTTTCTGAAGGATTGAATGACTTCTTGTCTAAGCCGATTGAACCGGCAAAGCTTAACGCAATTCTTGCAGACTGGCTTCCGATTGAGAAAATCAAATACAACACAGACGAAGCTGAACCCGACACACAGCCCGAAGAAAAAGCGGCTGAAACAGAAGAAACTGTTATTGAGGGTGTAAACTATCAGAGCGGCCTGGGCTTTGCCGGCAGCGACAAAGCAACTTACATGGACATTCTTAAGACTTTCTCAAACGATTACGAGAAACGCGACAAAGAGCTGCACAATATGCTTGCAGCCGGCGATTTTCAGGGCTTTACGACAAACATTCACGGCCTAAAGAGCGCCTCAAAGTACGTCGGTGCAGAGGCTGTTTCGGAGCTTGCCGCGAAACTTGAAGAAGCTGGAAACAAAAGCGACAAACAGTATATCGACGCTCATTTTGAAGAATGTATGTCGCTTTACAAGTCGGTCTGCCGAAATATTCAGGATTATCTTGAAAAAGAAGTTACGCCGCAAAATGACACTGCAAAGGGCGACATCCACCTGCTTGCAGAAAGCGCGGAACTTTTGAAGCAGTACGCATACGACATGGATATAGTTTCTTTTGAAGAAGAGCTGAAAAAAGTTGCTAATTATTCATGGGATGATATAATAAAGGCAAAACTAAATGATGTTTCAGAAGCAGCATATTCTTATGATTATGGAAAAATGTCTGAAGAAACAGAAAAGTTGTTATCAATAATTACTGAAATAACTGATACATCAAATAAAGCAGAATAAGTGAGGAAGTAAATGAAACAGATTTATCTTGTGGACGATGAAATTACCAACCTGCGTGTTGCAGAAAGCGCCTTAAAAGACCGCTATGAGTTAAGACTGCTCACAGGCGGCAAGCAGCTTTTTGTAATGCTTGAGCGCGCCTTGCCGGACTTGATTTTGCTTGATATACGTATGCCGGAAATGGACGGTATTGAGGTAATGGAATTATTGAAGCAGCATAATGACTATAAGAAGATTCCTGTCATTTTCCTTACATCAAACACAGACAAAGACGTTGTTACACACGCACTCAAGCTCGGTGCTGTTGACTATATTGCAAAGCCTTTTGATGTAAACCAGCTGCCGATAAGAATCCAGAAGGTCATCGGCTTTGATTGATACGGCTTAATCAGCTGACGCGCAAATTTTTATATAAAGACAAAAAAGGCTCAATTCCTGCATCATACAGGACTTGAGCCTTTTTCTTATGTTTTTACGGCTTTAAATGCCTCTTTTCAAAATTCGCTTAATATCTTGCCTTGCGCAGACGAACCTGCTCGATGTCGTTACTGAAAAGCTCGCGGAGGTCGTTCAAACCGAGTGCCATCAAAGCCATGCGGTCAATACCGATACCCCAGGCAAGAACCGGGCAGTCAATTCCCATAGCTTTTGTAACTTCAGGACGGAAAATACCTGAACCGCCAAGCTCGAACCAGCCCAAAACAGGATGCTTAATGTGCACTTCAACAGAAGGTTCTGTGAACGGGAAGTAGCCCGGAACGTATTTGACTTCTGTAGCGCCGGCGATTTCTACCGCAAACATTTCGAGGAAGCCGAGCAAAGTCTTAAGATTTACTTCTTCGCCCAAAACAATGCCCTCTGTCTGATAGAAGTCTGACAAATGGGTTGCATCTACCTTGTCATAGCGGAAACAGCGCGCGATTCCGAAATACTTGCCAGGAATTTTCGGTTTTGAAGCAAGCTGATGTGCCGAAAGCACTGTACCCTGGCTTCTCAAAATCAGGCGGCGCGTAAAGTTCGTGTCGAATTCGTAATTCCAGCCACGGCTGCCTGAGTTTCCGCCGTCGCGGTGTACAGCCGCAACATTAGAAAGATATGGCTCTTCGATTTTCTTTGCGTGTGTAGGATTCTTTACATAATAAACATCATGAATATCGCGCGCAGCGTGGAACTGCGGCATGAACAGAGCATCACCGTTCCAGAATTCTGTTTCTACAAGCGGACCGTCAAATTCTTCAAATCCAATTGAAACAAGCTTGTCTTTTACGCTCTCAAGGAATGAAACATAAGGATTTGTTCTACCCAAAATAATGCGTGCAGGCGGAACAGCAATATTGTAGCCGCGGAATGCTTTGTTCTTCCATTCGCCAGAAGCAATCATCTTTGGTGTAAGAGCACCCAATTCTTCGCCTGTTAAGCCGGCATCAAGCAGCGCCTTTTTTACGTTCTCTGCATCTGCCGTAAGCTTATAAACAACCGTCTCGCGCTCAACAATGCGGAAAGCGGCATCTGCTGCGCCGCGCTTCTTTGCCAGAGCACCGATACAGTCAAGTTCTGCCTTTGAAAGAGAAGTCTGATCCATAAGTCCGTTTTCACAGGCAGCAGCTTTTTTCAGCAGGCTTGCTGTTACGGCAATACGGTCACTTGCAGGCTTACCGGTATAGGCAGCTTTTTTATTTGCGTCCATAGCGAGAACGCCTTCTTTAGAAAGCTGTCCGAAAGCACTTCCGACATCTTTGTTTTCAATTTTAAGCGCGGCGGCAATTTCCGGCAGAAGATGCGGACCATTATCCTTCAAAAATGAAATAATACGCTCATCATTTGTACCATTCTCAGCAAAACTCCGGCCGAGATCAGTAATTTCAAAATAAGTATGAGGTTCCCGGCGTACTACTGCTGCAAGCTCTTTGCCGACAAGCCAGGAAAACGCCTGATTTGCATGACCTTCTTTATAATCAAGTTCTTTCTGCAAACGTTCAGACGTTAATTCGTCTTTTGCACCGTATGTCCGCAAAACACGAATTTCAAGCGGATGCAAGTTTTTGATAAGCGCATGTGTGTCCATCAATAATCTTCCTGAATTAAATATTTTCTAAATATTATATTGGCTCTATAGCGAGCCAGATGATTCACATTATCAAAGCGTAATACAGCAGGAGAGGCATAGTTATACCAGTCATAGCCGAATTCCTGTGTAAGTTTACGCGCAACATCTCTGACAGCATAAACAGCATCACTTTCGCGATACAGGTTGTCAAGAACAATATATGTTATATAGGCTTCCTCGCCATAAGGAGAATAGCGCACTTCAACAGTATAATTCAATGTTGTATCAGGAATTGTATCAGAAAAAGATCTGTATACAATTTCTTCCCACGGATTAATATTATTTGTTTCAGTTTTCTGTGCAAATACACATACAAAAGAAAACAAACAAAACAAAACAACAAAAAATGATTTTTTCATCATAGCCACTCTCCTGGATTGGGGAATAAACATCTCAATAGATGTTTTGCATCAAACTGATACGTTTAGGCACAATCTGTGTAATTGTACTCTTTTCTTGGAATCTGGTAAAGCATCTGCAGCAAAAAGGCAGACACTTCCCTAAATTATAAACCGATTACAGCCATAATGAAAGCCGTAACCGGTAAAATAGTTTACAAATAATTCCGGCTGAAAAGGTTTATTCCTTCCAGCGGATACGGCATTCTGTTCCCTTCAAATCTGTCAGAAGAGTTACCAACGGAATGCTCATTGTAATTGTACTGTCTTTTACAGCGATGTCATTTTCTCTGCTGTTAGTCATTTCAGCAGAAAGAATTGTTCCAGGTACTGAAAAAATCAGATTGACTCTTGCTTTCTGCAAATCTTGAGCGATTTTATCGCCGTATGCAATTGCAATTAAGTCCGTATATTCCTGGGCGCTCATTACTTCGCCGGTAAAAATCGGAGCTATAAGAAGCTCAATATACAGCGCGGTGTCTTCAGGCATAACGGCAACAGCCTTTCTTACGTTTTCGGGCGTAAGCTTAATACGCATATCGTTTACACCGTTAGCGGTTGTTACTGTAAGCAAATCCTTTGACCCGCGGAGCATGGTCGTTATGTTTTTTGTTTCTGCAGTTACAGTAAGTGCTGATTTTGAAGGAAATTTCAAACCAGTTACAGCAAATCCTGCTGCCTTAAGCGAAGCACGGATTTGGGCAGCATCAAATAAAGCTTCTGTAGAATCAACACCTGCAAGCGATGCAACCAAGGTCTGAACTGACGGGCTCAGCTTTGTCTGCATTGCCACAGCCCCGGATTTATCTGTACGTGTTTCCAAAGAAACTGAAGTAGTACAGCTTGTAAAAATGACACAAAGCAGAAGCACCGTACACAATGAAAATGCAGTACGGTGCTTATTTTTAATATTAATAAACAGCATATTAATATATAAAACCATCTGTCGAAATAGTTACATCCGGAAATGAAAGAATTGAACGGTAGCTTGTGTCTGCAACTTTCAAAGCTTCTTTGCTTGCTTGAGTTGCTTCGTTGGCAGCAGCTTTTGCTTCTTGTGCAGCGGCTGTAGCTTCTCTGGCGGCAGCAGTTGCCTCTCTTGCAGCAGCGGCAGCTTCTTTTGCGGCCTGTGTTGTTTCCTGCATTGCCAAATTCTGCTGGTTCTGCGCATTAATCTGTGCAGCCTGGTTTGCCTGCATCTGGGCTTGCGCCTGTGCAAGTGCCTGTGCTTGAGCTTCAGCTTGTGCCTGTGCATAAGCTTGAGCCTGCGCATCAGCCTGTGCTTTTGCGTAAGCGGCGGCCTGAGCTTCAGCCTGAGCCTGGGCTTCTTGTGCTGCCTTCAGCTGTGCCTGAGCTTCTGCAAGTGCCCTTGCCTGTTCTTCAGCCTGAGCTTGAGCCTGTGCAAGCGCTGCTTCCTGTGCGGCAAGCTGCTCTTTCTGCTTTTGGGCTGCAATTTCTTCAGCAGACGGGCCGGCACTGATTGTGCCCGGCACTGGAATTGCTGTAAATACTTCACCCTGATTTTCAGTTCCAGCCGGAACTGCTTCAACCTGAACAAAGCCTTCATCAACAGGTTCTGGCTCAACAGGCTTCTTTTCTTCAACAACTGCAACGGCAACCGGAAGCTCTTCAACTTCTGCCTTTACCGGTGTTTCAACCTGAACAACTTCAGCTTCCTCTTTTTTGGGAAACACCTTGCCTATCTTCTCCGGATGGGTTGCTACAGGCAGGAATTTACCGCAGCCTACAAAAGTTGTGTTCCAATATGAGTCGCTCATTTTTGAGATGATTACGCCAGTTTTCGGGCCGTCGCTGGCTGCATGAATAAATTCATCATCACCAAGATAGACAGCAGCATGATTTACAGTATTTGCTGCCTTGAAAAACAGAAAGTCGCCCGGCTGCAGCTGGTCTTTTTCAAGCCGTTCTGTCGCGTTATACAAGTCTTCGGCACGGCGCGGCAGTTTTATGCCCAAAGACTGCTTTGCTGAAGTAAAGATAAAGCCGGAACAGTCCATTCCGGTTTTAGAAATTCCACCATATTTATAAGGTGTTCCTAAGTATTGTTTACATTGTTCAAGAAACAGTGTTCTCTGTTCTTCAGGTGTCAATTCCTGAGCACAGACAAAGGAAAACATTGTGCATATCAAAATACACAATGCAAGCAGTTTTTTCATTGTCTTTCCTCCATGAAATACCAATTTTTTGCATAACAAGCTTTTTTGTTCACATAAAGTGAATCAATGAAAGTCGTCCATGACATAGAAAGCCCTTACACAAACAGATTCTCAATAAATATTGAGTTATCAGACCTGTCCGCAAACTCGATAGTTTCCGCACACGTCTATTATAGCTCTATAATTCAATATTTACAAAAACCCTTTTTAGTATCGGCACATATGCAAATTTCACATACCTCACAAATAAAAAAACAGCAAAATACTTTTTTATTCAATTTTTTGCTTTTTTCTGCAACCTGAACTATCATTTATGTGTCGATACAAATGCGGAATTCTCTGCAAAAAAGGATTTATCATGAGCAAAATACAAAAACGTCCGCTGCCTTGGGCAGCAATTGAGCCATGGCGCGGAAAAATCTTTAAAGGCGAGTGGCCGACACTTGCCGAACTTATTACAATAAGTGCTGAGCGTTTTGCTGAAAGACCATGTTTTACAGACTTTGACCCGGACAGAAGAACTTATACTTATGCCCAGGTCATGGAAAAAATCCAGCAGCTTGTGCAATGGCTTTGCAGCGCAGGCATCAAGAAAGGTGACTGCATCGCTGTTTCAGGCAAAAATTCGCCGGAATGGGGCGTTGTATATTTGGCAGCCGGTTTTGTCGGCGCAATCATCGTTCCAATAGATTATGCTTTGCATGAAAAAGAAGTTGTAAACCTTCTTAATACGGCAAAGCCAAAGCTGTTTTTCGTAGACGAAGAAAAGTACAAATACTTTTCAGAAAATCCTTGCGGTGCAAAAATCTATTCGCTTACACCGAAAATTCCAGAAACCTATGTTTTCAACCTTAAAACAGATTCTGCCTTTACGCCTGAACCGGCAGCCGAAAACGACACGGCGGCCTTGCTTTTTACTTCGGGCACAACCGGCAATCCGAAAGGCGTAATGCTTTCGCACAAAAATCTTACGGCAGACTGCTTTATTGCGCAGACAAACCTGCTGATTCTTGAAACTGACGTATTCTACGCGCTTCTGCCGATTCATCACGCTTACACAATGCAGGCCGCCTTCATCAACCCGCTTTCTGTCGGTGCAGAAATTGTCTTCGGCAAGACAATGGCCGTTTCCCGCATGTTGAAAGAACTCCGCGAAGGAAAGATTACGCTTATTCTTGGCGTTCCACTGCTTTTCAACAAGCTTCTTGCCGGTATAATGAAAGGCATACGCGCAAAAGGCGTTGTTGTATACGGCCTTATGAAATGCCTTATGGGGCTTTCATACATCATCAAGAAAATTACCGGCAAAAACCCTGGCAAAAAGCTTTTCAAGGCCGTGCTTGAAAAAGCAAGCATAAGCACTTTGCGCGTGGCAATCTGCGGCGGCGGCCCGCTTGCAGCAAGCGTATTCAAGACTTATCAGGAACTCGGCATAGACTTTATTCAGGGTTACGGCCTTACAGAAACTTCTCCGATTATTGCGCTCAATCCGAAAGAGCATTTCAAGATTGAAAGCGTCGGCCGCGATTTTTCACCTCACATGGAAATGAAAATCATCGACCAGGACGAAAAAGGCATTGGCGAAGTAGCTGTTAAAGGCCCGATGGTTATGCAGGGCTACTACAACATGCCGGAAGAAACCGCCGCAATGTTTACAGAAGACGGCTTCTTGAAGACCGGCGACTTAGGCTGGATGGACAGCGAGCATTATCTTTATCTTTGCGGAAGGGCGAAAAACCTTATTGTTACTGCCGGCGGCAAGAACGTTTATCCTGAAGAAATCGAAAATGCGTTCCAGCTTTACTTTAACGACATCAACCAGATTACGGTTGTTGGCTACGAAAAAGAAGCCGGTTCAAAATCAGAAGAAATTGAAGCACAGATTTACCCGGCCGACGAGCTTCTTAAAAAGCTTGGCGTTCAGAGAGGCGATGCAGCAGCACAGGATGCAATCTACAATGCAATTTCTGACATTGTTGAAAAGGTCAACAAGACATTGCAGCCTTACGCGCGCATTTCTAAGATAACAATTCTTGATGAGCCGCTCGAAATGACAACGACACAAAAAGTAAAACGCAAGTACAATAAGTAAAGCGTTTTTCATAAGCTAAAAGGGCTGCTCTGATGCGATGAACATCAGCGCAGCCTTTTTTATTCACGCGGAAGATTTAACAGCTGTTTATGGCAAAGCTGTTAATAAGCTTTACCATTGCGGAATTCTTGAGCAAATGCCTGTGCCGGTACAGGCCGCCCTAAAAGGAAGCCCTGAACTTCGTGGCAGCCCAAATTTGTAAGCATATTAAGCTGGCTTTCAGTTTCAACGCCTTCTGCAAGAATCTGCATATTAAGCGTGTCCGCAAGCTGAATAATCGAAGAAAGTATCTTTTTGCCGATTAAATCTTTTTCAGCTTTATAAACAAAAGCTTTGTCTATTTTGAGCACATCTGCCTTAATGTCGCGCAGCAAAACCAGAGAAGAATAGCCTGAACCAAAATCGTCAATCGCAACTCTTATACCGTATTCGTGCAGATTTGCGATAAGGGTGTTAAGCACGGCAGCATTGTCATACATAATTGTTTCTGTAATCTCAACTTCGATTAATTCAGGCGGCAGATTGTACTTTTCAATTGTCGTCGTTATTACGTTGAAATAAATCGGGTTGAGCAGCAGCAGCTTCGACTGGTTTACAGAAATAGGTACAGGTTCAATGCCAAAATCAATCCAGTGACGCAGAAGCTGGCACGTACATTCCATCATGTATAGGTCAAGCTGTACAATAAAGCCGGTTTTCTCAAATACAGGGATAAATTCGTCCGGATATCTGTGGTCAGCGCCTGTGTTTTCCCACCTTACAAGAGCTTCTGCACCGACAAGTCTCTTTGAAACAAGCTCATATTTCGGCTGTAGATGCATCTGGAATTCAAGGTTCTCAAACGCCTCGTGCATCGTGTTCTCTATCATTTTTTGTCTGATTGCGCTCTGTCTCAAATTTTCCTGATAGAAGAAGCTTGGCATACCCTCTTTTTTGGCGCAATTATGAACATGATTAGCCCTTTCAAATATCGCGGTAACTTTCATCTTGCTTTCTTCCAGACGGTAGAAGCCCACCGTAAAGGTTATGTGATACGGCTTTTTGTTCTTTTCGAGCATCGCATTGAAAGAATCTGTAAAAATATCGCGCCTTGTAAGCAGCTCGTCTTCTGTGCCAACAAAATCAGTGATTATATAGAAAGTGTCTGTAGATGGGCGGCACACAAGCCCCGAAGGTATATAGCTTCCGAGCATTTTGTAAACAAGCTTAAGCAGATTGTTACCTTCGTCAAAGCCGTACAAATCATTGAAGATGCGGAAATCGTTGATGTCAAGGCAAACAGCAAGCAGCGCGTCTGACTTATGATAGTTGATGTATTTTTCAGCATCATCAAGAAATTTCTGGTAGCTTATGCCCTGCGTTACAGGGTCTGAAAAAGCATAAGCCTTAAGCTGATTGAGATGCGTCGTATAAATCAGCACCATAACCATAATGAGTATTGAAAAAGCAAGGAAATTGGCGAGAGAAGCGAAAATAATCCATAAATTCAGTGTGGAATAACGCTCAGAAACTTTTCGTTCCGGAATTACCGAAACAAGCTGCCATTTGTTTTGCGAAATATTATCAAAATATGCAAAATAATTTTCCTTGCCTATTTTGAATACCTGCTTTATGCCGTCACTGATATTTGCCGTCTTTAGATAAGCAAGAAGCCCGTCTTTGCCGTCTATACCTTCAGAAAAAGCTATGATGTTCTGATGTTCGTCGAGCAAAAACGAATAAACATTTCCGGCAACGTTCTGAAAAAGCTTTTCGTTTGTTGTTGCCTGAATGTTTGTTCCGCCGAGTATTCCGCCAACTTTTCCGTCTTTATCAAAAATAGGAACCGAAACAACAGAAAAGATTTTATTTTCTTCTATAAGTAAATTATTCAGCGTATAAAAATATGAATTTCCTTTCAGCCCTTCTTTAAAGAAAAGTTCTTCATCAAGCTGATAATGTTCGTTTTTGTTGTTGACGCAAGAACCGTCAAGCTGAACATAAAACAAAAAGTCGAATGTCGTGTTTTTTTTGCAAAACGCAAGTTTTTCTACAATTTTCTGCTCATCGTATGGCTGCGAAGCATCAAAAAAGAGAGATGCCATGTGGAGTGATTCTTTTCTTGAAGAAACGAATGAATCTATTTCATGCTTGTGCTGTTCCGAAACAGCTTCAAGCGTCATGTATACGCTTTTCTTTGAGAAATTCTTCATTTGCAGCAGAAAAAGGCCGAGCGTGCATGCAACAAATACAGCAGCTATGAGAGCGAAAAGTAATACTTGATAACGCTTTTTGTACATATCCAAAAATCGCTGCATCTAAAGACCTTCTTCTCTATGGTAAAATTCCAGTAAAATTTTGGAAAACCGAAACCCACTATAAATGATATTATGATTGTAGTTTGCTGTCAAATAAAAATCGTAAAAGAAAAGAATAGATCTGTCCGGAAACCCGGCTAGTTTTTAAACACATCTAATTTCTGCCGGTATATGTATGTTTTTGCATTTAAAGGAATAGGGTAAATTTCCTATTCATTAAACGATTAACCAGCCCCAAACTTATATTAGTTTTACTCTGTATAAAGCCATGTTTTGGTGTTTTTGTGGCGCTACTATAAAAAAAGTTTTAGCCGTAGAAGAATTAATTCCTCCTGGCTTTTACGGACTCAAGGGGCTGTCTTAAAATATTTCATTTTGCCTCAGACAGCCCCTTTTCTTATTAGACAGGTTCAAAAACGGAGTTTCTGAATTTGTTGTTTGTCTTAAAAAATTACAGCTTATTAATGTTTTTTATTCGGTTTGGAAGATATGGGTGAGAAGCCAATAATTCTGAAAATTTAACTGAAAAGCTTCTATTGCAGCGTGCTCTTTCGATATACTTGTCTGCATCAACTTTACCATAAAGAGCTTTGCCGGCAGCAAGAACAAGCAAAGCATTTTCGGCACCGCTTCCAGATAAATCTTTGCCGATGTTATCACAAGTATATTCACAGCTTCTGGAATAAGCTGGTCCAAGAAACGGTATAAGAGAACCGAATATTGTCCAAAACTGCTTTGTCATGTGATGCCGCTTTACGTGCCCCAATTCATGCGCTACTACAAATTTGACAGCATCAACATCATTTTCAATTACTTCAAACAAATCAGAATATAGCGCAATATAGTTTTTGCCGGAAAAACGGATAGCAAATGCATTTAAAGATCCGCCCTGCTGAATTATAAAGAGCGGCGGCCGTTTTTTAATCTCAAGCTGTTCGCTCATTTCGCAATAAATCCTATAAAAATCCGGGAATTGGTTTTCAGATATTTCTATGCCGTTTCCTTTTAAATAACCGACTAAGAAAATTTTGTTGAAGAACATCATTAAGGCAATAATCAAAAGATAATTAAACATTACCAATATGATAGCCAGAACAGGAGTTTCAGGATTACCGGCTTTTTTGTCACCGTAATATGAAATCACCCATAAAAGAAAGCCGACAAGGATTGTCGCTAAAATCTTAGCGAAAAACAAAACATTTTCTTTTTTATCAACACGAATTTCCATAATACTCTCCTTTGAGTAACATTTTATACAAAACAATATACAGTGTAAAAATTATTGTGTAAAGATACTGCCCAAAAAAAAGAGTATAGAGCTGTTAAATCAGAGAAATCATCTTCTGCACGAGTTTTGCGCTTAATGTGGCGGCGGCTTCTTCGTTGAAACTGTATGTGGTCTCGCCGTCATCGTCGGCCATGTCGCTCATGCATCTGATGACAATGAAAGGAATCTGGTTCAAGTAACAGGCTTGGGCAATTGCCGCGCCTTCCATTTCTACGCAGGCAGGTGCGCAGTTTTCCATGATTTTTGCCTTCACGTCTTTTGAAGCGATGAACTGGTCGCCGGTTGCGATTCTACCCTTTACGAGCGAATGGCCTTCTGCTTCTTTTAACGAGGCAAACGCCTTTTCGGCGGCTTCAATGAGCTTTGCATCAGCCTTAAAGTCAGAGCATTTCATTCCAGGAATTTCTGTAATTTTATAGCCGAAACCTACGGCGTCCATGTCATGATAGAGGGCATCTGTAGAAAGAACCACATCCTGCACCTTTAAGCCGTGAGCCATTGCTCCGGCAATGCCTGTGTTTATCACATGCGTTACGCCAAATTGAAGCGCAAGACGCTGTGCACAAAGCGCGGCGTTTACCTTGCCTACGCCAGACTGAACAATTACAACAGGCGTTCCGTCAAGCAGACCTTCCATAAAAGTACATGAACCTGCTTCTGTAATTTTTATTTCTTTTTCTTGACTCAATGGTTTCAAAAGGCTTTTGAGCATTTTGACTTCAATATCCATCGCACCGATAATTCCAACTTTAATTGCTTTTCCTGACATAGCGTTTCCTGTTTATAATGAGTTTCTGAAAAAATTTAATTGAGTATATCAAAAATGCGGAACATTTGTCAGCAACAGTTTTTGCACAAATTATCCGCTAAAATCTTCAAGTATTTGTAAAATAATCGTAAAACTTTGCTGAAAATCGCATTATTTGCAAACATTTCAAGTATTTTGCAAAAAACCGCAATGTTTGCTATTGACATTTTCGGTTTATTGTTATACTTTATGTACAACAAACAGCAATACTTTGAAAAAAGGCCGTATTTTTTCTTTCCTCCTTTAGCGGCCTTTTTTCTTTTTAAACCGCACATCAATTTCCTTTAAGATTATTCACATTTGACTTTTACATTTTCCTAAAGTATTTTATCATTACTAATGACAACTAAATTCACATTGATTCTGGAGGATTTTATGTACATCGACCCATATTATATTATGCTTGTCGTACCGACGCTTATAATTTCGCTTATAGCACAGGCAAAAGTCAAATCAACATTTTCAAAATATTCAAAGCAAGCCTCAAAAAGAGGCATGAACGGTGCACAGGCTGCGCAGCTGCTTCTTAGGGCAAATGACATTACAGACGTGCGCATAGAGCATGTGGCAGGCAGTCTTACCGACCATTATGCGCCGACACAAAAAGTCCTCCGCCTGTCTGATTCGGTTTATTCGCAGACTTCGATTGCGGCAATCGGCGTTGCAGCCCACGAAACAGGCCACGCCATTCAGCATGCGCGCGGGTACGCACCGCTCTGGCTTAGAAGCGCAATCGTTCCTGTGGCAAATTTCGGCTCAAAATTCGGCCCGCTGCTCGCGATTATAGGTTTGGGCTTCGGTTACGGAACTTCTGGCAGCGGCAGTCCTTCTCCAATCGGAAACCTTCTGGTAAACATAGGTCTTCTGCTTTTTTCTGCTTCTGTTATTTTTTCGCTTATCACCTTGCCGGTTGAGTTCAACGCATCGCACCGCGCCATCAAGATTCTGCGCCAGACAGGCACGCTTGACGAAGAAGAGCTCCGCGGCACTAAAAAAGTGCTTGCCGCCGCCGCAATGACTTATGTTGCTTCAGCATTAACCGCTATCGCTTCATTCCTGCGAATTCTTCTCATCTCGAAAAACAGAAGAAGATAGCAAATGACAAAGATAATGTTCGTCTGCCATGGCAACATCTGCCGCTCAACAATGGCAGAATTTGTAATGAAAGAGCTTGTGAGAAAGGCCGGAATGGCAGACAGATTTTTGATTGATTCAAGTGCGACAAGCCGTGAAGAAATCGGCAACGACACGCATTACGGAACAAAACAAAAGCTGCGCGAAATGGGCATTCCGTTTGAACGCCGCGCAGCAAGCCAGCTTACAAAGTCTGACTGCGAAGATTATGACTATATAATAGGCATGGACTACGCCAATATACGGAATATTCTGCGCATAGGCGGAGAAGCCGCGCAAAACAAAGTGCACCTTCTGCTTGAGTTTGCACCGCCTTCTTATAAAGGCGGCGTTTCAACTATGTACGGCAGCATAAAAGAGATTGACGACCCATGGTACACAGGCAACTTTGACCAGACTTTTGAAGACGTTTTTGCAGGCTGCAAAGGTCTTTTAGAGCATCTTCAATAGTTTAAGCCCCGGAATATTATTTTTTCCAGAATTCAGGGAAGAAGAACAAAATCAGCGTGTAAAGCTCAAGACGGCCGGCAAGCATTGCAAAGCAATACCACCACTTTACAAACGGAAGCAAAGCGCCGTAATTTTCAGAAGGACCGAGCATACCGAAGCCAGGGCCTATGTTGCCGACCATCGACAAACCGCCGGTGAACGCAGAGAAAAGGTCAAGCCCGCCCAAAGTGCCCACAAAAGTGGTTATCAGCACAAGAATTCCGTATAAAAAGCCGAACGCCGCAACACTGAAAACCAAATCCTTTCTTCCCGGGTCATTGTTGATGCGGATTGTGAAAATTCCGTGCGGATGCAGAAGATGGCGCATTTCGTTTGCGGCCTGCTTGCCGAAAACAACCCAGCGGATTACTTTGAAGCCGCCGCCTGTTGAGCCAGAGCAGCCGCCCACAAACATAAGAATGAATATTATGAACTGAGCCGAAGGCGCCCAAAGCGTAAAATCTGCGGTTGCAAAGCCAGTGGTAGAAACAATTGTTACAACCTGAAAAGCGGCAAGCCTTAAAGCTGTTGAAAAGCTCTTGTACTGCGGAAGAATGAAGATTGTTATGCCGGTTATGCACACAAGAAGCAATACAATATAAACTTTCAGTTCCGTGTTTTCAAAAATGCTTTTGATTTTACCGGTAAAAGCCTGAAAATAAAGGCTGAAATTGATGCCCGAAAGCGCCATGAAAATACAGCAGACCCATTCAATTGAAGCTGAATTATATCCGCCTATGCTTGCATTTTTAGATGAAAAGCCGCCAGTTCCGAGCGTAGAAAACGAATGTGCGAGAGCTTCCCAAAAAGACATACCGCAAATCATAAGCAGAACCGTTTCAGCCAAAGTCATGCCAAAGTAAATAAACCAAAGAATCTTGGCAGTTGTGGCAATCTTTGGCGTTATCTTGCCTTTGTCCGGGCCAGTCGTTTCGGCTTTGATAAGCTGAAAACCGCCTACATCAAGCAGCGGCAGCAGTGCAACCGTAAGCACGACGATTCCCATGCCGCCAAGCCAGTGCATCTGCATACGCCACATGTTTATGCAGTGCGGCAAAGGCTCAACTTCGCTTAAAACGGTTGCACCTGTCGTAGAAAAGCCCGAAATGCTCTCAAACAAGGCATCTGTAAATGTTTTCATCGTGCCCGAAAGCAGAAGCGGAACAGCACCGAGAAGACCGGCCATAAGCCATGCAACTGCAACAAGCACATAGCTGCTTCTCAAAGAGAGCCGCTTAACTTTTTTCTGCTTGCCTGCGAACCACATGACAACGGCAAACAGAATACAGACGACAAACGGCAGCGCAAAGCAAGAAATCAGCTGATATTCTCCGTAGTAAAGCGCACAAGCCACAGGAATTACAAAAGTCAAGGCGATAATTGCCAGCAAAAACGACATCAGCCGAACAACAAAAACAAACATTTATTCTCCAAATTTATCAAGCACATGCTTTGTGTCTTTCACGTCTGCAATAAACACAAGCTTGTCGCCGCCAGAAAGAATTGTATTGCCGTCTGCAATGGCGTAAGATTCACCTTTATTGACAAGCAGAATCAGGAACGTTTCATCGCCGCTCCTTAAGTCTTTCAAAGCCTTGCCGTCAACCTTTGAGTTTTTCGGCAGTTCATACTCGACAACCTCGAAACTTCCCTCTGAAAGCGTGTGAATTCCAGTTACGCTCTTGCCGCGCAGATGGCTCATAATCGTATCAACAACCGTGTCTTTAATCGGAACAACTACGTCGATGCCGATGTTGCGGGTTATTGCCGCATAAGAAGAGCTTGTTACAAGGCAGATGCTCTTTGAACAGCCCTGAGCCTTAAAATATGCAGAAGTAACTATGTTCAGCTCATGGTTTCTCGTTGCGGCAATCACAAGGTCATAGCTTGAAAGATCGCCTTCTTCAAAGATAAAGCTTTCATCTGTAATGTCAGCATTGATTACAGCTGCCTCCGGAAATCTTGCCTTTGCCTCTTTTGCAAGCTCGCGGTCTTTTTCAATTATTACAAGGTTGATTTTCGGTTTAAAACGTTTGTCAAAAACTTTTGAAAAGAAATTGGTTGCCCCGGACTTTTTCAAGATTCCGTCTGCAACATTTGAGCCTACTTTGCCCGCACCGACGAGCGCGACACGCTTTATCGGTTTCTGGCCGGTTGTGCCCGCAAGCTTCAAAAATTCTGGTAGCTGGCTCTTTTCAAGCAGCAGCGAAAGCGTATCTCCTGCATAAAGCTTCGTGTCGCCGCGCGGAAGGAATGATTCACCATTGTGCGAAACAACCGTAATCAAAAAGCGGAACGGAACGAGCGGCTTTATGTCCTGCACGAGAATGCCTTCAAGCTGGCTGCCCGGCTCAATGTCAAGCGAAGCAATTGCATAAGGCGAATCTTCAAATTCCATCACCTCGGCAACTGCGCCGTGCTCGTAAGCGGCCACAATTATTTTCGCTGCTTCAACATCAGGGTGAACCATTACGTCAATGCCGTAAAGCGGCGGGCGCGAAGTGTTCTCAAGCCATTTCTGCGCCGCAAGCAGCTTTGAATTGGCATAATATTCGTCATTGCGCACACGCGCTATCTTGAACACATCCGGGTACACTGAATCGACGAGCGAGCAAGTAATCATGTTAAGCTCATCAGATTCGGTAAGAGCCACGAGCGCATCGGCTTTTGCAATTCCGGCTGATTCAAGCGTTTCAAGGCTGTTGCCGTTAGCCTGAACCACAAGGCAGTCCACCCGGTCTGAAAGATGGCGGACAGTCTCTTCGTCATTGTCAATCAGCACAACATCATTCTTTTCTGAAACAAGCCGCTTTGCAAGCTGAACGCCTGTAAAGCCCGCACCAACAATTATGATTTTCATATACTGAAAAGCTAACACGAATTGAACTGACGCGCAAGGCTAAAAAATTGAACTTATAACACTGCTTGCCGGAAATCCGCTCCATCGTGTCCGCCGGACTGCTCGCATGGCAAGCCATGAGGCAGTCCGCGTCCACGAGCCGCTACTTTCCAACAGACACTATAAGACATTGAAAGCACTAAATTTGTTGAAGGCTTTTCTGGTTTTGCAAAAATATTTATGAAAAAATCTTGAATACGAAAATCTTTTTATGACAAATGAATCGCTGGAATCTATTAAAACTATCAGCTGCTTATTGCCATTTTGAAATGCTTTTATCATGCCACCATACAAATATCCAGAATACAAGATTTTATTTCCTTCTGAAGAAATAACTCTCCACTCATTGGCGTCATCTCTTAATAAGCCCATTTTCTCATTAGCTTCAGCTAAAATTTGCACACTTATTGTTTCTTTTTTACCATTACTGTTTAAATCTATTTCTAATTTCTGAAGGGTTTGCCAAGCTTCAGAAACTCCACAAGAGCAAAAGCAAATCAACATCAAAACAAATAAAAAACCTTTTTTCATTTTATTCCTACCTTTTGTGACATTCGGTGCAGCCCAAGATATGTACATGGTGTGCACCGCCTTTGCGTTCAAACATGCGCGCAGTAAGGTGGCCGTCTAGCGGCACGGTTTTTCTGCAAACAGGGCAGACGCGCCTAATTTCTGGCGTTTCTGGCGGCAGGCAGTGCGGGCAGCCGTGAATATAGCATAGCCTGTCGCTTGCTTTTCCGCCTTCAAAGACAGAAGACTTGATTTTTTCTTTGCCGACTAAAAACGTGCCGCACAAAGGGCAGCAGCCTGGGTTTATTCCGTCTGAATATTGTTTAGACGGCGCGCCCTGCTTTGCTCGTTTTTTCCGCTTTTTTGAACCGAACGTCAGTTTTCCGCTAAAGACAAGCATAAGCAGGCAGACCGCAACCGAAAGAAGCACAAAAATTATAAACATTTGCATAACAATATATTGCAGTATAAATTCACTTGCTTCAAGTAAAAAATAACAGTATACTAGTAGTGTGTCAGAATTATTTATTGTAGCCACACCGATAGGCAATCTTAGCGACATAACTTTCAGGGCAATTGAAACTTTCAAATCAGTTGATGTAATTGCCGCCGAAGATACGCGCCATACTTTGCAGCTTCTGACACATTTTGAGATAAGAAAACCTTTAGTGTCGTGCCGGTCGCAGAACGAGCTTGAAGCGGCACAAAAGATTGTGCGTCTGCTTGATGAAGGCAAGAACGTAGCTTATGCAAGCGACGCAGGCACACCGGGCATAAGCGATCCGGGTGCTGTTCTGGTGGCAGAAGCAAGAAAAGCCGGGCACAAAATCTGCCCGATTCCCGGCGCATCGGCTTTTGCTTCGCTTTTAAGCGTTGCCGGCATTGCGGGCAAAACCGTAATATTCGAGGGTTTTCTTTCACCGAAACCGGGCAGACGGCGTTCAAGGCTCAAAGAGCTTATCGAGACAGGCGATTCATTTATTTTGTACGAATCTCCGTTCCGAATTGTTAAGCTTTTAACAGATATTGCCGAAATTAATAGTGAGCGTCGTATTGTTATTGGGCGGGAACTTACCAAGCTTCATGAAGAAATTCTTGAGGGTACGGCTGGCGAGCTTAGGGATGATTTTTCCGCGCGGAGTAAAATTCTAGGCGAGTTTGCAGTTTTTGTTTCAGGCGAAAAAAAGCTTAAAAAAACTGAAGACGGTGCCGATATTTAGTGTAGAGGAAAAAGGTAGGTTTTTATGGTAATTAATCGACTTGACGGTATTAATCCACTGCAAGACAAACAGGCTGCTCAAAGGTCACAGAACAAATATTCTGTGCGCGATACAGCAGATTCCATAAATCTTTCTGACGAAGCAAGAGAACTTGCAGAAGCTTATTATGCTTCACAGGTTGCTAAAGAAACTCCGGATGTTCGTGCAGATAAAATTGCAGAAATAAAAGAAAAGATTAAGGATCCGTCGTATATTAACTCAGCTGTTATTGATACAGTTGCAAATAGAATCATGGACGCATACGGTATCTAAGCAGCGTAATTGCTGTTTGTGTATGCTACTTTAAAGGCGGATTTTCTATCCGCCTTTTTTTGTCTAATTTTTGAAGGAACAATATGAACGATTTATCTTTTAAAGTTGCCCCGCATATTCTTCTGGGTAATCAGACTTCTTCAAGACTTGGAGCCCTCGCATCGCCTTTGGCTTCAAGATATTTATTGATTTTAGACCCGGCTACGAACGAAGTAAAAGCTAAAGAAAAGCTTTCGCAGGTTCTTTCTGACAGCAACCTTGATTTTATAGTCTATGAAGACATGCCGAATAACACCGACACAGAAACCTTAATTCAGGTTCTGAAGCTCGCACAGAGTGCGCATGTTCAGGGCATTATAGCTTGTGGCGGCGAAAAGGCTCTTAACCTTGGCCGCGGCGTAGCTTCACTTTTTAACGAAGATAAACCGGTTTACGATATTGTTGACGGCGATGTTTCTCACGCAGAGCCACTGCCGCTTATCTGTATACCGACTGCAATCCGCGATACATTCCTTTTTTATGAACGCTGTGCAATTATTGATGCGCGTTCTAATCAGTTCAGGCTTATTAAAGTTCAGGAAGGCCTGACAAAAGAAATCATCTTTGACGCTGCTTTTGGTGCTACACTGACAAAAAATCAGATTTCTTCAATTTCTTTGAATATTCTCTGTCTGGCATTTGAAACATATTTTTCAACACGTTCAAGCTTTTTGTCTGACGCAATTGCAGAAAAAATCTTTGAACTGATGGCTCCGGCAGACAACCTTACAGACCCGCTTGCATCGCCGGAAACTGTAGATGAAACACTTCTTCAGTGCGGCTGTATGTCTGCTTTAGCGGCATCTTTTTCTGCACCAGGCCCGATTACAGCTTTGACATTTGCGACACACGCACGCTATAAAGTTTCACGCACATTGTTGTCTACAATTCTGCTTCCATATCTTATTGAAGAAGCTGTTTTCTCAAGCGACAGAATCCTTAAAGCAGCTAAGCTTCTCGGCGTATGCAGCGACAATGTTTCAGCCGAAGAAGCGGCAAACTTTCTTGCAGAGAACATCCGCGGACGCATTGCCCGCGCAGGACTTCCGGCCAGAATCAAGGAACTGTCTATTTCAATTGAACAGGTAGCCGCAGCAGTCAACGATGCAATGCAGCTTGACTTTATGCCTTTCTACGCAAAGCCTGTTACAGCAGACAGCCTTTTCAATCTGGTAAAACAAGCTTACTAAATGATTTCTCCAGAAAAGCTCTTTCAAATCGAAGGCGGTCAGCGCAGGCGGAAGCTTGCGCTGTGCTTCGGTGCGCTTGAACGTGATATAGCCGGAGTTGCAGAGCCGGGTTTTATCTATGACATCAAGACAATGCCGCGGCAGGAATACACCAAAAAGATTGCCGCCGTTCTTCTTACAGACCCGCAAATAAGCCAGCAGGCAAAAGACGAAATAAGCGCTCTCATAAAGGCAGAGCCTTTTGATGAGCGGCGGCTTTGCAACGTGGCGCGCAATCACCTTCTAGCCGTAATCGGCACATTGCCAGCTGAATGGGATTTAGTAATTGCCCCGCATAATGCACCGCGCGACGAAAACGGTGCGCTTCTTGCAAGAAACTTTTACGAAGGCGTTCAGGTCTTTGCTGAAGACATACGCTCACCTTTCAATTTAGGCTCAATATTTAGAAGCGCAGAAGCATTCGGCGCAGAAAAAGTGCTGCTCTCGCCTTTCTGCACAGACCCAAACCACCCGCGCGCAATCCGTTCCGCAATGGGCTGCATTGAATCAATTCCGTGGGAAAGAACTTCTTTAGACAATTTGCCCGACGACATGCCGGTTTTCGCGCTTGAAACAGGCGGCACGCCGATAGACGATTTTGTCTTTCCGCGGAAAGGCATCGTCATTTTAGGTTCAGAAGAGCTTGGCTGCAGCCCAAAAGCGCTTGCAAGAGCAACTTATGGCTGCGTCACAATTCCGATGACCGGCATAAAAGCTTCGCTGAATGTGGGCGTTGCTTTCGGCGTGCTTATGAGCATGTGGATGCAGAAAATCAGGCTCGGCCAATGCAAATAGCGGAAAAGCCGGCTCTTTTTATTACCGGAGCAACGGGCGTGCCCGGCTTGAGCGCAATTAAAGAAGCGTTTGAATCGGAAGATTTCAGCGTTTCTTTTGTAGACGCGCCTTTTATGAAACCTTTCCTTTCTTCAGACGAAACTGAACCTGTCTTGTTTTCAGCCTCAATTAAAAGCCCCGGAAACAGCATCATAATTCCGTTAAGCGAATACTGGATTTCTTATTGCATTTCAGACGGCAATGCGGAGAAAGTGAGAATAAGCCGAAATGCATTGCTTAGCTCGCGCTCAAAAGAATTTTTCTACAGCCTGCTTGCTTCGCATAAAATCGACGTGCCGGAAAATTTCGGCACAAAAGACGAGGCATTAAAAGCCCTAAAAAATGGAAGAAAAATAATCATAAAGCCGAAAGGGCTGCACTCAGGTTACGGCGTTGAAATCTTGAAAGACGCCGACCCTGCCCTTTTAGACAAGCATTTTTTGTGTGCCGGAACAATTACGAACAAGGCAATGCGCATTATGAAAATCGAAAACAACGGCGCAATGATTTCAGAATTTATTGAAGGAACTGAATATAGCGCGGACTGTTTTTGCTTTAACGGGAAAAAAAGCCTTGTGCGCCTCTGCAAAAAGAAAATCGTCTATATCAAAGACAAGCCATGCACGGCGGCGTGCCAGCTCGTAAAGCCATCAGCAGAGATTGTTTCTGCCGTTCAAAGCTGGCTTGACGCACTTTTTGACGCTTCTGACATTTCTTTTGCGCAGTTTGACTTTATTATAGATAAAACCAAAAGGATTGTGCCTATTGATTTTGCCTGCCGCATCGGTGGCGGAATGTTTGAGCTTCTTAGAGAGCTGCCTTTCAACGTTTATGCAGAAGCCGTCAAAGAAGCCGCCGCCTCAAAAGATGAAACGCTCAAGACAGCCTTTTGTTCAAGGCTTTTTGCGGACAAAGCTTTTGAAGACGCGCCTTTGACTCAGCTTAATTACCTTTCAACAAAGAGCGGTTACATAATCAACGATAATTACCCGCTTTATGACGGCAGGCAAATTATCAACAAGCATAAAGGCGACTACGCAATTTCAAACCCTTCAAGCGT
>JAEEGK010003411.1_pt1 | contig 39562 bp, 28 predicted proteins | sample 8958771 | NCBI WGS metagenome assembly JAEEGK01 (sample SAMN16246547, study PRJNA631951) | gut metagenome | biome: gut microbiome; feature: rumen; material: SC-attached | host: Bos | place: Iran: Karaj | collected 2018-10
TTATTTAATTCTAATAAAAATTCTCTTAATTCATCAATTGATAATGGATCTTTTCTTTTCTCTATATATTCTTCTAATGACATATAACATAATTCTGAAACTATAAAATATGAATCTTGTGATTCAATTATTTCTATTAATGATACTATATTTTCTGATTTCAATTTTTTTATTATTTCTTTTTCTTTAATTATAGTTTTATTTGAATCATTAATTTTAATTTTTTTAATTTCTTTTATTGCAACATTCTCTTTAGTGGAATTATTTTTAGCTCTATAAATATCTGAAATTGAAACATTACCAATTATTTCTAATTTTTTATATTTTTCCCAAATATTTTCCATTATTTTTATTAATAGATATTTTATTTTTGAGATTAAAATTAATATTTAAATAAAATTTATTTTATAAATAAATAAATAAAAAATAAATGATTTACTCAATTTATTTAAATTTTGAATGATTATTATAAAACTTTAAATATTTATTAAATAATAAAAATTTATATATTTATGATTCCATTATTATATAATATAAAAATATAATGTCTTTATAAAGATAAATAAATATTATTTAATTTCATATTATAATAATAATTATTTTTAAAAATAAGTATTTATAAAGGAATATCAATTTCAATAATTTATTTAAATAATAAATTTATCAAATAAATAATAAAAAATATCAAAATATATTTTTATTTTTTTTACGCAAATTTTAAAATAATTCAAATCAAATAAAAATATTAATATTTTAATATATTCTTTTAATTTTTTAATTTATTGCATTAATATTTTAATAAAATGTTTTAATATTATAATTAATGTCCGAATCAAATGCAAATATATTAAAACAAACTTTTTCTACAGATTTATTAGAACATGTTAAAACATTATTTTCTGAAATTCATCCTTCTCAATTTATTTATCAATTATGCCAAAAAATAAGACAAAATTGTCCTATTTATGAATATTTTGATGATATAAATTATAAATTTAAATGTAGAGCAACTTTAAATAATTTAATTGCAGAAGGATATTCAAATAATAATAAAAAAGATTCTAAAAGTAATTTTATTTAATTTAAAATTATTAGAAATTGCTTCTGAACAATTATTTTTTGCTATGTTAAAAAATATTAATGATTTTCACGGAATAATTCAAATTTTAGAAAAGGATTATTCATTTAAACCTTTTTATTTTAGGAATTTATTAAATAATAATAATTCAATATCAAATAATAATAATAATAATGAAATAGAAAATAATAATAAATTTAATGGAAAAAAAAGAGAAAGGGAATCAAATAATATTTTAGATGGAGAAAGTGAAGATGAAAAAGATGAATCAAATTTTTTTTTAAAAGATAAAAATAATAATATTAATAATAGTAAAAAGTCTGATAGTAGTTATGAATCATCTGTTTCACCTCCTCATAATGATGATAATAATAATAATTTAAATTCTTCATTTTCTAATAAGAATGAAGTAAATAAAAAAATACAAAATAAAAATAATTTAAATGTAATTGATAATAATAATAATATTTGTGAAAATAATATTCAAAATACTATTTTAGTAAATGAAAATAATAATGAATTAAATAATAATTTAAATTATGATGTTAATATTATAAATAATGAATATCAAAATAATTTGATTATATTCTTATTTGAATCTTATATTTTAAAATGGGAAAGAAGATTAATTATAGAGAATGAATTATCTATTGATATATATTTTTTTATTGAAAAAATTTCAAATTTTATTCTTTTACTAAAGCCAAATTTAAATTTATTTGATCATATTTATATTGGTTCATACTTTTCAAAGACATTAAGACAAAATAATTTAACAATTGACAGTGTTTTATCTTTTGAAAATGAAATTAAAAATGAATATTATTCAATTATAATTAAAAATTTTAATTCAGAATTAAAAAATAATGAATTAAAAATAGATTTAAAAACTAATGAGAAAAAACAAAAATATTTTGAAATAACTTCTAATATATTAATCTATAATTTATATTTAAATAATTCATATGAAATTCAAAATATATTATTTCATAGGGAATATATATTAAATAATCAAATGAATAATCAAATGCCAATTTACAAATTAATATGTATTAAATTTTTAAAAAGTTGGAGAAGAGATAAAAAATTATATTTTTTAAATCCAGATATAATAGAATTTTTAATAGTATCTTTAAACTATAATAAAATATATGAATTAATACCAGCATTTTATAAACAAATAATTTATAATTTAAATGAAAATGATTATCATCAAAATTACCAAATGATAGAAATAAAAAATTTAAAAGAATCTCCTTCATTTAACATTTTAAAATCAGAATGTGAAAATGCATTAAATAATATGTTTACTTTTCAATATAGTGAATTTTTTTAAATCAAAAAAAACAAAATTTTACAATTAAAAATTTTAAGATTTAAATAAAAAACAATTTTATCTTAAAAACTGAACTTTATCTCCATAATCACTCAAATCAACACAAGCTCTAATTTTACTATTATCATAATTACTCAAATCAAAAGGTTCATATAAACATTTTCCATTTTTTCTAAATTCCAAAATATTACTTGAATTAGAAATAATCATAGTAATAATATCACCTTCATTACATTTTTTTTCTTTTTCTAATTGAGCAACAATAACTCCTTTAGAATAAATAGAACAATTAAAACAATAAAAAATAAAAGATTTATCTTCATCTTTAACTTGATGATAATATCCATTTTCAATAGGACTTTGTGTTTCACTCCAAGTAATTCCAAACATAATACAAGAATGTGAAGTTTGAGTTATTTTCATATTAATTACTATTTTATCTAATTGATTCATATTTAAATCAATCATTGATGTTTTTGTTAATGAACCACTAATATTTATATTTTGAAATAAATATTCTGAACTTATTCCATACCAACCTTGATTTTGAGTATTTTTTCTTATTGTAAATTCTTCTTTATTTAATTCTAAAACATCTTCTTTTCCATTTACTAAATTTTTATCATAAAAATTAGGAACAAAATTTGATACTGGAATATTTATATATGCTCTCATATATGTCATATTATAATTAAATAAATTTAATTGAGTTACTAATTCATTATGTGAATTATTATAAAAATCTTTAATTGATATTATTTCATTTTTTAAATTAGTATTTTCATCATTTAAATTATTAATTAAACCATCTTGTTCATCTATTCTTTTATTTAAATCTTTTATTTTTTCTGTTATCATTCTTAAATGTCTTTCTAAATTTTTTTCTAAATGTTCTTTTAAAAATTTTCTTCTTTCATAATATTCACACCCAACTAAAACAAAAGGACACTCAGTAACACTTTCTAAACATTCATTTTGCATATGATAATTAACTTTACTTAAAGGAATTTTTAAACCACATTTATTAGAACATTCAACTGGAATATTTGGACAAATTTTATTATGTTCTTCTGTATCTTTTAATAATATTTTCTCATTACAATAAGGACAATTTATTATTTTATAATTACAATTTTTAATATGTGATGACATTTCTTCTCTAAAACATTTAAAGTCACAATTTGGAAAATAATCACAATTTATTATTTGTTTTAAACAATCATTTTCTAAATGATTTTTTCTTTCTGATAATTTACCTATCCAAGAACAACCATTTTTTCTATTTTTACAATATACTTTTTGTTTTTCTATCATTGTATTTACTACTATATTTGATGAAAATGGGGGATTTAAATTATTTTTTGTAAATGGACATTTTTTCGTCTCTTCTAATAATATTTCTGTACAATTTTTACAAAATGAATGTCCACAATTATCAAATACACTTTCAAATAATATTCCTTCACATAATGGACAACTGTATGATTCTACATATTTTTGACATTCTTCTAAAAATTCATCTATTGTTAAATTTGGTTTAAATTTTTGAGATAAAACATCGTTTATCATTTTTTTATGTTTATATATATTTAATTTTTTAATTTTTTTTGAAATTTCTTTATATTTAAATTTATTTTTTTATATTATTATAATATTATAAAACTTTTTTCTGAATTATACTATCAAGAAAAATTTATTATTGAAAAAAACAATTTAAACAAAAATAATTATTAATTTGAAATAAGATGAAATTTTATATTTAAAATTTCATATATTAAATTATTAATATATGAATTTTAAGAAATAATTTAATTTTTAAAAGAAATGAAGAATTAACAATAAAAAATATCTAAATTTTATTTTATGATTGTTAACAAATTATAAATAAAATTAAGATATATATTTAATAATAAAATATAAAAAATAATTTATATATCTCAATTATTTTTATTTATTTGAGAATATATTTCTTCAAATAATAAAGTTTTTTTTGAATCAGTTCTTAAATGTAGAATTTTTTTTGTTGAATAAGGTTTAAGAGAATTAATATGAATTCTATTATTTTTAGTCAATTTAACATTTCCACTACTATTAAAAACTTGATGATTATTTGTTAAAGTAGAATTAATATTATAATCTAAATTCTTTTTAAATTCAATAATAGAATTGAATTTTTGTGTTTTATTTGATTTAATTAAAGGTACTGAAAAATAATTTATATCATTACTTAATTTTTCTAATATTTTTTTTGGTCTTGAATTATTTCTAGTAAATGTATTTCTTTTTCCTTTATAACTACTACATTTATTTATATTTTTCTTTTGCAAAATTAAACTATTTACTTGTGCTTTTGAATTTGATATTTTATTATTAAAATCAATTTGACTTTTTGAATGTAGGTGTAATTTTTTAGTAAATATTTTTACTGGATTAATTTTTGGAGATTGAGTTAACATTATATTATTTTTATCATTGTTTTTTTTATAATTTTCAAAATCTAAAAATGCTTTTGTATTTATTATTAATTTTCCATCTGTTGTTTCTTTTATTCCATTTTTAAATAATTCTATTATTTTTTTCCCTCTTTCATATAAATCTTTATCTTCATTATTGATATTTTTTCCTTTTTCAAAACTATTAATTGAATTATTATTTATTTTATTTGAAAAAAAACAAGAATCATAAAATAAATCATTATTTACTCGAAAATTATTTTTCATTTAATTAAAAAAAATTAAAAAAAAAATCCATAATACCCAAAATAACCCAATAAAAAAATATAAAAAAAATCAAAAAAGAAAAAAATGAAACCCCAGACAAAAAAATCACTAAAACAAGAAAGATTAGAAAAAGAAGAAAAGCGTAGAAAAGAATTAGAAAACTTAAACAAAAACTTAATAAAAAAACTATATTCAGATTTATTTCAAATGAATCCTGATTTATATCACGAATATGATTTTACATTTGAAACTTTTTTATATGATTATTACAAAGAAATTGAAAATAATCTTGATTTTGATAATCCAAATTATGAACAATTACTTAAAAAATTAGATCTTAAAATAAAAGCTAAATTCAATGAAGAAAATAAATTATCATATGATTTAAATGGAAGACAATTAAAATATGAATTAAATAAATTAAATCAAGATGATGATTGGGCTTTAATTTTTAATTATAAAAAAGCTTTATTTGAAGAAGAAGAAAGAGAAAAAAAAGCAAAAAAAGAACAAAAAACAAAAGAATATTTTAATGATTTAGATAATCAAATTAATATTAGAAAAAATTATGTTGATCCTGTTGAAAAAAAAAAAAAAGAAATTTATGATTATGATGAAAGAGAAATGAATGAAAAATTAAAAATTCAACAAATTGAAAATCAAGGAAGAATTGATAATATTAGAAAAAATTTGATTAATGATATTGGAATTAAAAATGAATATTTAACTGAATTAGAAAATCAAAATTTATTATTAAATCATGATAATAAAGATTTAATTAATGAAAAAATATCTTTTTTAGAATCATTGAATAATGAACAAAGTAAAAAAAATGATTATCCAATTGAAGAAATTCAAAATATTCTTTTTGAAACTGATCTTGATAAAATCAAAAATAAAATTTCTACAATGCAATATAAAAAACTTTTAAGAAATCAAATGGATGATAATGTAAAAAGAATTGAAAGACCTAATAAAATGTCTGTTGAAGAAAGAAAAATTAATAAAGATTTATTAAAAGCTGCTAGAGAATATTTCAAAACTCATCATTAAAATCTTTTTATTTTATTTTTTTATTTAATTTTCTTTTTTTAAAAAAAAATATTTTTTTGGAAGATAAAATATTTAATATTTTTTATTTATAAAATTAATTTTTATTTATCATTTATTTTCATTTAAATAACATTTTTACAAAAAGAAAAAAAATTATTTAAATACCAATTAAATTATTTGATTTTAATTATAATGAGTTATAATTTGCGGCAAATAAAATCAAAAGAAATAAAATCAAATAATCAAATAAAATCAGAATCAAATTCTCAAGAATTGTCATCTTCATTTCCATCTTCATTTAAAATAGAAGATTACAGTTATGACAAAATAAAAAAATTAATAATAGAAGATGAAGAAGACAAAGAATTTATAAAAACAAATAAAATAAAAGAACAAAGAGAAAAAAACAATAAAATTAAAAATTTAGAAATTTCTAGAACAATAAATGATATAATTCAAAGAAATGAAAATAATATAAACAATAATGTTTATAGTACAAATGATCAAGAAAGTTCTTCTTCAGCTCCAATGTCCTTTAGTAATTTTGATGAATTAGATTCAGATTATAATTATAATGAATCTTTAAATAATGATGAAGATTTATTAGAAGAAAATAATAATTTATATAAAAATTACATTAATAGAAAAAGAAAATATGAAAAAGATAATGATGATATTTCAATAAATAAGAAAGAAGAAAATAAAAATGATAATAATAATTCAATGGAAAACTTTTTTGACGAATTTGACTCTGAAATTAAAGAACATAAAATAAGAAAATTAAAAAAAAATAAAGATAATAAAGAATTAAAATTATCATTAGATGTAGAATGTGCAATTTGTATGAATAGAATAACTGATTTAGCAAATCCAGATGGATGTAATCATGATTTTTGTAAAAATTGTTTATTATATTGGGCAGAAAAATCAACACAATGTCCAATTTGTAAAAGTAATTTTTCTAAAATTTATATTTATTATAAAGGAAAAAAAACAGAAATTAAATTTAATACAAAAAAATATATGCCTTATATTAGTGATAATAATTTTGATATAAGTTCAGATAATTTTGATGATATTCCTTGTTATGTTTGTAATAGAATTACTGATGCTAAAAATATGTTAATTTGTGATAAATGTGATCAAAAATTTTGTCATTATTATTGTGATGGATTAAAAAGATTACCTAAAAAAAATGATAAATGGTATTGTGCAGATTGTAAACTTGATATGAAAGAAGAAAAAAAGAAAATGAAAGAAATTGGTAAAAAATTATTTGAATGAAAATAAATGATATTGGTTGGTTTAAAATTGTTTTATAAAAGTTTAATTATTAATAAATTTATTTTTTTTAATTTTTCTTTTGTTAATATAAATAACCCAAAAAATTAAATTATTATTAAAAAAAAATTTATTTTTTTTTATTTTTAATAAAAATGATAAATTAAAACATTTTTATTATTCTAATCTTAATTAAAATTAAAATTACTTTCATTAATAATAGAATCCTTATATTTCAAATAAAAAATAAATCTAGAATGAATTCTAATTAACATAGAAGCAGTTTTAATATCAATACTTTTTTTTTCAAATGCTTTTTTAATTAACACTAATAATTCTTCAAGTGAATTTTCTTTAGCATATTTAATATATTTATCTTTATTTTGAATAGTTATTAAATTATCTAAATTTGATAAATCACTTAAATCAATTTTTTCAGGCATTTGAAAAGCATAATTTATTATTTCTTGTTGAAGTGAATTTACAGTATCATTTAATTGTTCTGCTTTTGAATCTAATTCATTTAATTTATTTAATTTTGCTTTTAATTCATTTTGAAGTGTTTCTATTTGTTTTGTTATTATTCCTATATTGAAAAATTGATTTCTGACTTTTGGTAATACATTTAATATTATTTTCTTTATTAAGTTTCTTTTTGCTAATTTTTCATCTATTTGAATTGGAGATATATTTTGTATTTGATTATTATTATTTTGTTGATTTAAAAATGGATTGTTAAAATGAGGATTTTGGATATTGTTAAAGTTATTATTATTTATATTTTGATTAAAATTATTTATTTGATTTTGGTTATTTGAATTTGGATTTCTTTGATTTTGTGGATTAAAATTATTATTATTATTATTATTATAATTAATTTGATTTTGAGGATTAAAATTATTATTATTATAATTATTTTGATTTGGGGGGTTGAAGTTTTTATTATTTAAATTTTGATTTTGTGGATTAATATTATTATTATTATAATTCATTTGATTTTGAGGATTAAAATTATTATTATTATTTATATTTTTATTTTGTGGATTAAAATTATTATTATTATTATTATTTTGATTTTGGGGATTAATATCATTATTATAATTAATTTGATTTTGAGGATTTAAATTATTATTATTATAATTATTTTGATTTTGAGGATTTAAATTATCATTATTTATATTTTGATTATGTTGCTCAAAATTATTAATATCAAAATCATTAGGATTATAATTTTGATTAGGGTCATAATTTTCATTAAAATTTTGATTAGGATTAAAATTAGGATTAATAACTTTTTCCTTAACAACAGGTTTTTCAATAATAACTTCTTCAATAGAATCAATAGGTAAAATACAATCTCCAGTAATTTCTTTTTCATCTCCATCAGGCAAATTAAAAATAGGAAAACAAAAACTAAATTGATGTTTAATTTCTTCAATTAAATTAATAAAACTTTCAAAAGAATTTTCCCAATTAAAAAATAATTCATATTTAATATTTAAATTTTCTTCATTTACATAAAAAGTACATTTAGGATTAATTTTAACAGAATTTATTTTTTCAAAATATAATTCAGGAGGAGAATTTGGAAAATTTCTTGGAAAATAACATAAAACACTTATATCATATATTTGACCATTGAAAGTTGATGGAATTTGAATTTGCATTATAAATAATTTTTGAGCATTTTCATTTCTTGTAAATAAAAATAATTTTGTTTTATCATTTGAATAATTATTTTGTAAAAAAGTTACAAAATCTTTTTTTATTGTTTCATCATAACCACATAAATTTATTGCTTGATTAATATTCATTTATATTTTATATAAATAAAAAATTAATTTTTATACCTAAAATTATTTATTTGTATTATCAATTACATTTATAAAAAATAAAAAATAATTAAAAAAATAAATCTTTATTAAAATAAATTAAACTATTTAATATAAAATCCTATATAAAAAAATAATAATAATAAAAAAAATGAATCAAGGATACACATCAAATCAAGGTTATCCAACAAATCAACCTATGCCTCCTCAATATAATAATCAACCTCAATATGCACAAGATCCAAATTATGGTCAATATAATCAACCTTTATATAGTAAAGAACAACAAGGAGGAGGTTCCTTTGATTTTGATCAAATGGCAAGATTAGGTTTTATAAGAAAAGTTTTTGGTATTTTATCAGCTCAATTATTATTATCTACTATATTTGTTCTTGGAGCAGTGGTTTATACTAGTATCAAAGGGAGAGATGATGCAATAAAACAATTAATATCATCCAATATCATACTTCCATTATATGTAATATGTGTTTTTGCTATTATTATAACTGCAATTTTAATTTGTTGTTGTTTTAGAAGAGTCTTTCCTGCCAATTATATTTGTTTAGGTATTTTCACTCTTGCTGAATCTTTTATATTATTCCTTATTTGTGCTTCATATCCTCCTGACACTGTTCTTATTGCTTTAGCATTGACTACTGCTGTTACTATTGGTTTGACTGTATATGCTATGATAACTAAAACTGATTTTACTTATTGTGGTGCCTTTTTATGGATGTTTTTATTTTCATTTATCGTATTTATGATTTTATTTTTCCTTTGTGTTCCTAGATTAGATAAACGTATTAAACATCTTTATATAGGAATTTGTTGTGTTGGTGTCATTATTTATTCGCTTTATTTGATTTATGATACACAATTAGTTATGGGAAAATGTGGAGTTGAATATTCTATTGATGATTATGTTTTTGCTGCTCTTAATCTTTATCTTGATATTATTAATTTATTCCTTTATATACTTAGAATAGTTGGTGCAGCCAAAGATGGTTAAATTTAAATTTTGTTAAATTATTTTTATTAGTTTGAAATTTAAAAAATTTTTAAGTAATTTGAATTATTTTATATTTATATTTTTATTTATTAATTAGATGAATTATTTTAAATTTAATGAAAAACATTTTTATAGAAGACTATAATAAGAGTAAATCAGAAGAAATATATATATCTCCATCAGATATATTTCAAAAAGCAACTAAATCAATACCAAAAGAAATAAATTATTATGAATTGCATTCAAATGAAAAAAACAATTTGATATCAAAAATCGCAGCAAATCATATTTACATAATAAAATTAAATGATTCACTATTTACAAATTTATACAATTTATCTTCATTAAACTTAAGTCATAATATCATTTCAGAATTCCCAAAAAAAATAACAAATTTAAAAAATTTAAAATACTTAAATTTAAGTAATAATATATTATCCCAAATACCATCTTATTTAAAAGATTTATCAGAATTAGAAGAATTGTATTTAAGTCATAATTCAATTTCAAATATTTCAAGTACAATTCAAAATTTTAAAAATTTAAAAATATTAGACATAAGTTATAATAAAATAACATATCTTCCAATTGAAATTGGTTTTATTAAAGAATTATTAGAATTAGATATTTTCAATAATTACTTTACTGAAATTCCATCTTCAATTTGTTATTTGAAAAATTTAAAAAATATAAAATTAGAATGGTTTGAATTTTTAGATCCTCCTCAAACTTCTGATATGCTGGATGAAGATTTTATTTTATCTTTAAAAACTATTTTAAAATCATTAATTAATCAATCAAAACTTTATTGTGATTTTTCAACATTTCTGTTACAATTAAGTCAAAATATTCAAAATAAAATAAAAGATAATTCATTTAATTCATTTGAAACAGAAAAAGCAGAATGTTTTAAATATAATTCAAATGATATTTTTTATGCTTTAGAAAATGAATATTTAGGAGTAATTAAATCTTTAGTTGAATCAGATGATACTAATTTAAAAATTAAAAATCAAACTGGAAAAACAATTTTATATATTGCAATTCAACAAGGAAAAAAAGATATTTATGATTATTTATTATCAAAAATAAATTTTAGAAATATTTCAAATCCAAATATTTATATTCATAAAGCAATAAGAATAAGAAATTATAATTTATTAGTAAAATTATATTTAATGGGAGCAGATTTTAATTCAATTGATGAAAAAGCAAATAATTGTTATCATGTTTTATTTTCAGTTTTTTATAAAAATTTTATACAATGTGCTCAAATTGGAAATTTTTTAATTAAAAATAATGTTAAAGGAATAAATGATTTAAATTTAGAACATTGGGGACCAATTCATATTGCTGCAAAATATTCTAGTTTAGAATGTTTAAAATGGATTTATTCTGTTAATAAAGAATTAATTAAAAATAATAAAGAAACATTTAATGTTAATTTAAAAGGAAAAAATGATTGGACTCCTTTACATTTATCTTTACATTCTTATAAATATAATGAAAGTATTTTATTAATTAAAATGGGAAGTTCACTTTTTGATAGAACTGAAGATGGGAAAAGAATGAAAAATATTACAAATAATTTTTTTTTGACTAAAATGTTAAATCAAAAAATTGAAAGATTTTATGATAAAAAATATGGTGAAAATAATAATAATCAAAATAAAAATAATGATAATAATAATAATAATCAAAATATTATTGAAAATAACAATAATTCATTTATTAATAATTATAAAAATGTAGCTTTAGAATCAACAAGAAATGAAATATTATTAAATTCTGAATATTCATTAATGGAAAGATATCATTCATTAATGTTACTTAATTTAAATAATAATCCTAAAGAAGTTGAATCAATTATAATGGAAATATTTCAACAAATAAAAATTATAAATTCTAAATTTTCAATAATATTTGTAGAAATATGTCAAATTATTGAAAAATTTCAATTTACTTCTTTTTTAAATTTCCTAATTCAAATATTAAATAGTAATAATTCAATAACAGAAAATTCTTTTGTATCAAAACAATTAAATAATACAATTAATTATTTAAAAAAAATAAATGAAGATAAATTTATAAAATATAATTTATATAAATCAATAGTAAATACAGAAAATTTACTAGGTAATACAATTCAGTTTTATGAATTGAATAATTCAATGTTAAAAAATGAAGAAAGTATTTTACAAAATGAAGATTTTTTTTATGAGATGAATAAAAGTATAAATAATGAACAAAAAATTAATTATTATAATGGAAATAATGATAATCAAGGTAATTTTTTTAAATTAGAACAAAAAACAATTTCTGATAATTCTGAAAATGGAGAAGAAATACAAACAATAGAACAAGAAAATGAAATTGGAAGTTAAATTATATTTATAATATAAATAAAATATAAAATAAAATTATACTAAATAAAATATTTTAAAATTTAAATTAAAAAAAAAAGAATATAATCTAACATAAAAAAAAATAAAATTTTATTCCCATATTTTAATACTTTGATCATCAGAACAAGAAGCCAATTTTCCATTTTTTAAAATAAGAATACAAGTAATAAAATTATCATGAGCTTCTAAAGAATAAATTAATTTTTTTTCATTCAAATCCCAAAAATTAATAATTCTATAACTACTTGAAGCCAATCTACCATCATTTAATTCAAATAAGCAATAAACTCCCATATTAAATTCATTAAAAATAATATCACATTTTTTTTCTTTAAAATCCCAAATTTTAATATCTTTATAAGTTCCAGTTACAAATCTTCCATCTTTTAATTTAATCATAGAATAAATTGGACTATCATTTTCATCAATAGTATAAAAATTTTTTTCATTTTCAATTGTCCAAAATTTAATTAATTTATCATCAGAACAAGAAATTAATTGTGAATAATTATTATCAAATTGAAGAAAAGAATTTACTTTATCAGTATGTCCAATTAAAGTATAAATACATATTAATTTATCAATATTCCAAATTTTAATTGTATTATCATTTGAACTTGAACCAAGTGATTCAAAACTTTCTTTTATATATTCTTTTTTAGGAACTGTTAATATTTTTAAATGAATTATATAGTCAGTATGACCTAATAATGTTCCTATATTTTCAAATGTTTCTTTTGACCATATTTTTATTTCTGAAAATGAACCTGAAAAAAAACGCTTTTTATGTCTTTGTTTACATAATGAGTAAATTGCACTTTTATGGGCTTCTATTTTTTTATATATATTATTTTCATATAAATCCCATATTATTATATTTTTATCTTCTGAACATGATGCTAATAATTGAGAATTTATTTGAAGTAAATCAAATATGTATCCTTTATGTTCTGTGAATTTTTGTGTTGCATAAGCGTAATTATTTCTTATATTTATATCAAATTTAAATGGTTCTGATGTTGCTTTTGATAAATATAACTTTATTAAATTTAAATTTTCATTTAGTTTATTTGATGTTTCAAAATTGATATTTTGTAATTCGAATTTACTTTGGTGTAAAAATTTTAATATTGAATAATCATTTTGGACTGTACATAAATCTTTGTAATAATAATAATATATATATTTTATTAAATCAAATATTTTATTTGTTGATTTCATTTTTTCTGACATATTAGTCATGTATTCATTTTTTATTTTTGTTAATATATAAACACATTCATCTATTTTATTTAAGTTTTTATTTAATTCATAATGAAAATCTTTTAAAAAAATTTGTTGAATATCTTTTAAATTTTTATTAAAAGAAGCAAAATTTTTATATTTCAATTTTTCATTTTTAAAAATATTAATTTCATTTTTTAAAACTTCAAGTAAATCTACATTATGATTAATATGATCAGATTTACAAAATTGACAAAAATCAACATTACAATTATTACAATGAAATAAATTTCTTTCCTTTATATGAATATTACAACTTTTAACTTGAGTTAATTGTGTAGTCCAAAAAATACATTTTTTACAAGAACTATTTTCTCCATGTTCAATACAATTATCATCAATATAAAACAAAGAAAATAATTTATTAAAAGAAATTTCTAATTTAATTGATTTACTACAAAAACAATTTATTGTTACTGAATTTTTTTCATTTTTAAATTGATCTAAACCAGTTTGTAACATTTGCCTTGATAAACATGAAATACATAATATATGTTGACATGGAAATAATAAAGCAGATTTCATTATTAAATTATTACATTTTGAACAATTTTGTGGTTCATTTATATATGATACATTTTGAGAGTTTTGTAAATTAAATGAAGTTTGAGATATTATTAAATCGTTATTTATTATTTGTGGATTTGTTTTTATTTTTTGTTTTTGTTTTTGGTTTGTATTTAATTCTGGAATGCTTTGTTTTTTTTTGTTATTGCTTCTTGTACTTTTTCTTGATTTTTCTCTTATAGAATTTGAAGTTGAATTCATTTAATTTTTTTTAATATAAAAATTAAAATTAATATTATAAAATTTTTAATTTTCTCTTTTTCATTTTTAAAATCAATAATAAATCTTATATTTTTCATTATTAAAGAAATTGAATTCTTAGGATAAACATTTTATCAACAATATATATTTTTAATTTCATACGAATTAATTGATATAAAATTTTAAAAATTTTAAAAAAAAAAATTATATATAAATAAATTAAAATAATAATATTAAAAAATGACTGATATTTGGAATAAAGAATTTGAACAATATAACACTTTAATTAATTCTACATATACAAATGATGATTTTCTTTTAACAGGAAAATTGGATTTATTACATAAATCATTATCAATTTCTCCAAAAATAACATTTAATAAATTAGATAAAATAAGTAAAGATGAAACTCCATTAACTTCATCTGCAGAATTATTATTTAAATATAAATTATCTTCAAAAACTTATTTTTCAATTTTAAATAGAGAACATGAAAATGTTTTTAATTTTAATTTTCCAATAATAAAAAAAGTTTATTTAAATGGAAAAGTGAATTTTAATGAAGATGAAAAAAAGAAAAATACACCATCAGAATTTTATATTCATTTAGATTTGAATAATAGTAAATCATTAACAGGAATAAATTTATTAGAATATAACATTTCAAAGTCAATAATTCCAAATGTATTTGCTCTTTATTATATTCAAAAAAATATATTATATGGAAAAAATGTTAATTATGGATTTTTTTCTGGTTATTCTTTTCCAAAAAAATATTTTAAATTTCATAAATTATTATTCGGTTTACAAGGAGAAAAAGTAAATACAATATTAGATATTTCATTTGATAAAAATATAAAAGATGAAAAGATATTTGATAAAACTATAAAATTAAGATCTTTTGTTGATTTAAATATTTTATTTAAATTAGGTGGTGATACTGAATATAATACAAATCTTGAAATATTTAATTCTAGATTATTTTTTACTTATAATCCAAAAAAAAATACTATTATAAAAGGAAAATATGAAAAAAATGATTCTTTAATTACTCTTTCTATTTCTCATCAATTTAGAGGATTATTAAAATTTGGAATTACAGGCAAATTTAATTTTATTGATTATGATTCTTTCTTTACTCTTCCTAAATTTAAAAGTAAATATGGTTTTAGTATTGAAATTAATGATACTGTTATATAGAAAAAATAAATTTTTTGTTTACATTTTTTTATATTTTTTATTTATATTTTTTTATTAAAGAAAGAGTCTATTAAATTATTTTCTTCATTAAAATCTAAACAATTCCATGAATAATCTTCTTGATTATTTTTATTTAAAAAAATATTTAATTTATCTATTTCATTTATTTCATTATTTTCATTTATTTCATTTTGATTTTCTTTTTTATTTTCAATAAATACATTAAAAAAATATTCATTTTCATTATTTAAATCTATATTAATATTAAAATCATTTTGAATTTCTTCATTATTTTCAATAATAAGATTATTATTATTATTGATAATATTATTTTCTTCATTATTAGAATTTTTTTTATCAATAAAATTAAGATTTATTTCATCAATTTTTGAATCCATATCAAATAAAGAATCAGTAGGAATTGGAATTTCACTTATTGACATATTATTTTTTTGAATATTTTGTTGTTTTTCAATTTGAAAATTTTGATTTTGTGTTTGATATAATTGAGGACTTATTTTTAAAAGATTATTATAATTACTATTATTATTCTTATAGTTATTGTTATTATTATTATTATTGTTATTATCATAATTATTATTACAATTATTATCATAATTATTATTACTATAATATTTATTATTATAGTTATTATTATTGTTTTTATTTTCATTTGAATTATTTAATAAATTTTTATATTTTCTCATTATTTTAGAAGTTGAATAAATATCATCTTTTGGCAAATATTTTCTAACATCAAATTTAGTATTATAGTCATATGAATCTAAATCCATTGCTTTTTCAATCATTTGATTAAATTGATTTTTTTGAATTTTTAAACTTAAACTCCAATCTTTACTTATATCAGATTTCATTGGAGATTCTTGACTAAATTTTTCATTATTAAAAGCTGCTATAGTTTTAAATTTTGGACTTTCTAAAAATTCATTTACTTTCTCATCCATCAAAATTCAAATTTTAATTAATAAATATTAAACTAATATATTTATTGTTTAAATTATTATTTTATATTAAATTATTTATATATTGATAAATAAAGTATACTTTACATAAAAAAGATAAAATATAATCACTTTTATTATAAATAAAATGTCAAAAATTATACACTTCTATATTTTCTTAAGAAATAAAAATTATTACTATTCAAAATTCCAAATATCATTTTCTACATTATTAAAAATAAATGAAAGCATTTCAATAGAATCATCATTTTGGAAATTATATAAATTATCAAGTAACTTAATAAATTGAACAATATCATCACATTCATAAATTTGATTTTCTAAAAAAACAATAATAGAAAGTGATATATAAATAATATAATCTAATCCTTTAGAAATAATAATATCCCAAAATTTAATAGCTAATTCAAATTTAAAATTAATAACAAATAAAGTTTGAATCCATTTTAATAACCAAAAAAAATTTTCATCTAAACTAATAATTTTATAATATAAATCTTTATAATTTCTATATAATAAATCTTTAAATAAAACAACATAATGTGTTAATAAAATAAAATTTTCATCATAACATAATTTATAAGGTTTTTTAAAAAATTTACTTTCCATATAAAAAACTTTAAAAAATATAATCAAACTCAATTCAGAATTATTTCCAGTTAAAAGTAAAATAAAAGCAGCAATAAAATTCATTCCTTGTACATAAGATAATCCAATTTCTCTTGATGATATTTCAAATAATATTTGACTTAATTTAATAGTAAAATCTTTTTCTTTTCCAATAGGATATTTTATTAATGTTCTATTAATATCTAATTTAATTTGATTTTTTATTTCTTTTATTTTTTCATTATTATTTATTGAAATATGTTCATTTGAATATAAAATAGTTTTTGGATTTGATGATAATTTAATTAAATAAAGGGGAATTCTAAATGACATTGAAGGACAATATAATATTGATTCATTTATATTTGAAATATTCTTTAAATTATTTATTTGAGGAGAATTATAAAATAATTTATAATCTATAAAATTTGGATTATCTCTATTTAAATATTTTGAATAATCTGTTATTTTATATAATTCTTTTAATATTTTTGTTGATTTATATATTAAATCATTATTAAATAACTTTGGTGTTGATGATAAGAAATATGGTCCTGTATTAAATTTATAACAAAAATCAAAATCTATATTTTTTAATAGATGTAAATAACCATCTTTTTTATTTGTATTTATTTTTATAAGTATTGGATTATATTTAATATCATTTTCATCATCCATAAAATTTTTCTTCAAAAAAATAAAATTAATAATTTAATAATTGATTTAAACTTAAAAATTTTAAATAATAATAAAAGTCATAAAATTTATTTATAAGTATAATAAATAATATAAAAAAACACTAATAAATTAAATTAAAACAATTTTTTAAATTCTCAATAGCCATTTATTAATTTCTTCTTTATTATTTCTTTTAACAGGTTCATTAATATTAACAGTATTACTCCTCTGAAACAAATTATTATTATTACTATTATTATTATTATGATCAAATGATGATGCTCTAATAAAAGGAAGATAATTTAATTTTGGTTTTTCTCCATTATTTAAATCAAAATTAATATTATTATTTTGGAAAATAGAATTAGAAATATTATTAAAATTATTCCCAATATTCGATGAATTAGTTCTTAAAAAAGAATTAACATTTTTATCACTTAAAGAATAATTTCTATTAATTAAAATACTAAAATCACCACTATTAATATTTTCTTTTTCCTGTTCAATATTACTTTTCATTTCATTATCCCCAAAATTATTTTTAATATTATTATTATTATTAATTGAATCACAAAAACAATTAGAACAACTTTCCTCAATTAAATTATCATTATTGAAACTATAATTATTTTTATTATTACTAAAACTATTATTACTATTAAAATTATTATTTTTTTTCATAGCATAAATTTTAGTATACATTTGAGCAATATTAAAATATTCTTTATAATTTTCCATAAAAATTTTTCCAGCTTCTTCATTTAAAGAACTTTCAGGAAAAGGAACAATTAATAAACATTTAATAACTTCAAATAAATTAAATAAAGAAAATAATTTAGGATTCCAATCTTTTTTTAAAGTATTAACACAAATTTCTCCTTTTTCACTTACATTAGGATGATATATTTTAGTAATAAAAAATCCTTTAGGAGGTGCAATTGGAAAATCATTTGGAATAAATAATTTAACTCTAAAAATACCATTTTCATAAGGAGTACTTTTTGGTCCTATTATATCTGCTTGAATATCTAAGGGATCTTCATTATTTATTATTGGAATTACACAATCTGGATTTTTTTTCTGAAGTTCTTGTTGTTGTTTCCATAGTAAACGTGTTATTCTTGGATTTATTTGATTTTGTACTTGGATTTGGGAATTGTACATTTTTTTTTATTTTATAGGTTTTTTATTTTTGTTTTGTTTTTTTTTTTTCTTGTTTTTTTTATATTTTGTTTATTGGGTTTTTTTGAGTTTTTTTAATTCTGATTAGGATTGGTTTTTTTAATTTAAATTTATTTTTTATTTTTATTTTATTTTTTTTTATTATTTTTTTTTAATTTTAAATTTTAATATTTTGATATTTTAATTTTTAAAATAACATTATTTTTTATTATAATTTATTTGTTTTATAAAATCTATTCTAATTTGATTGAAATATGATTCAAGAAGAGAATATTCTGAAAAAAGTGTATTATTACTCGCATTTTCTAATAATAATTTAATTTCATTAGTTTTTTCTGGACTTTTAAATTCTAATAAAACAGTATTTTCATTTATAAATAAAGTTAATAGTCTTGGTTCTCCTCTGTCTTCTGCAATTAATATTTGACTTAAAGGAAATTTATATTTAATAATTGAATTATTATATTGTGTAGATTCTGCAAAATATAAATTATTATTATAAACAAATAAAAAATATGATTTTGGTTGCTCATATCTTTTTGTTTTAAATTGAGTTTGAAATGCATCTACTTTTAAATAATTTAAATTTATTATTGAATTAATATTTAAATCATTTTCTGGAAATAAAAGTGGAAATTTTGAATTTTTTAATAAATTATTTTTATTTTTTGAATATATTTCAATCATTAAATCATAAAGACTTAAAAATTTATAAAATATACTTTCAAAATTATCAATTTCTTTAGTAGGAAATCTCATTATTATTGGAATTTTAACATGATTTGAATGATATAAAAAATAAGGTTTTTGTTGAATTTCTTCATATATTTCTTCATTTTTTAATTTATAATAATTAAATGCATTTTGAAATAAACTAAATGCATTTCTAAATAATTCACTATTAATATTTTTATTTTTATTAATTATATATAATATTGAATCAATAATATTTACATATGTATTATTTATTGCATTTAAATGATTATTTTCAATATTTGATTCACCATATGGATTTATTATTAATTTTTCTAATATTGTAAATATTAATTTATATCCTAAAATAGGCATTAAATCATTTAAATTTTGAATTTTAAATAATAAAGATTGTATTAAATTTGGCTCATAATTTATATTTTCTATTTTATCTAAAGGAAATTGTTTTTCAAAGAAATTATTAGTTAAATCAAAAGTATTATTAAATAAAAAAGGTGGAGGACCAATATTATTCATAATATTATTATTAATAATTTCAAAATCATTTATTTTATTATTATCATACATAACTGGATTTGGTGGATTATCATAATTATTTTTATTTGAATAATTATAATCATCATAATTATACATTGAATTTATATCAAAAAATTCTTCTTTTTTTATTTCAAAATATGGATGAATATGTAATATTGCTTTTAAATTTTTAGATATTTTTTCTAAATCAATTATATAATTTAAAAGGAAAAGATAGTTTAAAATTGTATTATTTTTTTCTGTTGCATTATACATTAAATTTATTAAGTTTTTTTTAATTGGATTTACAATATTCCAATTATATTGATTAAAATAATTTGATGTTAAAGATAATATATTATTATTTTCTTTATTATAAAATCCACAATTAATCCCTGTAACATTTGAAATAAATTTATGTAAATTTAATATATTATCAAAAATTTTATTTTTATCTTGAAAATAATTTCCTAATTGTTTCATTACTATTTGAAAAATTGCATTTTTATCTTCATTATATTTAAAATCTTCAAGACTATCTGAAATAATTTTTATCTCTTTATATTTTTTACTATTTGATATATAAAATCCAATTAAATTAAATAAATTTTCATTAAAATTAAATTTTAAATATTCATCAAAAGAAACAATACAATTTTTATTATAAACAAAATGTTCTGCAGAAAATCCCATTTTTTCATCTAATATTTTTTTTAATTCAAAATCAATGGTTTCATTAAATAAAAAAAATATAAGACAATTTAAGAAATTTTCATCTTTAATATTTTTTAAAAATAAATAAATAATATAAAGAGTAATATTTCTTTGATTATTATTAATGAGATTCTTAAACAAATTATTAAAAAAAATAATATAAAATATTGAATTGATTAAAATAAAATTTATTTTTATATTTCCTACACTTAAAATATCTTGAATAAATAATATTTCACCATTAATTTCATCAATAAATTCATTAATATTTTCACTAATATCTTCATTAATATATTGATTATTTTTTAATTGAATTAAAGAATAAATCATATTATTAAATTTAAAAACAATTTTTATAAAAATATTAATTTGAGGAATAAAACAAATATAATCAATTAAAGGAGGATATGAAAATTTTAAAACAGATAAAAAAATAGTTCTACTTACATTTTGAATCATTACATCAGGATGATTAAATAATAATAATGAATTATCTAATAAAGGAAAAGAATTTAAACCTTGATTAAAAAATAAATTTAATGATTGTAAATTTAATTTTAATGATATTGTTCTTAAAAAATTAATATAATATGATAAAAAATCAATATCTGTCATTGGAATATCATTTAATAAATTTGATATTATTGTATTAATGTAATTATGAGAAAAGAAATAAAATAATATTTCTTTATTTGTTATAGTTGCCATTAAAATTCCTAAATTTTTCATTATTATTATTTTAATATTTTTGCTTGAAGAAGATAAAATTACAAAATCTTCAATAATATTTTTTTCACAAAATGTACTATTTAAAAATTATATATTTTTTTTACTAAAAAATTGAAATATCATTTTTTTCTCCTTCTATTATATATTCAATTATTGTTCCAATTAATGAATTACATTCTATTTCTTTTTTTTCTATATTTCTTTGAGTTGCTATTATATGTAATTCTTCATATAGTTTTCTATTTATTATTTTTCAATAAAATTATTTTTACATTAAGTTATTTGAATTTATATTGTCATTTATTATTTCATTAATTCTTTCCATATACTAAATATATTTATTTTTAATTTTCAAAAAAAAATTTAAAAAAATAATATTTTAATATACATTAAAATATATAAATAATTTAATTAATCTAAAATAAAAAAGAAAAGAAAGAGCCAAAAAATAATGAAAACATTTAATATAAACTAATCAAATATTCTTTAGCCCAATTTAAAATCTGTTTATCATTTTCATTTCCTCCTTTTTCAATTTTATCACAAACATTTTTAATAATATCTCTATCAATATTATTTTTAACTATATCAGAAAAAGGAATAATAATATCTCCAATTAATCCAATAGACATAGAATAAATTTCCATAGTAGGATTAAATTTATCTGAACAAATAATACAAATAAATTTAATAATTCCAGGAACATAAATTTCAAATTCATTAATTTTTTGATAAAATTCTAAATAATGAAAAATTATAGTCATTAATTCTAAAATTCTTTCTCTTAAATTAGAAAAATAATTTAAATTTTCAATATCATCATTTTCATTTGGTTCAATCATAGCAACATTAATTGCAGGTGAAATTAATTCCATAATTTTTCTATATTCATTATAAACTTCTCTACTTTCTAATCCAAAAATATCAGTAAGAACATAAAAAGAATAAATTTTTAAATTTTTATCAGAATTACAATCAGTTAAAATTTTATAAATATAAGGTAAAGTATTTTTAATATTATTAATATATCTTACATTTAAAGCTCTTATTAATTCACCAAAAGAAGAAATTCCTTGTTTACATAATGAATATGATTCAATATCTTTTAATGCTTGAATAATAAAAGATGTACTTTTATCCATTAAATTTCTATATCCTTCTGGATTAGTATATGCTAAAGATGACATTGCCATTATTCCTTCTTCATAAATATTATTTCTTTGAATAAATGTTGATATTATTAAATTATATGTTGAATTTAATATTTCATTATTTAATTGAATTTTCTCTCCTGTACATGATGATGATATTATTGTACATATATATGATTGATATTGATATTGTTCTTCTTTTGATTTAAAATTATTTTGATTTAATGAATTTTGAAGTAAATATATTATTTGTGAAAAAAAAGAATTTATTATATTTTTACAATCTACATTTGAATGTTCTATTACTGTTCCTATTACAAAAAATGATGATAATGCAATATTTGAATCTGGATCATATGCATCTTTTATATATGCTAATTTTATTAATTTTTCTAATAAATTTTTACAATGTTTTATTAAATATCTTAAATTTTCTTTTGGTAATTTTATTACTAAATTATTTATACAATCTAATAATATTGTTATTAATTTTTTATTATTAATTCTATATTCAATTATTTGCATTGAATTATTTATTGTATTATCAAATAATTTTTCATCATCAAATAAAAAACTTTTAATTTCAGAAATAACAACTAAACACTTACTCATAGTAATAGCAAGATTATTATTTAAATTAGGATTTTTTAATTCATCAAAAATAGTATTAATAGAAGATAATATAATTTCTTTTTCTAAATAAGGATTTCTTAATAAACCATTAAAAGCAATATAAGCAGAATCTTTCATTAAATAATTATCACTATTTAATAAAGAACCAATATAATTAAGCATTTGATTACAAAAAGTAGTATTTTTTAATTCAGAAAAAGAAGAAATTAAAACAGCAACTGCTTTAATTGGTACCCATTCATCAATATCAATTAGATCTTCTTCTTCTTTTCTTCTATTAGATAAAATATAACAAATATATTGAAATAAAGTATCTTGATATTTATTTGATATTTCATTTGTTTTAAAATTAATTTCAAAATCTGTTACACTACACCAAAATTCAAATGCTTGATTTACTAATTCAATTTCATTAAATTTCATATATTGAAATGTTATATTTGCAATTTGAGAAAATTCATTATATATTTTTTTAATATATAATCTTACTATTTCAACTAAACATTGTAATAAAATAATTTTGATTTCTTTTGGTATATTATAATTATTATTTACATTTAAAATTTCTGTTACTTTATCAATAATATACTTTCTTTCTTTATCTTGTTCAAAATTACTTTTTGCAAAAGGTAAAATATGATAAAAACAAGTTACACTTAATTTTAAAACATCATAATTATTTAAATTAAAATTTTCAAAAATGGCGCCTAAAAAAATATTAATTTGATTTTGATTTAAATCTTCATAATCTAAATCAGAAACTATATGATCAATAGTATCTAAAGAAGCTAATCTATAATTAATATTTTCATTTCTTGAAGTATTATTTAAAATATCAATAATTTCATTCCATCTATTTTTAGGAAGTTCATATTTGCAAATAGAAGAAATTGCAATTGAAGTTGCATTTCTTATTTCTTTAATTGATGAAGCCAAACAAGCCAAAACTTTTTGTTTAATTGATAATTTATATTCTTCTGGAAATAATTCCCATTGATTTAAATAATTTTCATGATTAAATATATATCTTATGTATGTTGCACAAAATTGACGAATTTCTTTTTTTCCATTATCATTTGTCATTATGTTTGTACATTCTGTTAAGGATAAATATAAGTTTGATAATGATTTTTCTTCAATTTGTTTTTCTCCTTCTTTACGAATTTTGTTGTCTGATGATAAACATTTTTGAATTATTTCTTCAAATGATGACATTTTTATATTTTTTTTATTTGTTTAAATTAAATTTTTTTAAATAGTAATATATATTAATATTATTATTTTTTGATTTTATTTTAAAATTAAAATTTAAATTTATAATAAATTTTAAATATTAAAAAATATAAATTATTTAAATAAAAACGATTAAATTAATAAAAAAATAAATTACATCAAAAAATAAAAAAATATGAAAAACAAAGAAGAAGAAGAAGCAATATTAGACCTAAATGATCATGATTTAAATCAAATTCCACATGGAAACCTCGATGTAATAAAAAAAATAAAAATATAAAAAAAATATATATAACAAATATAGTTAAAAGAAGAAAAAAAAATAGAAAAATTATATAAACAAGAAATCAAAAAATTAAATGAAAACCAAACAAATTCCCAATCAAGAGAAATAACAATTGGAAATGAAATAATAAAAGAAGACATAATTCCTCTTCACTTAAAAATATTTTACGGTTTACCAAGTTTTAGTAAAATGGCATCATTATTAATTTTAAATGTAAATGCTATAATATTTTATGAACAAAAAGGATCAAGTTTACTTTTATTATCATTTTTTACTGCATTAACAAGATGTATTGAATTATTTTTAAAACCAATTATTGCATTTGGAAGTGATAATTCATCTTTTAAATTAGGAAGAAGAAAACCTTTTATGTTATTTGGTTGTGCTTTTTATTGTATTTTTTTAGTTTCTATTTTTACTCCTCCTAATTCAAATATTTCTATTTATTTTGGTATTTTTTATAATTTATTTTTTATTGCTGATACTATTGCATCTGTTCCTTATTTTGGTCTTGGTCCTGAATTAAGTACTTCTTCTATTGAAAGAGAAAAATTATATTTATATGTTTATTTCTTTAATTATTTTGGTGTTTTACTTACTTCAATTTCTCCTATTATAATTAAGAAATTTATTAAAAATTGTGATTGTGACATATTATGTAAGTATATAAAAAAATCAGAAGAAATTGCACAATGTTTTAATGATTGTGATTCAAAATGTGATATATTAAAAAGTGAAAAAGGTTTATTATATACATGTATGTTTATAGGATTTTTATTTGTAATTAGTATGGTAATTTTATCAAGTTTAGTAAAAGAGAAAAAAAATATAAGAAATAAAATAGAATCATCATATATAATACCAACATTATATAGATTACTTCATAATAAACCATTTATTAATTTAATGATACCATATATTTTCGATATAACAATAACACAAATTTTTGCAACAATATTACCATTTTATATAACATACATAATAAATCCTAGAAAAACATGTGAAATAAAAGGAAAAAAACAATCATCAGCATCATGTGATCCAGCAAATTGGTTAGGATTAACAATGGGTTCTTTTTTCGTATCATCATTATTATGTTTATTTATATGGCATTTTCTTTCAAATAAATTTGGGAAAAAAAATTGTTGGAGAGGATATTCTGCAATTTGTGTTATTTGCTTTTCTTTAATATTAATTCCTGGTCAAGGAAATAATTTTTTATTAGTTATTATTGGTGCTATTATTGCTTTTCCTGCAAGTGGAATTTATTTAAATGATGCAATTTTAACTGATTGTATTGATTATGATGAATTTATGACTATGAAAAGAAATGAAAGTATTTATGCAGTTTTTCAAGTTTATATTCCTAAATTAGTTGGAATTGCTGCTCAAAGTTTCCCTCTTGCTATTATGTCATGTAAGTTATATTTTTTTTTTATTTATTCTTTTTTTTACTTTTTTTATATTTTTTATTATTATTTTATTTTTTTTATTTGTTTTAGTTTTGGATTTTGTTCCCAGTAAAAATGGAATTATTTTCGAACAGCCAAAAGCAGTTTTGGAATTTATAAAATATGTATATTATATTTTTTTTCATTTTCTTTTTTAGTATTTTATTGGATTACCTGTTGTTTTGGGTTTGATTAGTTTTTATTTAAAATCAAAATATCCTATTAATGATAAGAAAATGGATTTATTATCTAAAAAAATTGTATATCAAAATCATTATTTAAAAAATAATGGAGATAATCTTGTTTATTATTATGTTATAAATCCTATTTTTAATACTAAACAAATTCAAATTTTACCTAAAACTGATTTACAAAAAAAAACAGAATTATTAACTTTACATTTTTATGATGAAGAATATTTAAAATATCTTTCAGAAGGAAATTTACAAGCAATTTATAATTCAAAAGTTATTAGATTAATTATTTTATTTATTATTTCTGGTGTTTGTATTATTGTTTCTGGAATTACTTTTAAATATTTAGAAAATCAAAATTTAAATATTTTTCCTTTATTTGCTTTAATTCTTTTTTCAATTGCTCTTTGTGCTATTATTTTAATTTATATTCAATTAAATGTTTTAAGTGATTTTATGAATGGAAAATATAATTATGATAAAACTTTTGCTAAATTATATTTATATAAGTTAATTTTATCAAGGAATGAAGATAAAATTGAAGTTGGATTAAAAGAAGAAATTGAACAATTAATTGATGAATGTAGAGGTAAACAAAAAATAAATTAAAATAATTTAATTTCTATAATCAATAATTTTTTTTTAAGAGATTATTAGACAATTTTTTATTATAAAATGAATAATTTTTGGTTTTTTTATTTTTGCTTTTCTATCATTTATATTACCAAATTTTAATTTTTATTTACTTTTTCTTTATTAGAATAATTTTATATTATCTAATAATTTATATTTGGAGTATTATTTTCATTTAAATTATATAACATTTTTTTTAAATTTAAATTTTATTGTTTAAAAATAATTTTTAAAGAATATAAATTATCTAAAAATTGAACAAAATAATTTAATGCTTAATCATATAAAAATAAAGAACAAATGAAAAAAATAATAGAAATAATAGAATATGAAGAAAATGGAAATGAAAAATTAATAGAAACTAAAATATTGAAAGAAGAAAAGGATTTTATTTTTTTAATATATTTACTTGAAAATTTTTATTCTTTTAATAAAGGAAATATAATTAAATAAAGAGAACAAAATAAATTTTTTATAAATATTATCATTGATATTCTTAGAGATAATCTATCAATATTATTTAAAAAAGAAAATTTTATTATGTTGAAATACAATATTTTTTCCTTCAAAATGTCAAAATAATAATGATAAAGTTATAAATTATTTTTTACAAAATAATATAATTTATATATACTATATTTTTATAAAAATTAAAACATCTGAAAATAAAAAATTAGAAAATATTATTTATAAGAATAATAAAATTATTTTTGAAGATATACCAAATAATGCAGAAAATATTATTTATTATTATATTAATATTTAAATCAATAATTTAAATTATTAAAAAGAAATAGAATATTTATATTGTTATCTTATTTATAAATAATTTTAATAGTGATATTATTGGAAAAAATAATATTTTATATTATTATCAATAAAATAATTGTTCATGTAATAAAATTAAAAAATCAACAGTTAAAATAAATTGATAATAGAAATATAAATTTCCAGGAAAAAAACTTATTTTTATAAAATATCAAATCCACAAGAAGTATATATTAATAAGTATATTTGAATTTTAAATTGACTTAATGATTCACAATTAATAAAATTGAAAATAATAATAAAATGAATATTATTTTAATGAAATACATTATATTGTTTTTTATTATTCATTTCAAATATTATTTCTTTTATTTCATTTAATTTTATCTTTTTTTCCTTTAATAAATCTGCTCTCAACATTTTTTCTAAATATTATTTTTAATTTTATTAATTCTTATAAAAGAAAAAAAGAAATTTATAAAAACAAAAATGAAAAAGATAATATTAATGTTACTTTTAATTTCAATATCATTTCAAACTCAAATTACAACATGGACCTCAAATGAATTATGGGATTATATAGAAGAAGAAATATTAATAAATAAAACAATAAATCCAAATTATTTTATAATAGATCCAAATAAATATTTATCAATAGTAGGAAGTGAAAAAATGAATAATATAGAAGAAAAACAAAAAGAAGTTTTTGAAGAAACAAAAATACCAAATTATATAATTTTCATTTCAAATTTAAATGAATCAATCGAAAATTTTACTTTTGTGATATCACAAAAATTAAAAATTAAATTCCCAGAAGTAAATATATCAAATTCAATTGTTTCTGTTTTTTCAATTTTTGATAGAAAAATGAGAATAAGAACAGGAAGTAAATTAAAATATACTTTAAAGGATTCAACAGTATATAATATACTAATAAGAAGAAGAACTCAATTAGGAAAAAGAAATTATGATAAAGTAACAATTGATTTATTAAATGATATAATATCATATACTTCAAATAAAGTAAACAATTTTTTGTTTGGAATTTTTATATTTTTTGTTTTAATTTGGCTTTTTGGAAAATCAATTTCGAATTATTTGTCAAAAAAACGAAAGAATAGAGACAAAAAATTGAATAGAATAAAAGACTTTTTAAAAAAAGTAAAAACAAATAAAAAAATAATATCAGAAAATTGTGTAATATGTCTTAATGAATTATTAGATAATAATAATGACAATAAGAACATTTCAACTTTACTATGTGGACATCAATTTCATACAAAATGTATATCACAATGGATGTTAAAAAATAAAAAATGTCCTTTATGTAGAGAAGTAATTAATACAGGTGAAAATAATGAAGAAAAGAGCTTAAATTCAAATGAAAATTCAATTGATGAAAGATTAAGTGAAATAATTTGGGAAGTTCAAACTGAAATTAATCCAGAATATAATAGTTATTCATATAGTGATTTATGGAGAACTAATAATGATAATGATAGTTATGATTATTATACTTCCAATAATGATAATTGTAGTAATGATTATGACTGTGATTATGGAGGAGGCGCCACTGCAGATTGGTAAATTTTATATTTTAAAATATATTAAAGTTTATATTTTATTTCAATAATTATTAATTTGTTAAAGTTAAAAATTTTTTTTTAATTTATTATAATAAAAAAATCACTTTTTTATATTTTATTTTTTAACTTAATTTTAGTTTATTTGATTATAAAAGTTTTAATTTATAATTGTAATTTAATTTTTATAAATAAGATAATAATATATTTTTTTTCAATTTAATTAAAAAATGCTTTATTTTTAATTAATATAATTCATACTTTTTAAAATAAATATTTTTTAATGATAACTTTCGTTTAAAAGTTTATCATCATTTTCATTATCTTCAATATCTTTTTCTTCTTCATCATTTCCATTATTCTCATTTAAATTATCATTTCCTACAGAATTTATTTGTTTATTTGTTGTTAAACTTACATTATATTCATTTGTCTTATTTGGATTAACAATAAAAGTTGAACCTGAAAAATTTTTATTAATTTTTTTTTTGGCATTTTCAATTTCATTTGTTTCATTAGTTTCAATATCTTTATAATAAATTTGATATATAATTCCAACTACAATAAATATTATATTTAATACAAAATAAAAAAAAATATTATTTGCAAATGTACTTAAATCATAGTATCCTTTTTTTAAAAAAAAACCATAATAAAATCCTCCTATAAAACAATTTATCCCAGTTATAATAAAATAAGCTCCAGACATACTTGTTCCAATAATAAATAAAATGTCATTTTCATGATAAATTTGTGTGATAATAGTAAAAATTATTATTATAAAGAAACCAATTATTTGAAATATATTAATTAAATTTGGAAAAAGTATATATAAAAAATAATAACAAATTGTTTTATAAAAAGTAAAACCAAATATTATTCCATAAGAAATGAATTCTTTTTTTGGAAGAATAATACCAAGAAATATTCCCATAATCAAACAAAAAATACTAATCTCTAAACAAGTTACTTCATAAATATTTGCATTAATAAAATTTTCTTCTAAAAATTCAAATAATGAATTGAAGAAAAAAATTAAAAATATAATTTTTCCTATAAATTTCTTTTTATATCCATATAAAGAAATAATTATCCCAAAAATTATTAAAAAATTACCATATAGATTACTTTTATCATTTAATATAAATTGATAGTTATATAAAGTCGTTTCATTATCTTCTGTTTTATATGTGATATTATTTATACAAAAAACTAATTTAGAACCATCATATTTAATTTTATCATAAAATGTTTTATTATCAATTTTTATATATTCACTATTATTATTAAAAAAAGAAACACTTGTGTTATCATTAATTTGAATTGTTAATTTTAATGTATTAGTATTATTTTCAATTAATGTTATATTATTTCCTTGTTTTTGAAAGATATAAAAATAATATTCTGAATTAAATATTGAAAAATTAGAGTTAAAAAAAATTTTGAAACTACTTAATTCTTCATTAAAATGATAATTATTATCACAAATATGACATTTTGAATAAAAAAAAACAAAAAAAATCAAATAAAACCCAATTTTAAATTTCCCTTCCATATATAAAACAATTTAAAAAAAAATATAATTAAAAAAATAAAACAAAAAACAAAAAAAAAAAAACAAAAATAAAAAAAATAATCTCATTTAAAAATTAATAATATTTTTACTTTTCTTCTTATGTCTATATCCATTTCTTTTTATTTTTTTAATAACATGTCTTTTATTTACAATTTCCTCTAAATCCATTCCCAAATCTTTCTTTTTTTTTTTTTTATTTCCTTCATTTTCAATATTTAAATTTTCAACATCTTCAACTAATTCTCCCATATCATCTAAATCAATAATTTTTTTATGATTAATATTTCCTTTAGCAATTTCAATTTCATTTTTTAATAATTCTTCCATTTCTCTTTTAATTCTATTTTTCTTTTTTTCTCCATAATTTTTAATTCTAAATTCAATTGGTTGAGAAGAAGCTCTTCTATCAATATAAACTGGTTTTTTTTCTTGTGGAAATTCTGAATTTGGATCATTTGGATATCGAAAAGCATTTTTTTTTCTTGTTATTATTGACTCGTCTCCTGTACCATATGTTCTTTTTAAAAGACGCTCACTTGTTGCGTTGTCACGTGGTGTAAATACTTTTGCTTCCATTACTTTTCTTATTATACTCATGTTGTATTTATGACGCTTTGAATGAGTTCCTTTTGCCATTTTTTTTTTTTTCTTTTTTTACTTTTTAAGATGGTTAATTTTTTTATTTTTGATGATAAATTTTTTTTTTTTTGGGTTTTTTTTAATTATTTTTTATTTTGTTTTTTGATTTATTTTTTTTTTGTTTTTTGGTTTAATTTTTTTTTTAAATTTTTATTTTTTATTATATGTCTGAACTTTATTTAGAAAATGAAGATAATTTAAATTCTTTAATTGTACAATTAAAAAATGTAATAAAAGGTTTTTCTACATTATCTCGTGATAAAATTGAAAATATTATAATAACAGCTAATTCAATAATAAAAGAAGGAGAAAATAATATAAAAATAATGGAAGAAGAAATAAATAAATTAGGTATTCAACAACAATTTGGTTCAAAATTAAAAAATTACAAATTAGAATTTCAAAACTTAACATCAAAATTTCAATCATTACAAGAAAAATATATAAATCAAAAAGCAACAAATGCAATTATTTTAGGAATAGATGAAGAAAATTCAAATCAATCAAATAAACAAAAAATAGAATTAATAACAAATGAAGAAATAAATGATAAATGTAATAATGATAGTAATAATAATAGTGATATTATGGGAAAAGATCAAATTCAAAAAAACTTTGATTCAAATTTACAAAGAAGATTTGATAATGAAAATAATTTAGGTCTTGGATTAAATAATTCTAATTTACCTGATGATATTGATTTAAATATTAGAAATAGAAGAAAAAGTAGATTTAAGATTATTATCATTTTAGTGATTATTATTATAATTTTAGCAGTTTTTTCTGGTTATATTTCATTTTTATTTTCTGGAAAAAATAAATAAAAAAAGAGTTTTTTTATAATTTAAATTTTATAGATAAAATAATATTATAAATAATTAATACATAAAAGTATTTATTTTTATTATAAATAAATTTTATATTTTTTAAAAATTATATTTTAAATCAAAAAAGTAGAAAAAAAAAGTTAATTAATTACATAACAACAACAATAATAAAAACAATAATAAACTAACTAAAAATTTAAAAAAAAAAAAAAACATAACCTAAAATAAAAAAAAATGACTAAAAAGAAAATAAAAATTTATTAAAAATGTCCTTTCATTTCCATCATTTTAATATCATCTTCATTAAAATCTCTATTAAAACCATTAAATCCTTTTGTACTATGTTTACCAACATCTTCTCCTCCACTTTGATATTTAATATTTTGAACTTTTTGCATACTTTTAGGTAAAGCTTGTTTAACATCAACAGTTTTTCCTTTAATAGAATAATTATTATTCTGAACTAATTTTTCGACAGTTTCTCTTTTTTCAAAAGTAACAAAACCAAAGCATCGACTAGCACCTCTATTATTATCAAAAAGAACACAAGCTTCTCTAACAGGACCAAATTTACTAAAATATTCTCTTAAATCATCATTATTAACAGTAGGATCAAGACCACCTACAAAAATTTTTTTTGTTGAATCTAACATTTCTTCTCTTTTCTTTCCTTCAACTGCTAATTTCACATCTACAATTTTACCATTTATTTCATGTTTTCTTGATAATATTTTTTCCTTTAATGATAAATCTGGATCTTCTATTGAAACAAAAGCAAAACAACGTGATTTACCTGTTGATTTATCTGTTAATAAAGAACATGATGATACTGGACCAAAGGTTTCGAAATATGATTTTATGTCTGCTCTCATTGATATGTAGTTTAATCCTCCTACAAAAAGTTTTAGGTAACCTTCTGAGTTTTCTTCTTCATAAGGCATGAAATCAGAGAAAGAATATTGGTACATTTATTATTTTAATATTTTTTTATTTTTTTATGTTTTTTATTTTTTTTTTATTTTAAATTTTTTTAAATTATAAAATATTATTTTATGGATTATAATTAATAATTTACTAATAATATATAAATATATTATATTGTATTTCCACAAAATATTTTTTTATTTGTATTTATTGGAATTTGAAGATAATTTTTTATTCTGTTAATTACTTTTGTTTTATATTTTTTTTCTTTTAGTTTTTTTTTTGAAATTATATATTTAATTAATGAATTAATATATATTTTATTATCATTATTAATTTCAGATCTTGCATTTAAATACTTAGTTTCTGCAGATCTGGAAAATGAAATAAAAATATTATTAATAGGACTGAAGAAAAATACATTTAGTAATTTTTTCATTATACTTGTATTTTTAGTTTTCATATTTGATAAAAGAATTTTTTCTTTTAATAATTTTGGTGAATATTTTAAATAATTAATACAACTTTCAATTACATTATCTAATAATATAATATTTAGATTCAAATTAATTTCAATAGAAATTAATTGAGATAGATTTAAAAATTCATATGATTTATAATAATTAATAAAAGATTCAAAACTTACATTATCTAAATTACCTAAAAATAAAATTTTAAGCTTATATGGGATAATGTAATATAAATTTAAACATTGGTAAATTTTACATTGAAAAGTCAATTTTTGTAAATTTATATTATTCCTATTATCAGCTAAAATTAATAAATCGTCTAAAGAGGGAAATAATCTATTATCAAATGATAAAAAAGGAGAAATAATTTTTAATATTTCAATTTTATTTTTATTAGAACTAATCATTATTAAAATATTAATGATAAATTTTATAAATAAAATTGAATATTTATCACTTATATTAATTATAGGTGGAGTGTCAAATAAAAGAATAAGTTCTTTTAAATTTATTTTTTTATCTAGAATAAAAAATAATTTTGAAATATTTAAATGAAATGATTCATATAATTTTGTATTTATTAAAAATGAATCAATATTTGAATTATCAAAATTTAAATCACTTTCTTCTGGAATTAATTTGTTTTGTTCATCAATTAAATTTAATAAATTATATTTTAATCCAGTATATAACTTATTTAAAGAATATGGAGAGTAATTTATATTAGAAACAAAAAAAGATATTCTTAATTTTTCTAAATTTTTATTTTTATGAATAATATAAATTAATTTTTCAAATGATTTTCCATCAAGAGAATTAAATATTAAATTTAATTCTGATAAAGTATCTATTGTCTTTATAAAAAGTAAAAAATGAAAATTGATTATTGTGTGTTTTTTATTTTTTAATAACATGTCTATTTCATTTGAAAAATGATCATTAAAAAATAATGATAAATTACTTATTTTCATTAATGAAATAAAATAAGAATATATAATAATAATTTCAAAAGTATTTGAATTTAATTCAATAAAATTTTCAATTCTTTTAATAATATCATTATTTTCTATTTTATCTTGCTTATTTGGAGAAAAATAATTTTGAATCACAGGAACAGTTTCTTCTTTTTTATCTTTTTGTTTCTTTGAAATAATTATTTTATTTTTTAAATTTTTATTATTTCTATCATCATCATTTTTAAAATTTTGATTTTTATTTTTAATAATATCAATATAATTAAAAGAATTTTCTAAATCATCATTAATAGAAAAAGAATTTACATCAATATTAACATCATTAAATTCTTCATTATTTGAAGGAAAACTTAATCTTGAAATTAAATTCTCATTATAATTATTAAATAAAGATATTTCATTAATTGCATTCCATGAAATTTTATTGTTTCTTTTAAAATCATAATTTCTTGCATCAAATCTTACTTTATTATTTAATTGATTTTCATATATTTCATTTAACTCTTTTTGTAATTCATTTGCATTAATATCAAATTCTATTTCCTTTACATTTGGAAATATCCAATCTTTATTAAGTAAAATTAATAATATTTGATATTTTGTTTTTTTATCTATATTACAAATTTGGTAATTCAATTTATTAATTGAAGATAATTTATTTAATATAATTATTAATTCTATTGGTAATATATATTTTTGATTTATTTTTTCATGTGAATATTTATTTGGTATTAAATTACTAATCATTGTTGATTTATTTGAATTTGAATCATAAAAAGTATTTAAATCTATTAAAGTTTTTGAATTTATATTATTTTTTATTGGTAATGTATTTCTTGAAACAAATGAGTTAAATGGTTCGTTAAAAAATAATTTAATAACATTAATTTTCTTATTATTTATAATTTTAATTTTAGATTTTAAATCTTCATAATTATCTATTTTATATATTTTCTTTTCTTTTATTATTAAATCAAAGATATATATTAACATATTATTTAAATCACTAGTATTCTTTTTATTAAAAATAAATAAATTATTTGAATTAAATGATAATATTCTATTAACACTATCATCTAAATAATTTAAAATATTATTAAACTTCTCTTGATATTTTTGGCAAATTTTATTACTTATTTTTATTTTATCTTTACCATTATCAGGAATTAAATTATTAAAATATGTGTTTATGCCATTTCCTATATTCTCTTGTTCAATACTAGCTAATAATGTATTAATTTCTGTTAATTTTGTAGATAAATTTTCATTTGAAATAAATTTCAATTCATTTTTACCATCAATACTTAAATAATTAGAATCATCCATTAATTGTTAATTAATTTTTTTTTCATTATTCAAAATATTATTTAAATAATCATGAGAAATAAATTTGAAAATGAATATGAAGATTTGGAATTAATTTCAAGTAAAAGTAATAATGATGAAGAAAATGAATTGAAAAAAAATATTATTTGTAATATCGATAATATTGAAATTATATTTAATGAAGAAGAGAATAAAAATCAAAATTTAATAAAACAATACAATAAATTTAAATTAATATTAGTTGAAAAAATGAAAAAAAAACAATATAAATATGTTGTGAATCAAATAGAAATGAATTTAATTAATTATAATAATTTATATGAATTTGATGTATTAAAATTTTTAAAAATTGAATCATTACTAAAAATTATAATTCATAAGATAAAAAAATATTATATTCAACCAAAAAAAATAAATAATAATGTTTTAAATAATACACTTGAAGTCAAAAACACTACTAAAAGAAAAACTTCTTTTTCAACTTCATTGAATAGACTTTTTATTACAAAGAATTCTAAAACAACAACACATATCAATTTTTTAACAAAATATTTTATTTCTATTGAAAGTTATTATAATAGAGTAAATTATGAATTAAATGATTTAATAAAAAATATAAATTATATATCAGAAAAAAATAAAATGATATATATTGAAAAAATTATTCAAATATATATTAAATTATGTTTAACTAAACATTATCAATATTTAATTGAAAATAAAATTCCAATTAATTTTTATTTTTTGTCATTATCTGAAAAAATAATTGATAATTTTATTGTTTATATGATTGAACCTAAAACATTAAAAATATCAGAAAAAGTATTATTTAAAATTATTAAATTGTTCATTAAAAATAGAGATTTTGAAAATGTAGAAAAATATTGTTATAAAATAATTAAATGTTGTTTTAAAGAATGTTTTCTAATCTACCAAGATGATTTTGATAATATGAAAAAGATTTATAATAAAAATACTGAAAATGTAATTTTTAATTTATGTATAGCTATATTTTATTTAGGAATATGTAAAGAAAATAATGGAAAAATTCAGAATGCAATTAAATATTATTCTTTGATTGAGTCATTGTTTAAAAATTTATTATTCAAGTCAAATATATTTTTGAAATTTTTTGATTTGATTATTTTAATTAAAAAAAGGAATGAAGAATATTTGAATACAATAAAATATTTAAAAGAACAAAATGAAATGATAATAGATGAAAGAATTAAAAAACAAATAGAAAAAGAAAATCAATTAAAAGAAAAAAAGATAAAAGAGAATCCATTTTTAAAATTATCTCCTAGAATGAAAAAAATAGAAGAATTAATAAATAAAGTAAAAATACCAAAAGAAGTAAATTTAGATTATCAATTTATACCTAATCAAAATATTAATAAATCAGCAAGTGAAACTAATATTAGTTATAAAAATTATATTTTATCTAATTTAAGATTACTTAATGATTATAGAAGTGATGATTTTAAAGAAATAATTAATTCAATGGAAAAAATTAAAATAATTGATTTAGATTATTTTATTAAAGGAAAAGTTCAAAGACTATTAGAAAAAAAAAATCATCAAATTTATGAGTATCAAAATAAAACAAAATATAATAATTTTCCTAAAAAAAATAAAAAAATTTATCCATCATTTTTAAGAAAATCTATAAAAGATAATTCATTCAAATTTCTTTTTAGAAATAAATATGAAAATTTAGAAAATTTACCTGATAAAAATAAACCAAACATAAACTCTTTTAATTCATATAATAATAATTTTAGTAACTATAATAGTTATAGCAATAGTACAAATACAAGTTTTTTTACAAATATTTTATCTCCAAGAAATAATAAAAAAAAGAATAGTTCTTGTCCAAATTTATTAAATGAAAATAAATCAAATAAAGTTATCGAGAACAATAAAATATTTAATAAAAATAATTTATTCAGAAAAAAAAAAATAAAAGTTGATACATTTAAATTAAATAAAAAAAGTTTTGAGTATTCAAATTCATTTAAAAATAAAAAAAGATATGTTGATAGATTAAGGGATAGAGAAACTTCTTTTTTAAAAAAATTATTACAAATGAAAAAGAATGAAAAATCTTTTGAAAATAATGATTTTAATATAATGAAAATTAAAAAAGAGGCTACAAAAAAATTTAATTATATAAAAGAAAGTATTAAATTAAATCCTGACGACTTGAAAGAAATATTAAATAAATTATTAGATAATAAAAAATTATTGAATAAAGAAAAAGAAAAGAAAAATTTAAATTTTGAAAAAAAAAATGAAAAAAAATCAATAAATAAAATAAAAAAGAATGAAAAAAATAATTCATTTTATAATATAAAATCATCTAATGAGCATAATAAAAAAATTATTGACTATTTGGATTATCAAATTTCGGATTTATTAAACGAAAAAAAAGAAAAATTAAATGAAATAAAAGAAATAAAATTTGGTAAATTTATAAAAAAAAAATAAATATATAAAAATAAAATTTTATTTTATTTATTAATTGTGGAGTTTTAATATAATTTAAAATTCAAATACACTTATTAATATTACATCTTATGGATTTGATATTTCATAAAAATAAGATTTTTTTCTTGGAAATTTATATTTCTATTATCAATTTATTTAACTGTTTATTTTTTAATTTTATTACATGAACAATTATATTATTGATAATATTATAAAATATTATTTTTCTAAATATTTTATAATTATTAAAAAATTTCTAATAATATCACTATTAAAATTATTTATAAATAAGATAACAATATAAATATTCTAT
>JAEEGK010003413.1_pt1 | contig 39552 bp, 40 predicted proteins | sample 8958771 | NCBI WGS metagenome assembly JAEEGK01 (sample SAMN16246547, study PRJNA631951) | gut metagenome | biome: gut microbiome; feature: rumen; material: SC-attached | host: Bos | place: Iran: Karaj | collected 2018-10
CTTGTCGAGAGGTACGTTAAAGTCAACGCGGACGATAACTCTCTTGCCGGCTACGTTTAAATCCTCAACGCTTTTCTTGTCATACATTGCCATGGATTTTCACACTCCTGATTCATATTTTGTGTTTGTTGGGAAACGTCAAAAATGACGCCTCTTATTTACTAACGCGAAAATTATACTATCTTCGCGCGATATATTAAAGCAATAAAAAAGGCGAGTTTGGCGAATAATGTACCAAACCCGCTTGTTTTTTACCTGAAAACGTTCTAGTGAAAATTATTTCTTTTTTCCGAGGAGCGTTACGATCTCGTGGATCTTGAAAACTTTCTGTCCGTCCACGTGGAATCTGTAGAGCTCTCCATCCTTGTCGTAGATCTCGAAATGCTTGCCGTAGGAAGCGACAAGACCTCTCATCGTATCAATCTCAAAGACCTTGGTCTGGAAAGGAGCCGAAGCGTCGAGCGTCCTGTCCTTATACTTTCTCATCGGCTTGCCCTTCTTGTACGGAATGCCTTCTTCTGCGGGGCAGTCTGTACCGACGTAAGTGATCTCCTTGTCGGTTATGGTGATCCTGCCCTTACCTGTTTTCGCGAACGTGAAACGGTCGAAAACCTTGAACAGGTCAGCATTCATCTCCATCTTGAAGCCGCCCGCCTTAAGCTGCTCTTCGATAAGGCCCCTCTCCCACTCTGTCCACTTGTGGAGGTCGTCGAAAACGACACACTGGGGATCGACCTTCTCGATAAGGCCTGTGGGAAGATATCTAGCTGCATTTCCGCAGTTGGAGCACTGGATCATGTCGTGCTTGCCGGAATTCATGTACTGCATCGTATACTCGGAACCGCATCTCGGGCACGCATAAGCGATGTTCTGAAGGCCTGAAGCAAGCTTCCTGCTCTTATACTTTCTCGGATTCTCACGGATCCAGTCGTTCTCGTTGTAATCAACGGCATCAAGGATCTTCTGCTGGAGCTCCTCGATGGATAATTCCTTGACCTCGTCAGAATAGATCTTCTTTACGAACTCGGCGCTGATACGGCCCTTGCGCATTCCGGATCTCGACCACCTGGGCCATGCGAGATAAGCACCGTGGATGTGTGCGATATAGACTGAAGCGCCAGCCTTCTTTGCAAGTCTTGCAACGCCGTCGTCGAACCCTACGGACTTGCCGTCGACATGTCTTGTGGCCTCAGGATAGACGATGATGACGCCGTTACGCTTCATAACGCGCATCATTGCCTTAACTGCAGCAGTATCAACGACGAACTGCTTCTTGGGGATAGCTCCGCCGAGCTTGAACCAGTGGCCCCATGCAGGTGCCCTGAATACGAACTCACCGGTAACGAAGTTTGCAGGTCTTGCCTTGGTAAGGCGGTTTATGATCATCGGATCCAAGTAGGATTCGTGATTGGAGATAACGATAATAGGACCTTCGTGATTAACGAATTCCATGTCAGGCTTGACCTTGATATGCGTATAAGCGCATACCAGAGGCACGATGATCCGTGAACCCAGAAATCCGAAATAGAACTTACTGGGTTCGCATCCTATATCATAATCGCGCGGCGCTTTAGAGCGGGAAGCCGCATTGCTCACGTTTTCCTGCATTTATCTACTCCGTGTATCCATATTTTAAAAGAGATAGCGTGAGTATTATACAACATTTCAGAGAGCTGTGCCTGCTGTTTCCTGAATAACAGAATTGCTTGATATTTCAAGCTCTCCGCCATCCCTGATAACGATGACTTTTCCGTCCTCTGCAGCACTGCCCTGGGCAAGAAGTGCCTCAGGATCCGTGGTCTCAACAGCGTCGATGATAGCCAGATGTCCGGGCTTTACGATGCCGTCGAGCATTGCTTCTGAGAAACGGTCCTCGACCATGGAAGTAATGACTCTTCTAAGAGGTCTTGCGCCGTACTGCGGATCGTAACCCTTCTTAGCGAGGAGTTCTTTCGCGCTGTCTGTAAGCTCGATCTCCATGCCGAGGTCTCTGATCCTCTTGCCTACCTGCTTCATGAGGATATCGACGATCTTGATCAGGGAATCCTTGCCGAGCATACGGAAGAAGATGATGTCGTCAACACGGTTAACGAATTCAGGAGTGAATGTCTTCTTGAGCTCGTCGATTACGACCTTCTTTGCCTCGTCGTAGGACTTGCCGCCGTAAAGACCCTCTCTGGAGAGTTCGTCCTTATCGTTCTCGTCTTCAACTGCAAAGCCGATCTTTCTGCCTTCGCTTCCGACGAGCATTCTCGCACCGATGTTGGAAGTCATGATGATGATCGTATTTCTGAAGTCGACAGTTCTGCCGTGACCGTCTGTGAGACGTCCGTCGTCAAGCACCTGGAGCATCGTGTTGAAGATCTCGGGGTGTGCCTTCTCGATCTCATCGAAAAGAACGACTGAATAGGGATGTCTTCTGACAGCCTCAGTGAGCTGGCCGCCCTCATCGTATCCGACATATCCCGGAGGCGCACCGATGAGTCTTGAGACGTCGTGTTTCTCCATATATTCGGACATATCGACTCTTACAAGAGCGCTCTCGTTGCCGAACATGACTTCAGCAAGTGCCTTTGCAAGCTCTGTCTTACCTACACCGGTTGTACCGAGGAAGATGAAGGAACCTGAAGGTCTCTTCTCGTCCTTAAGGCCCAGTCTGCCTCTGCGGATTGCCTTTGCGATAGCGTGAACAGCCTCGTCCTGGCCAACTACCCTCTTCTCGAGTTCAGACTCAAGGTTCTTGAGCTTGTCGGCATCAGATTCGGTGATCTTTGTTGTGGGAATTCCTGTCCACTTTGCAAGTACCACAGCTACATCATCGACAGTAAGTGTGCCTGTAAATCCGTCCTTATCGGGCTTGACCTTATCCTGGAGGAGCGAGAGCCTCTCACCCAGCTTCTCCTCTTCCTCTTTAAGAGTCTGTGCAGCTTCAAAATCCTGTGTGTCGACAGCAGCCTTCTTCTTGTCCTTGATCTCTTCGATCTTCTTTTCGAGTTCATTCCTGACCTTGGAATCAGCGTAGTTGATGCGCTTTGCAGCTGCAGCCTCATCGACTAAGTCGATAGCCTTATCTGGAAGGAATCTGTCAGATACATATCTTGCGGAAAGTCTTACGGACTGCTCTAAAACATCATCAGGAATGTGGATCTTGTGGTGCTCTTCGTACTTCGGGCGAAGGCCTTTCATGATTGCGATCGCATCCTCGATGGAGGGCTCTTCAACAAGGACCTTCTGGAATCTTCTCTCAAGAGCATGGTCCTTCTCTATGAACTTGGAATACTCATCAAGCGTTGTGGCGCCGATGATCTGGAGCTCATTCTTTGTAAGAAGAGGCTTCATGATGTTAGCGGCATCCATTGAACCGCCGGATGTATCGCCCGCACCTACAAGAGTGTGGATCTCATCGATGAAGAGGATGACATTAGGATCTGCAACCGCTTCGTCGAGCATGTTCTTGATACGCTCTTCGAATTCACCCCTGTACTTGGAACCTGCTACCATGGAGCCCATCTCCATGCTGTAAACGATCTTGCCTTTGATGACGTCAGGAACGTTATTCTCAGCGATCTTCAGCGCAAGGCCCTCTGCTATGGCAGTCTTACCGACACCAGGATCACCTACGAGGCAGGGATTATTCTTCGTGCGGCGGATAAGGATCTGCATGACACGGGAGATCTCTTCCTCACGGCCGATTACAGGATCGATCTTGCCCTGCTTGGCGAGCTCGGTTAAGTTCTTGCCGTACTTATCAAGTGTCTTATGGCCGGATTTGCCGGATTTTCCTGCTGTCTTTCTGACGCCCTGGGAAGGCTCATTGTCTTGATTGTCGGAGTTGTCAGGATCGATATCGCCGAAGCCGTTCTTCTCAGCTCTTGCAGCTTCCGCCTGTTCGTTAAATACGTTGATGATCGCAGATCTCATGCCCTCAAGATCGCATCCTGCCGCCTCAAGGCAGTTGAAGATCTCAGGGTGGTTGGATACCTTGCGGGACATGATGACGAACAGGAGATGTTCAGGATTTACGGCACCGTTGAAGCCCGTTCTCCTGGACAGATCCGAAGCATTTGAGAAGATCCTTCTGACATCGATACGGAGTGTCTGGAATGCCCTGTCTGCAAGCATCTTGACCGCATTGTTGTCGAGATCGTATTCGCCCTCGACACCCAGGCGCTCCAATATGAGCGACATGTCGGGAACGTTCTCGGACAGGATGTCCTTTGCAGGTGTGTCAGTTACGCACAATGCTGCGAAAAGGATCGTGTCCCTTATAAGTGATGTATGTCTTTCTTCCGCTATAAGGCTCGATACCGCGAGCACTTTTGCTGTATCTTCAGTAATTCTCATATTAATCATCCCCTTTCAGGATCTTCTTTATTCCTTGTGCCCTGTACTTCTGTGAAGCGGCGCTCTGGCTTGATTTCTTTGACGGAGCGTCCGGTTCCCAAAGAATATCCATCGTAAGTTTATTTATCGTGTTGCAGGAGACCTTGATGTCGCCTGAATCATCGTATTCGTGATAGAGCCTGAGCCAGCCCAATGCCTGAAGAGCTTCTGATCTGGAGATCATGCCGGCATACTTCAGTGTGCCGTAGGATCTGCCGTAGATGTCTTCTGACTGGTCCTTCTTGCTCGTGGCTATCTCTTCCCTTAATGCTCTTTCCGCCTTGATGACATCGGCTATAAGCATCTCGCCTCTCTTCAATACCTCATCTTCGGTAACGCCCAGTGTGTTGACGCTCGAAATGATATATACGTCAGAATCTGCGATCTCGCCTCTTTCAGCAAACGGGTAGATCGCCCATTCGTACTGGCTTACACGCTGGGTAAGAGCTGCGATGCCGCCTTCGGTCTTTGAGATCGCCGGAAGCGATACAGTGTAGAGGATCTTAAGTCCCGTACCTGCAAGTCTTACGTGCGAAGTAAGGAATCCGTAGCTCTCTGAGAAAGCGATATCGAGCTTGCTCTCGAGATCTAAAACTTCCTTTTCAGCCTGCTTGTAAACGCTGATATCGTGGCCTGCAGCCATAGCCTTTACTGTCAGGTGCTCACCGCTTCCCACTGCGATCGAAAGGCTTACGTCATCGTTATAGTAGAACGCCTTTCTCTCGGGAGTTGCCATCTGGTTTGATTCGCGTCCGAGGATCTGAAGCCTTGTAAGTCTTAAGACCGTCTGCTTGTCAAAATCAGCGGCGCATCCGCCGGTGTACTTGTTCTTATCGATTACTTTGTCTATCGTCTCTAAAAGGCTCTTGCACTCCTTGTCGTCCAGTCTGGGCATGAAGTTGTAGCCCTTGATATTACGTACTATGCACGCCTTTGTGGAAAGAACAACGTCGTTATCTTTACCTTCATTCATATACCATTCAGACATTGTCTCCACCGTCCTTTCTGCCCTTGAGTTCATCTCTGAGTCTTGAAGCGAGCTTATATTCCTCTGCTTCTGCTGCGACCTTGATACCCTTTTCGAGATCTTCGTCGGATAACATGCCCAGATCTGCCTTCATGAGCTGGTCTAATGTAAGGCCACCCTTGCCGGATTTGGCGGCAGGAGCCTTAGTCTCCATTGCGGGCGCTTCAGTTTTCTCCGGGATCTCCATCTCAACCGTCTTGGAAGGTGCGGCTTTCTTTGCCTTCGGAACATCACTCGTCTCCGCATCAGTATCTGCCGACTGTGCGGGAAGACGGCCTGCGTACTCGCTGTTGCCCTGCTGCTTGAACATCTCTCTGACAATGTTGTTGTTGAAGGTGTTGTAGCACTCGATGCAACCTACGCGACCCTCGGTCTCAAACTCCCTTAAAGTCATGCCGCACTTGGGGCATGTGAGGGTGCTGTTGCCGAAATCGAGCTCATTCATCTGCATAAGAGATGAAGCGATCTCATCTAACTGCGAGAACGGATTGCCCAGAAAATCCGCCGGGTCTTTTAAGAATCTGTCATAGCCCATGAGCCTGGCACAGTTCTCGCAGTACGTGACACCGTTTATCTTTATTATCCTGTTGGTAAGTTCCTTACCGCATCTTTCACATCTCATAAGTGTTTCTCCTTTTGTATCCCTTATTTCAAGTTACCATCAGTCCGAGCAGTGCATGCTTGAAGATATCCGCTCTTAAGACTGATCTGATATCCGAGTCAACTCTTGCAAGAGCCCTGTCTGATACAGCCGCCATTATCGCCGTGCCTTCCTTGGAGGTCATGGCTCCGACGGTAACCGCGTTGGTCAGAAGGTTCTTTGCCTGCTGCTGCGACAGGTCGTCGCCCACGCTGTCGATTATTGCCTTAAGGTACTCTGCCGGTCCGACATGATTTACCCTCGTGATGGTGATCTGTCCGCCGCCGCCCCTTCTGCTCTCGACTATATATCCGCTTCCGCCCGAAAACCTTGTAGACAGCACATATGTGATCTGAGAGGGCACACAATTCGCCTGCTCTGCCAGCTGGCTTCTGCAGATCGTTGCAGTACCGTCATTCTCGTCGACCATCTCCTTGATCATCTGTTCAATTACATCAACAAGTCTTGCCACAAGATCGTCCTCCTTCCGCTTTATCGTGATTATATTTTCGACTTTGCTCTTTTCTGACTTTGACTTTGACTTTCTTTGACTAATGAGATTATCTTACTGATTCCGGCATTTGTCAACAGGAAAATCAGGAAAAGTCAAAAAAGCCCCTTCCCGCGGGAGCCTCTTCTCCAAACTAAAAAGCTGCCCATGAAAGGCAGCTTTTAAAGTCAAAAAACAAATAACTCAAATTATCTGTGATACAGCTTCTTTGTCTCGTAAACAGGCTCACAAGTGAGATTGATGCCAAGCTTGTGGAACATATTGATGTCAACGGAGCTCATCATGGTCGTGGAGTGAGCATCGCTGTTAACGAGATTGCCGATCTGCTGCATAGCGAGTTCTGCAACCGGGTTGGTGGCAGCACTGATAGCAAGCGCGATAAGAACTTCGTCCGTATGAAGTCTGGGGTTATGGTTGCCTAAGTGGTTGATCTTAAGATCGGAGATAGGCTCGATAACATTGGGTGAGATCAAAGGGATGTCATGGGAGATTCCTGCAAGGACCTTAAGCGCATTAAGAAGTGCAGCTGAAGCAGGTCCCAAAAGCGGTGTTGTCTTTCCCGTAACGATCTGTCCGTCAGGGAGTTCCAATGCAACCGCGGGAGCACCTGTGGATTCGGCGCGTACTGAAGCAGCTCCGATAACACGGCGGTCTGAGATATCGATGCCGGACTTCTTCATGAGGAACTCGATCTTGGTAACGTCGGAACCGTCGGAATTGCCGGAACGTGTTGCCATCTTGGCCTCATAGTATCTTCTGATGATCTCCTGTCTGGAAGCGTCCTGGCAGGCCTCATCGTCAACAATAGCAAAGCCGGCCATGTTAACGCCCATGTCCGTGGGTGACTTGTAAGGGCTCTCGCCGTAGATCTTCTCGAAAATAGCATTTACCACAGGGAAGATCTCAACGTCTCTGTTGTAGTTAACTGTAGTCTTTCCGTAAGCTTCAAGGTGGAAAGGATCGATCATGTTAACGTCAGCAAGGTCTGCCGTAGCTGCTTCATAAGCAACGTTTACAGGGTGCTGGAGCGGGATCGACCAGATAGGGAATGTCTCGAACTTGGCATAGCCGGCCTTGATGCCGCGCTTATTCTCGTGATAGAGCTGGGACAAGCATGTAGCCATCTTTCCGGAACCCGGACCAGGAGCTGTAACAACAACGAGCTTTCTTGAAGTCTCGATGTAGTCGTTCTTACCGTAACCGTCTTCGCTTACGATAAGCGGAATATCTGAAGGATATCCTGCGATAGGATAGTGTCTGTAGGACTTAACGCCGAGACCTCTTAATCTTGTCTCGAACTTCTCTGCCAGAGGCTGACCGGCGAACTGAGTGATAACAACGCTTCCGACCATGAGTCCGAACTCTGTGAAAGCATCGATCAGACGGAGGACTTCCTGGTCGTAAGTAATGCCGAGGTCTCCTCTTCTCTTATTCTTCTCAATGGCATCAGCATTGATCGCAATAACGATCTCGGCATCTTCGGAAAGTGCCTTGAGCATTCTGATCTTGCTGTCAGGTTCGAATCCCGGCAAAACTCTTGATGCATGGTAATCATCGAAAAGCTTACCGCCGAATTCGAGATAAAGCTTGCCGCCGAACTGGTCGACACGCTCTCTGATATGCTGGCTCTGCAGCTCTACATACTTGTCATTGGAAAAACCGATCTTAAACATAGGACTTAGACCCCCTTGCGAAAAATTATATTACAAAGAAGACAAATCTTATGTTACAAAATTCATTATTTTAAAATTCTTAAAGGCTCCATCAGAAGAAGTGATTTTACCTTGGGGAGTTCTTCAACAGTGAATCTCCTGCTGATTATCTCGCGCTCACCCTCATTGCCTATGAGCTCAACGAATTCTTCCCTTCCGGACAATACGTCATATCCGAACTTTTTGCTCTTGTAGTGCATGGGTATAACGACCTTGGGATCAATTCTTCCCACCATCTCAAAAGCCTTTTGGGAATCAATGGTATAGTACCCTCCGACAGGGATCAGGAGAAGATCGCAGCCCCTGATGACACTAAGTTGGTCCTCTGTAAGATCACAGCCGATATCGCCCATGTGGACAACGTTCTCGCTGCCGGAAGTTACCTTGGTTATGTTGTTTCTGCCGCGCTTTGCGCCACCCTCATCGTCGTGGAAAGTCTTAATGACTTCGACTTCTGGAGCAGGTCCTTTATAAGGGTCAAAGGGTGTGCCGACAGATTCAAAATCATTGTGGTCAGCGTGGGAATGGGAGCAGAACACCTCATCGGCCTGAACATTCACGTCAGATAACCCGGGCACGTATCCCGACTTATAAGGATCGAAGCATACAGTAAGGCCTGTATCAAATCTGATCAGAAAGCATGCGTGTCCGACGAATGTTACTTCCATGGGATATTCCCCCTAAATCTCCGGCTTAATACTTTACGGTATCGTCGCCATCAGCCTGTTCTTTGTTCTCAGCAGAAGTTGTCTCGGACTCAACAGTATATGTTGCGTCTTCCAGTATCTTCGAATTGGCTTTGAATTCCTTCTTTGCCTGGGATGCGAGGATGGCATTTGCGATGCCGCCTATTGCGCCTACGACGAGAGTGATTCCGATGATGATGGTAAGTGTCTTGGTAGCGCCGTTAAAGCATGTAACGAAGACGCCCATGCCAAGAGCGACTATGCCGAACAGAAGTGAGAACCACCAGTATTTCGCGCCGGCAGGTCTTAATGTGCCGACAGATACAACGATGATAATGATCGCATAGACGCCGATGATTATTCCGAATACAAAGTTGAAGATGGTGATGATCGGAAGCGGGTTGATGATGAACACGATTCCGGTAATTGCAACAGCGCAGCCGATGATGAAGACGATCCAGTCAAATACTGTCTTATCCTTGATCCTTAAGAAATTGATGAGTTCGAAAATACCTACCAGGATAAGCACGCCGCCAACGACTCTTACAAAGCCCGAAGCGATCTCATCACCTTTGCCCGCGAGTGTTCCGATAAAGAATATAAGACCCAGAAAGAGCATTACGACGTCAAGAAGTATCGAAGCTAAATTGTAATCGCTTATCTTGTTCTTCTTCGCAGCCTTATCCTTTGCCATGTATCATTCCTCGCTTTCGCCGTTTGTCATAATAATATTCTTACCTGATTTCTTTGCATTTGACAATGCCGCTTCAGCCTCTTTCAGAGCGCTGTCGAGATCCATTGTAACGTCAAACCAGGCATATCCTCCGCTTATAGTGGCGGTATCCTTCATAAATGAGAATTTCTTCTTTGAAAATTCTTTTCTGATCTGGTTCAAGACTTCGAAGTTTTCTTCCTTGAGTCCGTTTTCGAAAACGATAACAAACGTGTCTCCGCCGTATCTTCCGACGATCGTATCCTCATCGATAACTCCCTGAAGAACCTGGCCTAAAGCGCGGAGAACGTCATCTCCCTTGTCATTGCCCATCTCATCGTTGATCTTCTTGAAGTCATCGACGTCGATCACCGCAATCCCGCAAGGATCCAGCTCATTGGTGCTCTTCAGTATCTCATTGGCAGATTCGATAAGGTATTTCTTGCTGTAAACGCCCGTTACCCTGTCCGTCTCAAAGCCATGCTCGAACTTGTTTGCACCTGCGAAATTACGCTCTCTTATCATAAGCAGCCTGGTATTGAAGATCTCAAGCCTGAACGCGAGTATGCTTATGCCGATCGCCATTATCTCGGCGATTATGATGCAGAGGATCGAATATGCTCTCTCATCAGGATAATCGTAGATATGGAGGATTCCGGCGTAGAGGATAAACACGAAGCTTAAGCCCGCCTGAACGATCTGGATGAATCCGTCATGGAATACCGAGCAGAAGACGATCGCGAAAAGAGGGAATACCCACAGAGGAATGAAGTAGCTGTGGGCAAGGGATATTACTCCGCACATAAGGAGTCCAGCAAATGAGACGACCCTGTTCTTGGTAATGTCCGTGCTGGTAGCCGAACGGTTCGAAAACCTGGTGATGATATACAGTACAGTGTTGATTGCAAAGGGCACCAGGATCCTGAACTCGACATAAGTGTTTACAGGCTGTCCGACATTATCGGTGAGGTAGTAATAGATGAATATCGCTACCTCAAGCGTTACACAGACGATAGCCATTGAGAGAATGATCCTCTCAAATTCCAACCTGATCGTTCTTTCGAGATTCCTTAGTGCGGGATCGTTGACCGGCTTGCTGTCCATAGGCGTTACCTCTGTAAGATGTGCTTATGTTGCCTTAGTTGTTTGAATCGCTGCTTGTATTTGAAGGTTCTTGTGACTTTGTCGGTTCCGGTTTAGTAGTTTCCGGCGGAGTGGTGGGAGCAGGCGAGGATTCCGGAGAAGGCTCGGCCGTTGTCGGCGTAGGTGCCGGTGAATCCGTGCTGCCCTGAGGCATCGGAGACGGCGTATCCGTACTGCCGCCCTGAGGTGTCGGGGACGGTGTGTCCGTGTTGCCACCCTGAGGTGTCGGGGACGGTGTATCCGTACTGCCGCCCTGAGGTGTCGGAGACGGCGCATCTGAGCCTGCCGCAGCCTTTACTTCCCACGATGCCGTGACCTGAATGCTTCCGCGGAACGGGTCCTTAAATGTATATGTGATCGTATATTTACCAACGGTATTCTTAGCCTGATCGAGCGAAATATCCTGTCCTGCCTCGGTCTTTATAGAGTACGACAGGTTGTTCGTCGTCCAGTCACCCTGCGATGTCTTGGCCTTTACGCCGTCCATCGGATTGACGTTCTGCCCTGCCTGCGACGTTATCGACTTGTTGGGCAGGCTGATCTCAGGTGCCTTGAGCGTTGTCTTGCCAAGGATCCTGATGTTAAGGTCTACTTCCGTGCCGATTCCTGCAACCTTGCCGTGCCATGAATACTGCCAGTATTCGAAAGCAAAGTTTCTCGGAGGAACTGTATCGCCAGTCTGATAGTAGTTAGACTTGAAGCTCTTGCTTGCCGGCCAGTAGCAGCTGTAAGGATATGCATACCAGAGCTTGTACTTGCCAAGGATATTGCCCTGATACTTTCCGAGTCTGTTATTGATATCGTCAGAGCAGAGATAAACGGCAGGTGTGTAGCCGTTCTTGCTTATCAGGGTGCAGAAAGCATCCAAGACATTGGCGAATGCCTCACCCTTCAAAGGCTGTGTACGGTAACCGCTGCCTGTCTCCCAGTCCATTACGACAGGAAGGTCGATATTTAATCCCTTGCACATACCGATAGTCAGAGAAGCTTCCTCTACGGCCTCAGCTACAGTAATAGCCTGTGAGAAGAAATATACGCCGACCTTTACGCCTGCCTTCTTGGCATTCTTAACGTTCTGGGCGAACTTCTTATCTTCGTAGCATGTGCCCTTTGTATAACCACGGCCGCCGCATCTGATGAATGCGAACTTGATTCCGTCGTTTCTGACCTTAGTCCAGTTGATATCGCCCTGGAACTCAGAGATATCTATACCAAGCTCATAATTAACGACCGTAATAGGAGCCATGGTCGGAGTGGGCTTAGGAGTAGATGCAGGAGAAGTGGGCTTCGGCTTAGGCGTGTTTGTTGCCTTCGGAGCGTCTGCAATCTTACCCTTGTGAGTAGTCTTAACGTTCTGGGACTGGTCCTGCTTGATGTCCTTCTTTGCGATGACCTTTACCTTACCCTGCTTTACAGCCTTGAGGAGGTCCTCATCAGATAAGGACTTAATATCTTTTACATCGGCAACGTTCTCACCGGTAAGGCCGCCGCGCTTTGTAGGCTTGGTCTCTTCTGAAGTCGTCTCTTCAGACGGTTCCTCCGTAGGCTCAGTCGTATCCGGAACCTCGCTCTTGGTGCCCTTGTTCATGTTGACCTGGGCAAGATACTGTTCAGCTGCATTGAGCTCAACATTCTCCGACGGTGCCTGGATATTGGAATTGGAGGTTATGGCAGCCGCACATACAGTACCTACCGTACCGAAAACGATAACTGCTGCAAGAATAAGACTCAGCCTTGCTGTCTTCTCGGATGCAGTACAAAATCTCGCAAATGCGCCCTGCTTTTCTTTCTCTGCCTTCTTTTTCAAAACGTTACCTCTTATATAAAATTATATAAAAACGCAAATATTCATGATAATAATGCGTTAGTTCTAACGCTAAGTCAAGTTTATCCTACCTTAGACAGGGGTAACATTTTGGGGCAAAACGCCGTTTTATATGTGGCAATTGCTCAAATTGGCTATGTGGCTTTTGGATATTCATTACAAAGAAGGCGGTATGGAGCCTCGTCCTCTTCGATCTCCGGGAACCTTCCTACAGGCGGGTTAAAGCGGTTGTCGGTGTTATCGTCATTGACCTGTGAGACCTCGCCCAGGAGCACTGCTCCGGTGCCCTTCTCGACTTCAAAATCGTGATACATAAAAGGCTGGATCGAGATGCTCTCGCCGGGTGTAAGTCTTATCTGGGTTCCCGCCTTGACCTGATATGTCCTGCCGTCTGTATGGACTGTGACGTCGCTTTCCATATCCATCTCTTCATTCGGGAGCGAGTTATAGACACGGATCAGAAGATTTCCGCCGCCCTTATTTATTATGTCTTCCATCTTGAACCAGTGGAAATGATTCGGTGAATACTGGCCTTCTTCAATGAAAAGAAGCTTCTCGGCATATGGCTTGGGATACTTGTCCTTCGCCTTAAGGTTGCCGTTGCGGAGCGTGATCAGTGAGAATCCGACCTTCTCAAAATCGCCGAGGCCGTAATCCGTGATATCCCAGCCAAGCATATTGTCCCTGACTTCATCGTACTCGTGGCCCTTTGTAAGCCATTCTTCAGGGGTGAAATTACAAAAAGGAGGAAGGCTGATCTTAAGTTCGTTGATCACGCTTTCCATACGCTTTAATGCTTTATTTATCTCTGATCTTTTCATGTTATTCACCTCTTTTATTGCTTATTGCCCTGAACAGACAGGCGGCCGCAAACGCCGTTAGCGGAATTCCTGTAAATATCACGATTCCGCCAGGCCAGCCCCAGTTAAGGAATCCGTAGAAATCATTCGTATCGGGCCACGGACCTCCGATGCCATTTATCAGAATGTTCAGAAGATATCCTATTGCATAAAGGAGCGTGGGTATTGCCGCGAAAACAGTATATCTGAAAGGTATCTTTTTCCTTTTGACAATTATGAATTCGGCTATCGCGGTTACGGGCAGGAGCAGGTGGAAGAAAAGGTTGCCTCTCTTATAGAAATTCGGAAAACCGTATAACGGGCCGAACATGAATGCCACGACCGCGAAAGTGATGGCTACTCCGCAGACGGCCGCGAGCTTTAATGCTGCCATCTTTTCCGTGCCCTTCTTAGCGCAAATGCATATCAGATCAATGAGCGCCACTATTCCGCAGAAAACATTCGAAAGGACAGTATAGAACTTGAAGTTTTCCAGACCTGACGACTGCAGCGCGCCCTCTTCCGCTTCTGATGTGAGCATGAGAATAGTGCCTGTTACCGCTAAGATAACGATAACAAGATTAAATAAGATCTCTGATGTCTGACGGTTTTTATTGCTCATACAACAATTATATGTATGAGCAAGATCAATGTATACAAGACTTATGACTTATTTAAGGGGTTCCGGTCTTCTCAGGCGACACTTCTGATCTTTTCGCCGACTTTGTGATAAGCGCCAAAGAAATTGGCGGAACAGAATACCATGGCATCCTTCTCTCCGAATTCCGCCTGTCTTGAAGCAACTAACGCAAGATAATCAGCAGATTCCTCCTTTGTCCTTCCGGAATCTTCGAAAAGCAAATCCAAAGCCTGCTCGAGTGAACTGGCTCTGCCCGATTTAATAATACTCTGCAGCCTGTCCAATATCCTGGGATCAGTATACTTCGCTTCTAAAAGACATGGACCGTAATCGTTATAGTAATTTGTGAGCTGCTTTGCAAGCTCAACTTCCCTGCCCAGATATTTCTTTATCTTCTTGCGGTTGTCCTTCAGACTCCGGGAATAAGCGACTGCGGCATAAAGGCCGTCAACAAAGAACATTGCAAGCCAGAGAATAAGTCCGTTATAAAGCTTGAACGCACGCAGGGCTACAAGAACAGACAGCCATGTCGTAACGCCCATCATAATGATTCCGAAAATAAGAACACCTATAGGTACATAACCCTTTTTATCAAGGAAATCGAGCTTCTGATTGCAGAATTCGTATTCGCTGTACTGTGCGCGCATGAAATCGAAATATCTGATCAGCTTCTTAAGTTCCTTATTGACCTCATAAAGGCTCATATCAGGAAGATCATCAATGGAAATACCATTTTTCTCGGCGCTCAGATCAAGAGGCGCTCCGCATCTTTTGCAGATCCTCCGGCCGTGATTCTCATATCCACATTCATTACAAGTAACCATGGAGTTCCCCCTTTCCATGCGTTGCTTAGTTGTTCCGCTTATATTTTAGCATGTAAGAATTATTTTTATAACTAGTGCCACTGTTCGTGCATGAAAAATCCCCGCAAAGCTTACGCCATGCGGGGATCGTCTGTTTTCATTCCTTATTCAGGTGACAACGGTTGCGGGATGATATTACTCACCCTTCTCGAGAGCGAGAGTGATCGTTGTTCTGTCGCAAACGTCGGAAGGTCCGAAGTACTGGATAGCACCAGGGAATGTGAATGCAGTCTCAACTGCCCATCTTGCTCTGTTTGCTTCGAAATACTTGAAAGGCTTGCCGTCGAGCTCAACAAGAGCCTTACGGATAACCGGCTTGTCTGCACCGTTTCTTCTTTCCATGTTCATCATCTTTGTGATAGGCATACCACCTGCAACCCACTCATCTGCGGGCTTGGAGATGTTGGAAACCTTTGAGAGGTATCCTGTGTAACCATACTGGATGAGCATGAATGCGTTGAAGCCTAAAGAGTAGCAGTAGTCAGCATCGAAGTTGGAAGGGAATGCGCAGCGGCCTTCATAACCGAAGAAGTGGTGCTGAGCGCCGAACTTACCCTTGTATGTGCCTGCTTCCTTTCTCTTTGCGAGCTCATTCTTAACCATCTCGGAGAAGAGCTTCTCGGACTCGATGAGGGATACCTGAACGTTGCCGTGAGGGTCTCTCTCGAGGAAGAGCTGCTGCTGGATGCCCTGAGGAAGGATGTCAAATACCTTGAAAGCATCAGCGGAAAGGCCAGCCTTGATGAACTCATACTTAGCGTTCCAGTCAGGAAGAGCGTTGAACTGAGCTGTCTTCTCGCCTGCGAGGAGCTCGTTGATCTCAGCGATGAGAGCAGAGAACTCAGGAACGAACTCTACGATACCCTCAGGAATGATAGCAACACCGAAGTTGTCGCCATTAGCTGCTCTCTTCTCAACGGAGTCAGCGATCTGGTTTGTGATGTCAGCAAGAGACATCTTCTTAGCTGCAACTTCCTCACCGATGAGGCAGATGTTAGGCTGTGTCTCAAGTGCGCACTCAAGAGCAACGTGGGAAGCGGAACGTCCCATAACCTTGATGAAGTGCCAGTACTTCTTTGCGGAGTTAGCATCTCTCTCGATGTTGCCGATGAGCTCGGAATATGTCTTTGTAGCTGTATCGAAACCGAAAGAAGCCTCGATGTCCTCGTTCTTAAGGTCACCGTCGATCGTCTTAGGGCAGCCGATAACCTGAATGCCTGTGTTGTTAGCAGCCATGTACTCAGCGAGAGTAGCTGCGTTTGTGTTGGAGTCGTCACCGCCGATGATTACGATAGCTGTAAGGCCGTTCTCTTTTGCAAAGTTAGCAACTGTCTGGAACTGCTCAACTGTCTCAAGCTTTGTTCTGCCTGAACCGATGATGTCGAAACCGCCTGTGTTTCTGTATGCGTCGATGAACTTGTCGTCGAACTCAACATAGTCGTTCTTAAGAAGTCCGTCAGGTCCCTTCTTGAAACCAAGAAGCTTGTTCTCAGGGTTTGTAGCCTTCAAAGCGTCATAAAGACCGGAGATAACGTTGTGTCCGCCCGGAGCCTGGCCGCCGGAAAGGATAACGCCTACAACCTGCTTCTTAGCCTCTGATGTATTTGTGCCCTTAACGAATGTGATCTCGGGCTTACCATATGTGTTGGGGAAAAGAGCCTTGATCTTGTCCTGGTCTGCAACAGACTGTGTAGCAGCACCTTCCTGTACGCTGATCTCGGCAATACCGTTTCTAAGCATGCCCGGAAGCTTGGGCTGATACTCATATCTTGCCTTCTGAAGTGGTGAAATATCCATAGCATTACTCCTTTAGAATAAAATACACAAGAATAATAATTAATCAGACGGTAAAAGTAAATGCCAGATTTATCGTTTTTTGTGTCAAAAAGACTGCCGTCCGTACAGGCATTTTTGGTGGAGACAAGCAGGATTTAAGAATCACAGTAAAATCACAGTACACTTGGACTTCTACTGTGACTTTGGGGGCGAAAAGCGCAAAAAGCGCGAAAAGCATTTGATTAAATCAAATTGTTGGTGTATCTTCTTCTGCGGAAAACAGAATATAAGGACGGGAGCTTGCATTACAGGCTGAGAGGAAGGTGTGCCCTTCGACCGAATACCTGATTTGGGTAATGCCAACGTAGGGACTCTTAGGTCATATATGCGTTTTAAGGAAGTTGCCTTTATCAGGCAGCTTCCTTTTTCTTTGCTTTCCGGAAGGAGTTCTCATGAAAAGATATAACATTTTAAGACTCGCCGTCATGGCAATGCTGATCGCAGTAGGCGTTGTGATCTCACCGATCCTCCGTATCGAGGGCATGTGCCCGATGGCTCACCTCATCAACATCACCGCCGCAGTTCTCTTAGGACCTTTGGATGCATTCCTGGTCGCACTCTTCATCGGCATCATCCGCATGTGCGTCATGGGCATCCCGCCGCTCGCGCTCACGGGTGCGGTTTTCGGAGCTTTGCTCTCAGGAATCCTCTATAAAGTCTCCAAGGGCAAGATCTGGGCAGCAGTACTTGGCGAGATCGTCGGAACAGGCATCATCGGCGCTATCGTTTCCTACCCTGTCATGGCTTTCATCATGGGCAGAGAAGGCCTCGGATGGTTCTTCTACGTTCCCTCATTCATCTGCGGAACATTGATCGGCGGCACGGTCGCTGCGATCGTTCTCTACAGACTCCAGCACATGGGCGCTTTGAAGAAGATGCAGACAAGAATCGCTGAAGGAGGTGCCCTTTGGAAAAAGAAGCAAGCAAAAACAACCGTCTAATCCACTGCATCACAAACCCTATCTCAATGAACCAGTGTGCCAACGCCATACTGGCTCTTGGAGCAAAGCCCATAATGGCCGAGCATCCCGATGAGGTAATGGAGATAACTAGGACGGCATCCTCCCTTCTCCTTAATCTTGGAAATATCACCGATTCGCGCATATCATCCATGCGCCTCGCGCTCAAGGAAGCTTCCGCCACCGGCATCCCCGTAACTTTGGATGCGGTAGGCGCTGCCTGCTCGTCACTTCGGAAAACACTGGTCAGGCTCTTCCTCTCATCAGGAAAGTTCGCATGCATAAAGGGCAATTATTCGGAGATCTTGGCGCTCTACGATGACACCTACAAAGCAGCAGGCGTGGATGCCAAGGAAGATATCGACGGTGAGCTCATAAGACAAGCTGTTCTTGAGCTCTCGAAAACACATAACTGCATTGTTGCGGCAACCGGCAAGGTCGACCTCATCGCTTCAAACGGTGAGATAAAAGAGGTCACAGGCGGTACCGCGCAGCTCTCACATGTAACAGGCACAGGCTGCATGCTCGGCGCCATAATCGCGACTTACCTTGCAGAAGACAACTCGTTCCAAAGCGTTGCTAATGCCTGCGCTTTCTTTAAGGCGTGCGGCGAGAAGGCTGCTACAGACAAAGGCCCCGGAACCTTCATGGTAAATCTTCTCGATGCGATAGGAGGCTCACATGAAACTTGATACAACTTTATATTTCATCACCGATAGCACGGGATTTGAGAAGGACGAATTCTTAAGAAGAGTCCGTTCTGCGTTGGAAGGCGGCGTAACCATCATCCAGCTGCGCGAGAAGAACAGGACAACGCGCGAGTATATCGAGCTCGCGGAAGCAGTTCATGCAATAACAAAGGAATTCAATGTGCCTCTCATAATCGACGACAGGATCGACGTAATGCTGGCTTCAGGAGCTGAAGGCGTCCATGTCGGCGCTGAGGATATGCCTGTTGCCATGGCAAGAAATCTTATCGGCAAAGACAAGATATTAGGCGCTACCGTGAAGACAGTCGAAGCTGCAACTAAAGCTTACAATGACGGCGCGGATTACCTGGGCGTTGGTGCGATCTATCCCACAACAACCAAGGTGAAGACTGTTCTCACTTCGACTGAGACTCTGGATGCGATCACCAAAGCAGTTCCCATTCCGGCAAATGCCATAGGCGGACTGAACGCCACTAATCTTGGCGTTCTTAAGGGAATCAATATCGCAGGTGTCTGCGCAGTATCGGCGATCATGAAGGCTGATTCACCGAAGAAGGCTGCCGAAGAACTCAAGCAGGCGTTTCTGGACATAAGGAGGGACTCATGAAGACTGTACTTTCTATTGCAGGAAGTGACTGCTCCGGCGGCGCAGGGATCCAGGCTGATCTCAAGACGATGATAGCTAACGGCTGCTACGGAATGTCTGCCATCACTTCCCTTACGGCACAGAACACGACAGGCGTCAGATCGGTGCTCAGCAGTGATCCTGAGTTCCTTAAAGACCAGATCGACGCTGTTTTCGAAGACATCGTGCCTGATGCAGTTAAGACCGGCATGATCGCCTCAAGAGAACTCGTGGAAGTTACCGCTGAGAGGCTGAAATTCTACGGCGTTAAAAACATCGTTGTAGATCCCGTCATGGTCGCAACGAGCGGCGCTGACCTCTCTAACTCTGAGAGCGTCAAGGCGCTTAAGGAATCGCTCATTCCGCTGGCATCGGTCGTAACACCCAACATTCCTGAAGCGGAAGTCCTGTCAGGCATGAAGATCAGCACCAAAGACGACATGACCGGAGCCTGCAGGAAGATAAATGCAGAGTGCGGCTGCTCCGTTCTTATCAAGGGCGGGCACAACGGGGGCGACTGCGATGACGTGCTTCTGCATGACGGCGAGGTCTATGTTTTCGCGATGCAGAAAATAGATAACCCAAATACGCACGGAACCGGATGCACTTTATCCAGCGCTATCGCCTGCAATCTTGCAAAAGGAATGACAGTGCCTGATGCGGTAAAGCGCGCCAAGGAATACATCACGGGTGCTATTAAGGCAGGCCTTGATCTGGGGCACGGAAGGGGCCCGTTAGATCACGGATACGACATCACCACAGAATTCAAAAACACTTAAGGAGAAAATATGGAAAGAACTTATAAGACTCAGATGGAAGCCGCAAAGATGGGGATCGTGACTCCTGAGATGAAGATAGTTGCACAGAAGGAATACAGAACAGAGGAAGAGATCCGTGAATGGGTCGCAAAAGGCCAGGTCGCTATATGCGCCAACAAAAACCACAAGTGCCTGAATCCTGAAGGCGTCGGCTCGATGCTGAGGACGAAGATCAACGTCAATCTCGGCGTATCACGCGACTGCAAGGATTATGACGTCGAGATGAAGAAGGTTCAGGCTGCGGTCGACATGGGCGCGGAAGCCATCATGGACCTCTCATCACACGGCGACACCATCCCCTTCAGAAGAAAGCTCACATCCGAATGCCCTGCAATGATCGGCACGGTTCCGGTTTACGATGCGGTTATCCACTATCAGAGGGACCTTGCGACACTGTCTGCAAGAGATCTTATCGATGTGGTAAGGCTCCACGCTGAAGACGGTGTTGACTTCGTGACGTTGCACTGCGGCATCACAAGACATACGATCGACCAGATCAAGAAGCACAAGAGAAAGATGAATATCGTTTCAAGGGGCGGCTCACTGATCTTCGCATGGATGTGCATGACAGGCAACGAGAATCCCTTCTACGAATACTACGACGAGATCCTTGATATCTGCCGTGAATACGACGTTACGATCTCTTTGGGCGACGCATGCCGCCCGGGCTGTCTTGCGGATGCGGGCGACGTATGCCAGATCGAAGAGCTCGTAAGGCTTGGCGAGCTCACAAAGCGCGCATGGGAAAAGGATGTCCAGGTAATGGTCGAAGGCCCCGGCCACATGCCGATGGACCAGATCGAAGCCAACATGAAGATCCAGCAGTCGATCTGCCTCGGCGCTCCTTTCTACGTTCTTGGCCCCCTTGTTACGGATATCGCTCCCGGTTACGATCACATCACTTCTGCCATCGGCGGCGCTATCGCAGCAGCTTCAGGCGCAGCTTTCCTCTGCTATGTAACTCCCGCAGAGCACTTGGCACTCCCTAACGTCGACGACGTTAAGCAGGGCATCATCGCTTCGAAGATCGCGGCTCACGCTGCCGATATCGCGAAAAAGATCCCCCACGCAATGGACAGGGACAACGCCATGGGCGATGCCAGAAGGACTTTCAGGTGGGATGACCAGTGGGCAGTATCGATAGACCCTGAGACTGCCAAGGCAATCCGTGATTCAAGAGCTCCCGAGCACGATGACACATGCTCAATGTGCGGCAAATTCTGCGCCGTAAGGAGCATGAACAAAGCGCTTGAGGGCGAGTATATAGATATCCTCTGATCAGATTCCGGGATAGTACAGGCCGGGATCAAGGAGATCAGGTATCTTCTTAAGATAGAGCCTTCCTGACAAAGCAAAATGGGGGAGCTCGATGAAGTTTGCATTTGGTGGCGATATAAGCCTTACCATAGGGTCGGCAATGATATTGTCCGCATCCTTAAGCGCTTCTTCGAGCTCCTCTTCACCGTGACACTTTCTGTCACACTCGAGAAGAAGTCCGTCTGTTATTTCCGTTGTGGCAATCACGTTGTAATCAATGCCTGTTTTTATCTTAAGATAAGCAGCTATGGATCCAGAGATAACTGGTTCTCCGACAATATAGTTTTTTGAGTGTCTTCTTTCCACATCCATGTAATCCGCAGGACGTCCTTCCCACGGAAGCCCTTTGATATACGGTATGCCGTATTCTTCTTCCATGTATTTGCAAGAAGCAATGCCGGAAGATGATACAGCGATATTTAATCCCGCTTCTGTGGCTCTTATAACCTCGTCATATGAGGTGTTAAGTCCCCAGTTAGAGACGGTCTCATATCCGCTTAACTCTATCCTGGTCGATGTGAAATCCAGGGGCGTCATGCCGATAATATTCACGCCATTATGGTTCTTCTTTGCAGGGCTCTGAAGCATCTTTTTCGCAAAGCTCAGAAAAGCCTCCGACTGGCCCTTGGAATAGTCGTGCATCGCATTGGTGTTGACGTAAAAACAGGGCAGCCCCGTTTTCTCTTCCAGGACCCTGCATATACCTTTAAAGTCAGTGCCGTTAAGATAAGGGAGCGGCGAATTGGCAAGAGCGATAAAGCGCGGCTTCATTCTTTCCGCTGCCGCACATATATCGCTTATAAACTTGTCATCATTACCGGTGATTGCATCGATATCGTTAAGCCCTGAAATATAGATAAGGCTCTCCTTATCAAACCATCTGGTCTCATCGTGCGTATTGTATGTGGAATTGCATCCTGAAGGATCATGAATAACGGTCATGCCGCCGAACTCATAAAGGGCGCTCGCAGCTCCCGATACATCACCCGTATAAACCGGTAAGATCCTGTAAGTCTTCTTCATATGCAGCTCCTGCAGCCAAGACCCTTGCGCGGTACGATATCACGCATGTCCTTGCTGTTATTAAATGCATCTTCCATGAGCCTTATAAACTCACATATCCCGCTGAAGCCGTAAAGACCCCAGCCTTCTATTATGTTCACAAAATTTCCCGTGCCTTCGAACCAGGCTGCCTTCTGGCCGGCAGCCAGAACTTTCTCATTACTTCTTACAGGTCTCCTGTCACTTACATGCATAGTCGAGTGAAGGATAAGGCCAGGGAAGTTTTTCTGCAGATATTCAAAATCCGCTTTCTCGCTCCCGTCAACAGAATCAAGATAAACTGTCTTTACATTTAATCCGTTATCAGCCAAAAACCTTGCAAGTGACAAAGGCTTCGGCACAGCAGTGTAGTCGATTGCAACAGGCGTATCTCCGATAAGATCTTTAAGCTTTTTCAATTCCGCCATGCAGGCATCTTTCCCGTCTTCGAAAAATCCGTCAGGAACAGATAATCCTGACTGCCTTATCTCTTCTTCCACGGTGTCAAAATCAAAGCTTAAGGGACAGTATATATATCTGCGGTCAAGCCTCTGCGTTATGGCTTTTGTGGCCATTAGGCCTGCCGGATACTGGCAGATGAATAATGAGGCTTCCCCTGTCGAGAGATACTCTTCAAGAGTTTTGCAGTCCGCGGTATCTTTTACGGTCTTGCCATTAAACTCCAGTATCTTTTTGAAATCGTTCTCAGATGCAGGCATATCGCTTCCTGCAAACGCCACAGTATCTTCCTCTACAGGAAGTGCAGGAATGATGTCCGACATAGCTTTGCGGAGTCTCTGGTCAGGAGTCGTGCCGCGCTTCTGCATTACCGGATCCATGAATCCCCTCACGAAAATAACATCAGGGAAACGTTCTTCAAGGACCCTGTAGATATAGCCGATATCACATCCCATAAAACGGTGGACACACACCGGGAAAACGATCACCACCGGAGGGATCTTGGGGAGCTTTCTAAGGCAGTCGGCAACACCTTCTATGGTTGTCTCCTCTATCCTTCCCGAATGCGTCATGTCATCTTCTTCAAGGACTACTGACGAGAACCTGCCGAGCTCGCCCATCTCTGCGGCTGTCAAGACAACACCGCGCAGACAGTTGTCGGCGCAGATGTATATCTGATGAGCCTCAGGGATCCTGAACCCGATATGCACGATATTCCATGTGCCGTGTACGGGCGCGTTGAACTCAAGCCCGTTTACAAACGGCTTCGGAAATTCGGCATCACCGATCCTCACCCTTTCATCACTTGACGTTGGCATAGGATGTTTTTACGTTAACTCCGTCAAGACGTCCGATCTTTCCTGTGATCTCGCTGATGTAATCCTGGGGTGCGTTGATAGCGATCATGATGATGCTGATGTTCTTCTCGCGGTAGGGCACGCCCATTCTTCCGATGATATACTGTCCGGCTTCGTGCAGAAATGCGTTAAGCTTTTCAACAGAATCGGGATTCTCAACGATAATCGATACAGCTGCTACTCTGGTTTCCATATAAGTCTCCTCAACATATTCTCGGCAGGAATTCATTGCCGGGCTTGGGAAGATATGTCTGTCCGCCAACTTCCGTTGTCATCACGACTCTTCCGGCTTCCTCTCCGGTTACTTCGCCGATTATGGCTGCACCTTCAGTATATTTGGTTTCCTTCAAAACATCTACGACCTGCTGTGCCTTATCTGCAGGGCATATCATTACCATTCTTCCTTCACATGCAAGATAAAGAGGCTCAAGTCCCAGAAGACCCGTTACGCCGTTAACTTCAGGAGCAACAGGAACACTGCTGCGGTCGACCCTGATGCCGACACCGGATTCGTCTGCGATCTCATAAAGGACCGTTCCAACTCCGCCTCTTGTGGCATCTCTAATGACATGCATTTCAGGGCATACCTCAAGTGCTTTTCTCACAGGTTCCCAGAGAGGTGCGCAGTCAGAATCGACCTCAGCTTCAATGCCGTATTCATCTCTGGCAAGAAGGATAGCAGTACCGTGTCTTCCGATATCGCCTGTTACGATTATCTTATCGCCCGGTTTTGCAAACTTGCCTGATGTGTTGATCCCGTCACCTATGACGCCTACGCCTGCAGTCGTTATAAAGATCTTATCGACCTGTCCTTTTCCTGCGACCTTTGTATCGCCTGCAACGATATAAACACCGGCTTCTCTGGCTGTCTCACCCATCGTCTTTGCGATCAGTTCAAGATCTTCTATAGGGAATCCCTCCTCGATGATGTAGGAACATGTCAGATACAGTGGCTTTGCACCCATACACGCAAGGTCGTTAACCGTTCCGCATACAGAGAGCCTTCCGATATTGCCGCCCGGATACTTCCAGGGAGATACTATAAAGCCGTCTGTAGACATGGCTATCCGGCCTTCGGGTCTCGGCAGCACCGCAGCATCATCTGCGGTAAAAAAGGAGTTGCCCAGATTTGTCTTAAAGATCTCCGATATAAGATCGGATGTTTTTCTTCCGCCGCTACCGTGAGCCAGCGTTATTACTTCATTCATATTTCGCCTCCATACATATAGAATGCCGAGCATGCACCTTCATCAGATACCATACATGCGCCGACAGGATTGTCAGGGTTGCACACCTTGCCGAAAAGAGGGCACTCGGACGGAAGGATCTTTCCCTGCAGAACGATTCCGCATTTGCATGCCGTCTTGCGTTCAAACTCCATCTTCGGTATCGAATACTTCTTTCTGGCATCGTAATCTGCATATTCATCCCTGAGCTCAACACCGGAATCAGGTATTACGCCGATACCGCGCCATTCGGCATCGCAGGACTTCATGAATTTATCAACGAGCGCAACAGCAGCAGGACTTCCCTCATCGGTTACCACTCTCGGATATGCATTAACAAAGAATGTTTTGCCTTCGGAGAGGTTCTTAACGGTTACCGCAAGGGATGCCAGAAGCTCATCACCCGTAAAGCCTGCGATCGTTCCGCTTATGCCGCGCTCAGCAAGATCTTTGCAGAGCTTCGTTCCGATGATCGCATGAACATGGCCGGGATAAAGATATGCATCAGTCGAAGATGCCATAGCTTCATAAGCACCCGGCATGGTCTTGTTTGCAGTAAGGAGCGAAAAGTTATCAAGCCCGTCCTTTACAGCATTCTTTACGGCAATAACATCAGAGGGCGTCGTTGTCTCAAATCCCACAGAAAGGAAAACGACCTGCTCTTCAGGATGGTCCTTTGCATATTTTTCCGCATCGATCGGAGAATAGACGATCTTAACTTTGCCGCCTTCGGCTCTTGCCTTCTGAAGGCTCTTAACATTTCCCGGAACTCTTACAAGATCTCCGAAGGTCGTTACTGTGCAGCCTTTCTCGAGTGCCAGATAAACAGCCTCATCGATATATGCTGCAGGAGTTACGCACACGGGGCACCCGGGTCCTGAGATAAGATTGATCTTGGGAGACAGGAACTTTCTTATTCCCTGCCTGAAGATCTCATGAGTATGCGTACCGCAGACTTCCATGATCCTTACGGAAGGTCCGTCGTAGGTCTCAAGGTATCTGCGCATATCAGCAGTACTGTTGATGCCTGTCATGCCAGATTCTCCTTTAATACTTTTTCAGTCTCCGATTTGTCGTCGTCAGTGATCTTGGCGATTGCACAGCCTGCGTGAACCATGACATAATCTCCGGGTTCCAGGTCATCAAGGAGCTCTGCGGAGATCTCCCTTTTCGCGCCCGTGCAGTCGACCATTGCGACACCGTCCTTAACACTGATGATCTTTGCAGCTAAACCTACACACATTTATATATCCTCCTGATTATTTATTTTATGCATCCCGTAGAGCGCCTGACCCAATGCTATTCCGCCGTCATTCGGAGGAACCATTGAGTGGAGCAGTACGTTATAGCCGTTTTCTTTTAACTCCCTTTCCGTAAGTCCGGTCAGGAGCTTATTCTGGTAACACCCTCCGCTCAGGGCGACGGTCTTTATACCGTCAGACCTGGCCACAGCCATCTTTGCAACACCTTTTGCAAGCAGATAGTGGAAGGCATATGCGAGTTTTGCTGTGTCACTTCCCTTAAGCTTTTCTTCTGCAAGATATCGGATGATCCTGTCAGTTGCGATAACATCTCCGTCGATCAGTTCTCCTAAGTCGAAAACCTTATCCCCCTCATATTCCATAGCCTTGAATTCGAGAGCAATTGCAGCTTCGCCTTCAAAGCTCTGTTCATATCTGATCCCCAGTATTGCCGACGCAGCATCGAAAAGCCTTCCGCAGCTTGTGGATACGGCGGTATTGATCCTGTTATCGTGCATCGTTTTATATGTTTTGAATGAGCCCTGCCTGATCAGCCCCAGTTCATTGCACTTTGCTTCTGCCTCATCACCGAATATATCGATGAGCATCGATATTGCGATCCTGAAGCCTTCTCGTGAGGCAATATCACCGCCTGTATGAAGGAACGGCCTGATATGGCCTGCGCGTTCAAAACCGTCGAGGCTGCACCTCAATATCTCACCGCCCCAGATCGTTCCGTCAGTGCCATATCCTGTGCCATCCAGGGATATTCCGATAACTTCATCCGTATAATCGTTCTCTGCCATGCATGAGAGGATATGTGCATAATGATGCTGGACTCTGATAAGAGGAAGTCCCGATTCTTCTGCCGCAGCGGATGAATTATATAAAGGATGGAGATCGCACACAGCGTGAGAAGGCTTTGCTTCCAGGAGCTCCATCATCCTTCCTGCAGATTCCTTGAGCGCATTCTTACCCTTAAGATCAGTCAGATCTCCGATGTAGGAAGACGGATACATCAGGCTGTTAACAGCCACACAGAATGTGTTCTTGAGCTCACCGCCGTATGCAATGACAGAACCCCTGAACTGCTTTGTCATCATGTACGGGAGAGGTGCATAACCTCTGGAGCGCCTTATCATGTAGGGTCTGCCGTTATAGAAATCCATGACCGAATCGTCAGCCCTGATTATTATCCTTCTGTTATGAGTAAGAACCACATCGCAGTAAGATCTGATCTCAGCTCTTACGTCATCGTCGTTCCTGCATATAGGAAGACCGGACAGATTGCCGCTTGTCATGACAAGGCAGGCAGGCATATCTATGCCGTCATCGTAATCGAAAATAAGGCTCTGGACAGGTGCATAAGGAAGCATTACGCCGAGCATCGGATTGCCGGGTGCCACCTGTTCTGCTATCGCGGAATCTTCTTTTTTTGCCAGCAGGATTATCGGCTTCTGGTGGCCTGTCAGGATACCGCGCTGATAATCTTCTATATAGCAGTTCTTCAGGACTTCGTTTTCGTCTCTCATCATTACGGCAAAAGGTTTTGCCGGGCGGTGCTTCAGTTCACGGAGTCTTTTTACCGCATCGTTGTCGTATGCATTGCATGCCAGATGGAATCCGCCTATACCTTTTATTGCAGCAATACCACCTCCGGCAATGACAGAACGGACATAAGTAATAGCCTCGCGTCCTCTGCGGTTCTTTTCATCATCAAGAACGAACACTTCCGGTCCGCATTTATTGCAGCATACAGGCTGCGCGTCATATCTTCTCGTGGCAGGATCGTAGTATTCCTTCTCACAGTCAGGGCACATCGGGAATCTCTTCATCGATGTTCTCTCACGGTCATAAGGAAGTGCTTCAAGAATAGTAAGGCGGGGACCGCAGCATGTGCAGTTGATGAAAGGATGCAGATATCTTCTGTTGTTCTTGTCAAAGAGTTCTTTAAGGCACTCATCACATATAGCAATATCAGGCGATACAAAGATCTCGCCGGATGTTTTCGCGCTCTCGACGATATTGAAATCATCATATGCAGGAGCATCTTTTGCCTTAATGTCCATCTTTAATACAGCGGCGCGCTTCGGCGGCTGAGTCCTTAAAAGATCTATGAACCTATCCACCTGCTGTTCTTCACCCTGCGCATAGATCTCAACATACGGACCAAGGTTGGATACACTTCCCTTTATTCCAAGAGAAGCAGCATGTCTTGCGACTGTCGGCCTGAAGCCGACACCCTGTACTATGCCGTAAACTTTAATCCGCTTAGTAATCAAATCAGGTTCTCCCGCTTATTGCAAAACACTTCAGATCGACCCAGTTGCCTTCGTAATCAGGCACAAGTTCCTTAAGGCATATATCAGCTGCGACAGTATCGTAGCCGCCTTCTCTTACCATTTCGATGAATTCATCTTCCTCGGTTATCTTCTTATCGCCATCCTGCTTAACTATGTCGTGGAGCTTAAAGAAAGTCGCGATATCACAATCAACACCGGCATCTCTTAAGGTCTTTCCGACCACCTCGTCGTGGCATACCAGAGTCCTTCCCTTAATGCCCTCAGGAATGTTGTTCCTGTAAACAGGACTTACGATCTCATATTCTCTTCCCAAGTACATGCATGCATCGATTCCGGAGGAAGATGCAGCGATAAGTTTTCCCACGCCGCGGATATTCCTGATATCGTCAAGCGATATATCGATATGATCTTTTCCATACGTAAGAGGTGTCATGCCCAGCACGATCTGCTCTTTGGCATCAGAAGGATCCTCTGCGGCGAACTCATCAATGAGCGCTTTGTAGGCTTCCTTCTCGCCTTCGTTATAAAGCTTCATTCCATTAGTCGGCACAGCAATAACAGGAATATTGATCCTGCTTGCAATAAGCTTCTTAAGAGCTTTGTAATCCGTTCCGATCGTAGCGGGAACCGGTGTTCCGACGACCGCAACAAACGATGTGTCGATTCTCTCCGCTGCCGACTTGATCTTCGATGCGAGAAGCTCGTCACGTCCAAGGATCGCGTCCATGTCACGGAGGCCCGCAGAGAAGACAGCGCTCCTGGTATCGTGCCATCTGGGTTCGTCGAATCCGCAGACGTTGCCCGTGCATCCGCCTGCATCAATGATCACCGTGAGTGCGCCCATTGAATAGAGCACGCCTGATGCGCCGGACTGGTCAGGTGCAAAAGGTGTCAGAACTTTTCTTAATCCCTTCATACTTTTGCCTCCTTAAGTGCTTCGAAAACCTTGTTCATCAGATCCCTTACCCCCTGATATCCAAAGGGTCTGGTATCCTGATTCCAGGCAACATTCGGTATATCCGGGCAGTAGAACTTCGCATCCTTGCCAACCGTTACATGAGCCTTCGACTGCGAGATCCTGTAGTAGAGCATCGTGGGCTCCATGTTGCAGTAGATCTTTGTATCAGGCGAGAGCAGTGCCAGGTTCTTCACATATACGAAGTTCTCCGGTGCCAGCGCCGCGTAGATCTCGTCTACCTTAAATCCCATTCTCGTAAGACTTAACGCGAGTTCGAACGCATTGGCATTTGTGCATTCGCCGATATTGAAAACAAGGTCCGGATAAGCCTTTTTAAGTCTTGCGACCGCTTCATCTGCTTCAGTTTTTTCTTCACTGTCAACAATGTCGATGCCTGCAACGCTTGCAAACGCTTTATACTGGGACGATATCTTGTCAGTTGAATAGACTCTCGTAAGCTCGATATACGGGATATTAAGATTTTTATTCATGTCCTCAGCGGCCGCACGGACTTCCGGATCGATGACAATGTTGAAGTTCGCAGATGCCATCTGAAGGAATTCCTCGTAAGTCCTGCAGGTCGATATCTGTCTGATGTTACGGATCCCCGCCAGCTTCAGATATTCGATGAGTTCGGTGTTTTCGAGAGGCGCAAAACCTCCGATGATATTTACGGAATGCGCATCTTTCTGCATAGGCTCAAGAAGCGAATAGATTGTCTGCCTCACATGGACCATCGGCGGACGGCGGCCTTCTCTTGTGAGCGCATACATATAGCAAGGCCTTACCTTGACACCCGCGAATTCACCGTCTGCCAAAGCATCCTCAGCCTTACGGCAGACCCTGTCCATGTCCGTGCCCAAAAGCGCATCAACGCATGTGATACAGATCATGACAGCCTTAGGGATCTTCCTTCTGTTATCTCTTAGGAATTCCAATACTTCCCTGATCGCGTCAGGTATCTTATTTAAGTGCCTGCCTGTTACAAGATCGGGTTCACTCATCTCAAGATAGAAAAACCTGTTCTTATATTCAGGCATCGAAGATATAAGCGATGTATTTCTTCCACAGCAACCCGGAGCCACAATAAGCATTACCGATTCAGGGACGCTTAAGCCTGCTCTCTTTACACCGAACCCTTCGGCACCGGGAGAGTTATAAGCAAGCGTTGCAGGAGAACTGTAAACAAGGCTCATTCCCGACTGCAGTTCTGAGGGAATATCATTTTTCCCGCGCTTTAAGATCTCTTCAGCTGTGTAATAAACCGCTTTATGCTCCATGGGGTCATCCTTCCAAAAGCGCTTTTGCCAGATCAATAAATCTCCCGGCAGCCTCTGACTCAGCGGCTCCTTCTACTACGGTCATTCCCTTGTCCTCACAAAGCGTGATGTCATCGCTTCTCGGAATTACCGCAACGATATCCACGTTGTGTTCTTTGGCAAATTCCCCGACCTTTTCATCTTCGCCCGGGACATTGCGCTTATTAAGGATCAGGCCTCTGACACTGGCGTATCCCCTGTCCTCAAAGTTCCTGACCGCCTGGCATATGTTGTTAGCAGCATAAAGAGCCATTTTCTCTCCGGATGTGACGATCAGTACCTGTTCGGCATATCCTTCTCTTATGGGTGCCGCAAAACCACCGCAGACGACATCACCCAAAACGTCATAAAGAACGACGTCGGGCTTATACTCTTCAAATAATCCGAGTTCATCTAAAAGATTAAAGGTTGCAATAATGCCTCTGCCTGCACAGCCAAGACCGGGTGTAGGGCCGCCCGTCTCAATACAGAGCACTCCGCCGAAGCCCTCCTGCGAGATCTCCCCGGCAGATGTGGGATCGATGCCGTCTTTGAGGATCTCTATAACAGGCTTAAGCGGTTTGCCGCCTAAAAGATTGATAGTTGAATCAGCTTTAGGATCACATCCGATCTGAATAACACGCTTGCCCATGCTTGCAAAAGCGGCCGACAGATTTGATGTAACCGTTGACTTGCCTATACCGCCTTTGCCGTAGATTGCGATCTTAAGCATAAAAAAACTCCTTTATCATCGCTCAAACAGATAAAGAAGTCATATATACCGGCACTTTTGGTGCTGTATCTGAAAGACTATTCCCGCTCGGAAGATTCCTTACCGTCAGAGTCGTTGATGTATTCAATTTATAGAGCACCGGGAACAGGATTGCTGCTGATTCCTTATGCAGTTTAAGCATATCACGAACCCTTATTTACTGCTATTGCTTTTTTACACAGGCTCGAAAACGGTATCCGATTTTAATGTTTTTTCCAAAAACAGGTTTTGCACAGGATGTCGGACCGCCAGGAGCCCTGGTAACGGAATTATTGTGAGCTTGTAGACGTTCTGTGTCAGATTTCCATTGTTAATTATTACCAAATTGATTGTTTGATGCTCAAACATTTTGTCTGAAACTCTATTAACAATCGCAGAAAGATTTGATAAAATCGCAAGCATATGGGGATTGCACTTCACTTTTATCCCTAAAAATCAAGGAGGGTCATTAACATGGCAGAAAACACACCTGTACAGGGTCAGTCTAAGGGCAAGTCAATCGCTTGCATGGTAACCGGTATCGCTTCGATCGTTGCTTCTTATGGTTACGGTGTAGGTCTTATCTGCGCTATCGTAAGCCTTATTCTCGGCGCACAGTGCAAGAAGGACGGCGTTCAGAACCAGTTCACAAAGGTTGGTAAGATCACAGCTATCATCGGTCTTATCCTCTCAATCATCGGTACAATCGCTTCTATCGCAGTAGCTATCGCTTACGGCGCAGCAGCAGCTAAGTACGGTCTTTAATCTATACTGATTAAAAAACTTAAAGGCCATCCGGAAATGCACCGGGTGGCCTTTTTTTATTGCCTGTTTTTTTCAGATTATCAGCTGAGAGGAATGTATCCACTTCTTTCAACGATCTTCTGCCCTTCAGGTGAGAGCATGAAGTCTATCGCCTTCTGAACATTCTCATTAGTCTCACCTTTGCGGTATATCGCATAGATATTGCCCGCAACAGGATATGAGCCGTCAGCGATCATCTCTGCCGTCGGAGCAACGCCGTTGATCGTAAGGATCTTAACTCCGCCCTCGCCTAACATGCCTGTTACGTAATATCTGAAAGAAAAGCCGATGGGGCTTCCGAAGAGCGCAGTGTAATCAGGCTTTATTGGTGTGTCGCCCATGATCTTCTCGAGCGCTGTCTGCGAGCCGCTGTTCTTGTTTCTTCTCATCGCGGCGATCGGAATATTCTTTCCGCCAAGTTCTTTCCAGTTGGTGATCTTTCCTGAATAGATACCTTTGATCTGATCGATCGTGATGTTATCTACCGGATTGCTGTCATTAACGATGAATACGAATGCGTCAGAGCCGATCGGAACGAGCTCCAGTTCAACGCCGTTGTCCTTTGCATACTGGAGCTGCTCATCCGACGGCTGCGCGCATATGATTATGTCCGCTTTGCCGTCAACGATGTCCTTGTATGCGCCCCTGGTGTTCGTGTAGTGCATCGCGCTCTTCTCATCGTAATCCTGGCCGTTATAGATGACAGAACTCTCAGGATAGATGCTCTGCACGAATCCGGCATAGATCGGCAGGAGCGCTGCCGCACCGTCGATTACCGGAATGTCGCCTTCAAGCTTGGTGGCGCCTTCTGCGGAGTACACATTTTCGGAGCCTGTGAAAGGCACGTAGTTTCCAACCTCAACGCTCATCTTCTGCATGCCAGGCGAGTGATGGCTTATGACTCTTTTTATGAACAGCTGGTATATTCCTGTATCAAGCCCTGCGAAAAGCGCGATGACCAGTACGATCACGCCAAGTTGTTTTGCTAATTTCTTCTTATCCATTCAGATCATCCCCAATTCGCGATCATCTCAACGATCGATATTTCTTTCCAAAGATTGTAGCCGTGGATCAAAAGTCCGGCGGTAACTCCGATGCCTATGACCATGACGATAGCCAGTATCGCGATAAAAGTCTTGTCTTTCATGAGTACCACCTCACATGTGCGCTACTGCGATCGAAAGCAGGATGATCAGGAACAGTTCGCCTAAAGAGATAACTGCACATACGCCTGCAAGTACACCGAATACGATTGCCTTAACCTTCCTGGCACCTGTCTTCTTTACCTTTCTGATCTGAACGATCATGAGCACCAGAAAGATGACAAAGAGCAGCGGAAAAAATCCGAACATTGCTGCTGTCTGAAATTCATACCAGAAGTGATCCATTTCGTATGATGCTCTGATAATTGTTGATAAGATTTCCATTGTTATTCCTCCCATATTTATGTTTTTATGCCTTGGGGCTTACATATGTGCAATGCCTTCGGCTAACCATACTATCAAAAGAGCCTCTGCCGTAAGATAAGTGAAAGCTGCGCCGGTAACGATGCTGTATACTACAGCTTTGGTCTTGCCTTCCTCACCCTTTTTGTGTTTTATAATGTGCCTTATTGCGTTGATCAGACAGAAAATAAATGCCACAGGCGGCGCAAGGAACATAGCCATCAGGATGAGATATTCCATGCTCATTGCCTCCCCAGAGAATCCCTGTATTCTTCCACTTCTTCCCTGCTGAAAGACGAGATCAGCCTGCAGTCATCCTTATCAAGGAGCCTGTAATGACCTGTAACGTAATTCTGCTGAAGTCTGATGCCGTCCTTCTCATCTATCACCCGCCACCAGACTTTACCGCCCATCGTCGGCGGATATTGTATGTGACGGTCCTCAAACGCGAGCGCATGTATGACATCACCGGCATCGCCACCCGTAATCCCCTGCAGCACCTCGCTCTTCTCGAAAACTGTTGCCACGGCGATAACCTCAGTCCAGGAAAGCCCGCGCCTGCCCTTCTCTGTCTCGACAAGCGTCTTTTTGGAGATCCCAAGCATCTCGCTCATAGCCTCCTGAGTAATGCCATACTCAGTTCTGATGAGCTTTAACTTGCTGCTTACTGTCTTTATAAACTCTTCGCGCTTCATAGGATGCCTTCTTATTTGTGCGGGTTTATCTTTAGTGTAATTTTACACTTTTTGGGCGAATTTTCAATTTTTGAATCGTTTAAGTCGTATCGTCGAAAAAGCAGACAGTCGATCCCGCATCAATAAAAAACGCACCCGGAGGTGCGTAAAAAACATATCTCAGATGTACATTATCGGAGCATTCCCCGGCTGGGACGGATTTATAATGTTTATTCGCGCCGTGCCCCTGCCCCACGAAGCGACCACCCTTACGGGTTCCTGGTTGGGATTTATGAGAATGTCTCTTCGGTAAGTTCTCTTTCCGATCTTGAAATTAATGGCATGAATACCGGGAACGAGATTAAATGCCATGGACTGACCGTTGGAATACTGATGGCATGCGCCTGTGGCCAGGATAGTCGTTATAAGGAAAACACGCGGATGTTCTGAATAATACGTGATGATCAGGTTGGGACCGCCGGCATAGTTCTGCACGGGTACCTGAGTACTGACCGGAGCGGAATAAGTTACAGGCGCCTGATTTACCGGAACATTCACCGGAGCGCTTACCGGATCGTTTGCCGGCTGCGGTGCCAGACTAATCTGCTTGCCGCATAACATGCAATACGCAAAAGGCCTCGAATTATCGTAGCCTGTAATCTGATTACAATAAGGGCATTTTACGTTGATATCCATATTATTCTTCGAAAAGCGGCGTCGAGAAATATCTCTCAGCCGTGTCGGGCAAAACGGTAACTACGGTCTTGCCTGCGCCAAGCTTCATCGCAAGCTTTATTGCGCATGCGACATTCGTGCCGGAAGAGATGCCGCACATCATGCCTTCTTTGCGGGTGAGTTCGCGGGATGTGTTGATCGCCTCATCGTCAGTGATAATGCAGATATCGTCATAAACCTTAGTATCAAGAATGCCCGGGATCAGGCCGTCACCAATACCCATCTGAACGTGGGTGCCGATCGAACCGCCGGACAGGATTGCCGCATTCTCAGGCTCAGCTGCCCAGACGACAGTCGCGGGGTTAGCTTCCTTCAGAGCGTGGCCGATGCCGGTGATAGTGCCGCCTGTGCCGATACCGGAGCAGAAACCGTCAATAACACGGCCGTCCATAGCCTCAAGGATCTCCTTTGCGGTATATGCATACTGTGCTTCAGTATTTGCGGGATTCTCAAACTGCTGGGGGATAAATACACGCGGGTCGGATGCTGCGATCTCCTCAGCTTTGAGGCGGCAGTCTTCGATTGCCTTGCCGATGTCATTGTCATCGTGAATAAGAATGACTTCTGCGCCGTAGTGCTTAACGAGCATCGAACGCTCATGGCTTACGGAATCAGGCATAACGATTATCGTGCGGTAGCCCTTTACTGCGCCGATAAGCGCAAGACCTATGCCCTGGTTGCCGCTCGTAGGCTCGACGATTATGGAATCCTTATTGAGTTTGCCCTCTTTCTCGGCACGCTCGATCATGTTAAGAGCCGTACGTGTCTTGATCGAACCTCCGACGTCCAAACCTTCGTTTTTAACAAAAATGTCTGCCGCGCCTTCAGGCACAATGTGATTCAGCTTGATAAGAGGCGTGTTTCCGATAGCCTCAAGGATGTTATTGTAGATCATCAATCTTCTCCGCGTTATAGCAAAAACTTATACCGCGACATATTATACAAGGTTTTTCAAACAGTTGCAGATTTATATATCTTTATCTCGAAAATTGTTCCCTTCCCCTCTTCGCTCTCACATGATATCACGCCGTTCTGGGAGTTGATTATCTGCTTGGCAAGGGATAAGCCGATGCCGTTGCTGTTGGGGTCAGACTTCTCACCGTGATAAAAGCGGTTGAAGATATTGGGCAGGTCATTCTTGGAAATGCCGCAGCCGTTGTCCTCAAGGCGGATATTGACCGAGAGGTTGGTGTCTTCAGATGAGATCTTAATAAAACCTCCTGCCTCAGTATGCTGCAGGGAATTCTTTATGATGTTGGAGAGTGCCTCCAGAGTCCAGCGTCTGTCACATACAATTTCAATATCCGGCGATATATCGATGGCTATCGATACGTCCTTGATGTCAGCTTCGATCGCAATGGAGGATACTATCTCGTCGATCATGCTGCGAAGCTTAACTGCTTCCTTCTTCATAACGAGGACACCCGCATCGATCTCAGCGATAGTAAGAAGCGTTCTTACAAGCCAGGTGATGTGATCTGTCTGCGCCTCGATGTTCGCAATGCAGCGGCGGCGCTGAGCTTCATCCATGTTGCCGCTTTTAAGAGCATCGGTCATGAGGTTGATCGCGGTAAGCGGAGTCTTTATCTGATGCGAGATATTGGAGAGCATGTCTGCCTTGTAGGTGTTCTTCTTTACCTCACCGGCATACTGCTCCTGCAAAGTCGATGCAAGCTTATAGATCTCAGAGCGCAGAATGAGCATGCGGCCTTCAGCTTCAAGTCCGAGTTCCGGGAAAGTATCACGGTCCTGCACCCTGGTAAGAAACTCGATGAGCTCATCGAGTTCTTTCCTGCGCTTTATCTTATCCGCAATGATGTAGATTACCAGAGCGGCCACAATAACAGCTAAAACAATGGAAACGATCAGATACGGATTCATAGATTAAGCCTGTATCCCTGTCCCCTGATGGTCTCGATATACTTTCCGTCCTCATCACCAAGCTTGTTCCTTAAGCGCTTGATATAGACAGTAAGGGTATTGTCGTTAACAAAGCTTCCGACATCGTCCCAGAGGATATTTAATATCTGGTCACGGTCAAGGATCTCGCCTGCGTGGTTGATAAAGACAAGCAAAAGCTTATATTCCATAGCGGTAAGAGTGATCTCTTCGCCTGCGCGGGTCATTTTCGCGTTCGTGATATCGACCAGGTTATCGCCGATGGCGCATGTTGAAGCAGATGACTTTGTGCGCTTCATGAGACGCTTCATGCGCGCGATCAGTTCCTTGATATGGAAAGGCTTCGAGATGTAATCGTCCGCGCCTTTGTCGAAAGCCAGGACCGTGTGGATCTCATCATCCATCGCGGTCAGGAAGATGATCGGCATCTCCGATGTCTCACGGATCTTCATGCATATATCCATTCCGTTGCCGTCAGGGAGGGTCATGTCGAGAAGACAAAAATCGATCTTCTTCCCCGGCTCTTCGTTTTCGAGAGCTCTATATGCTTCGGCAACAGAAGAAGCGAGGGTAACTTCCATACCCTCGCCTGTTAAAGCAAGCTTCAAGCCTTCTGCGATTATGCTGTCATCTTCAACTACTAATATCATGTGTCAGACACTTTCCCGTTTGATCTCCTCTATTATATCAATCTTATTCTCACGTCTTAAGCAAATAAACGTCATGAGCAGAACTGCCGCAGCTATGAAGACGATCAAGCCTGCAGACTGGAGCCAAGGGAAGGATACCGTGAAGTAGCCGAATTGGCTGATCATGAACTTTGAGAGCCACCAGCAGATAAGACCTGTCAGCGGAGCGGCGATCAGGAAAGATCTTATGAGCATTCCTGAGCTTTCGCGGAATTCAGTCTTTATGAGCTGCTTAAATGTTGATCCCATAGACTTCAGGATCGCGAAATGCTTTCTTCTTGCAACCGTCAGAGCCGAGATCGAACTGTATACATTCAACAGACAGATAGCAGATGCTATAGTCGTGAATATTACAAGTATGATCCTGATAAGATATGCAATGATCTCCTTATATTCAGCGCCGTTGGTGCTTGTCGTCATAAGGTGTACACCTGCGCCTTTGTCTTCCAGCTGTGCTAATGAAGCAGAAAGATTATTGATGCTGTCCTGATTATCGCAATTGAAGAAAACAAATGTCGATAACGGAGTCGCGTTAATCTTATCGATATAGTCTGCAACACTCATAGGCACGATGAAGTATATGGCCATGTCGCCTGAACCGTTAAGGTAGTCACCGATATCTTTAGTTTGGACTTTGTTTATTATCTTAAGATCAGCAGGTCCGTCGAGTTCGATCTCGGGGAAATCTATCTCCTCCGGATTATAGCCGCGCTCTATAGCTTCATCTCTGGTCAAAGCTGCAGGATATACCTGAAGCACATCACCCTTTCCAGGTGCAAAGGGATTATTTACTTCAACATACTTGTAATCTCTCGGAGACTTACCCGCAATACCGTATTGGTCTGTTGAGAATGACGTATTGTTCAGGAGTATACATGGCAGCTCACCGTCACCATAATATAATGCGTTTGTTTCTTTCGCCATCTTATTGAACACCTCATCCTCAAAAGCGATTACGCCTATTTGAGATCTGGCGTCAAATTCCAGTTTGTATTCTTTCAGGAAATCATCCTTGCTGTATTGTCCTGCAGGATAATACATGCTGACGATCTGATAGTATGCATCCCAATACTCATCGCTTAATGAGTCGTTATCTACGTATAATGCCCAGTGATCAGATTTGCAGACTGTGATATCAGTAACGCCTTCGGTTTTCCTGATCGAATCGGTGATTTCTCCAAAATCGACTTCATATCTTGAGTTGTACATTGATACGACATACTTTCTATCCTTCGAACATGCATATTTCACGCTGTTATCCTGGAGTTTGTAATTAACCATCAGAATAAGAAGAGATGATCCAAAGTATACCGTTACCGTAACCAGGAAGAATATTGCAACAGCTCTGATGATTCCGAATGACTTGCTCTTATCATTCTTCAGAAATCTTGAGGAGAGCATCCCGGTAACTGATCTGTTTATAAGTCTGTCCGGATCAGCCTTTGCCTTATTCCTTGTTTTACCGGACTTCTTAGTGCCTCTGATGCTTTCGATAGGTCCTACCTTGCTGATCTTACGCGCCGGGATCAGGGCTGATATAAATACCGTTACAGCACTGAGCAGGATAATGATCAGAACAGCTAAAGGCGTTATAGAAAGCTCAGGATCCATGTCGAGCACTGCAGAACCGTCAAAGTTAAACAGTTTCTGTGCCATCGGGCCTGCCCAATTTGCTCCTGCCTTAACAACTCCGAGACCGGCGATAAAACCAATCGGCAAAGACGGGATAAGAAGCGAAAATGCTTCAAAGTAAACAGAACTTCTCTTCTGCTTGCCGGTCGCACCGACAGAGGATAACATGCCCAGGTACTTGGCTCTCTCGTCAAATGAGAGCGCGAAAACATTGTATATGAGCATGACGGATATCAATGCGATGAGAACCACGAAGAAGATCTGCATAGCCTTTACGATAAAGTTAAGCGCATT
>JAEEGK010003415.1_pt1 | contig 39543 bp, 28 predicted proteins | sample 8958771 | NCBI WGS metagenome assembly JAEEGK01 (sample SAMN16246547, study PRJNA631951) | gut metagenome | biome: gut microbiome; feature: rumen; material: SC-attached | host: Bos | place: Iran: Karaj | collected 2018-10
GGTGCGTTTTCCCGATTCCACCTTAATGCTCGACTCCGCAAGCATTGTCATTGTCTCGTCAAACAATCGGCCTTTGGCCTGTACTGCAATTCGTAACATATTATTTCTGTTTATATTAGTTTCGTTTTAAAAAGAAAGGCCCGCATTGATGCGAGCCTTCTGTATATTCACATAGTATCACCCTCAATGCCTTTAGATTGATTCGCAGCAATGATGATGATGGTGTTTCTGTAACATTTCCGTTTCTGTTTTTTTATTTTGATGGTGCAAAGGTAAATTGATTAATCAAATACGCAATAGCCCGCCCGAAAAAATAAGAGAAACTCGGTTTTGTGGAAAAAAAACAGTTCAATCGGATATGTTTTTTTCTTACTTTTCAAAAATTATTTCGAAACTAAATTCATATGGAAAAATTTGACGTTCAAACGGCGTTTGACCTGTTTTTTGAGAACAGCAACGATTTGATGCTTGTGTTGGACTCTGATTGCTGCATTGTAAAGATTAACCCAACTTGTTTCAAAATATTCGGATACCAGCCCAAAGAGCTTGTCGGAAAGCACATTATGCAGCTTGTGCACTCCGACGATATGGCGCGCGGCGAACAACGGATTAAGGAGATTTTCAAGAACGAGGGCATCAACTTCCCGTTTAAAAACAAAGCCCTGCACAAAGACGGCACAACACGCTATCTGTCGTGGTCGTCGCAGGTAATCGACGGTTATCTGTACGCCACCGGCGTCGACATCACGCTTCAGGAGGAGAAGCTGCGCAACATTGAGTACGTGCGCCGCAAATACCTCTCACGCAACGATTCGGGCATCGGCCTTTGGGAAATAAATACTGAGACTCACGACTTTTTGGGCGACGAGCACGTTTACGAGATTTTCGGCCTGCCGTTCCAGATTAGCTGCCCGCTGCGCAGTCTGGAGTTCATACTCACTCCCGAAAGCCACGAGATTGTTGTTTCACATCTCGACAGAGTAATCAACTCCAACATTTTCGAGAATTTCGATTGCGAGATTATCCGCCAGACCGACAAGCAGATACGCACCATCAGCGTAACCGGCAACTTCATCTTCGACGAGAATTTCAACATCAAATCATTCTTCGGCACAATGCAGGACATCACCGAGCAGAAGGCCATAGCAAGCAAGCTGTCGGAGCTCGACACAATGCAAAGCACTATGCTGGAAACCCTTGAGCCGTTGGTGGCCCTATATTCCGAAAGCGGCATAAAATGGGCCAACAAGACCGAAATGCTGGGCTACACCGTAGATTATATGAAGGACAAACCCATATCGTGCGTGTTCAAAAACTACGACGATTATGTCCGCATAAAAGCCGAAGCATATCAAACAATGGCCAAAGGCGACAGATACACGATTGATTTCGAGGCGGTTTCGTTCAAAGGCGATTCGGCCTGGATTCACCTGTCGGGCAAGCTTCTGACACCGCAATCGGTAATATGGACGGCCATCGACATAACCGAGCAGAAAAACGCCACACTGTCAATCGCCAAAAGCCACGCGCTGCTCAAAGACACGCAGAAAGCCGCCCACATCGGCTGCTGGGAGTCGCAGGTCGGTGGCAAGACAATCAAAATCGACGAGGTGGCCAGCCAGACGCTCGACCTTGGCAACGAGGCTCAAATCTTAAACATCGACACTCTGATGCAGCTCTTCGACGAAGAGGGGCGGAAGAATCTGCTCGACAGCCTTGAGGCAAGAGAAAGGGGCGAATCGTTCATCAGTTTCGACTGCCACATCCGCACCAAAGACAACGTTACAAAGCACCTGAACATCACCGGCGACACGCTAAAAGAGTCGGGGCGCGTTGTGGGAATTGTGCAGGACATCACCCGGATGGAGCTTCTTGAGCGCGAGCTGGAGGAGAAGCGCCGTCGCATCGACGCCATCTACGCCACATCGCCGACCGCCATCGGACTGATTCACGGTTACGACATTTTCGACTGCAACAACGAGTTCTACCGGCTGACCGGCTATCAGGCCGAAGAGCTGCTCGACAAAGGTCTGAAACGCATTATGACGCAGAGCGAGCTGGAGCGCCTTAACCGGAAAGCCCTTCAAGTGCCAAGCAATATGGCGGTGCACTCGTTCGAGACGGTGTTCCACAGAAAATCGGGCCGCAAGGTCAACGTGCTGCTGAATTTCTCAATCTTTGAAACCGACGACCAAAAGCAGCGGAGCAGCATCCTATCGGTAACCGACATCACCGCGCTCAAGATTGCCCAGCAAACCAACTACCAGCTTGTTGAGTCAATCAACCAGTCGCAGAGCGAATTCATCATCTACGACAGCAACTGGATTGCCGTTTATGCCAACGACAAGGTTTTCGAGGCCCACAATCTGACTTCGGCCGACATCATTGGTCAGCCGATAAAGGAATTCGACCTTAACAACAAGCAGCATAAGGCGATGTATCAGAAACTTATGGAAACGGGCTGCGTCAGCGGCGAGTACCAGGCAACCCAGAACGACGCCATTTGGTACAACATCCGTATATCGCCTATCTACGACCAGAGCAACAATAAAATAACTGGTTATGTGTCAGTAAAAGACAACATTACCGACCAGAAGAATATGCAAATGGAGCTGATGAAGGCTTTGAGCAAGGCCGAGCAGTCGGACCGTATGAAGGAGACGCTGCTTCAGAACCTGTCGCACGAGGTGCGGACGCCGCTCAACGCCATTTCGGGCTTTGCCGAAATTATCAGCGACAGCGACAATCTGCCGGCCGAAACCCTGAAATCGTACACCAATATTATAAGCAACAGCTGCAACCAACTGCTGGGCATTGTGTCGGATATGCTGGTGATGTCCGACATTCAGCTGGGGCGCGTTTCGGTTGCCGTGAACCGCATTATGCTCGACGAGATGCTCAACCGGCTGCACCGCATCTTCCTGCAGCAGGCTCAGGACAAGAACATCAGCCTCGAATATGTTGCTCCGGCCGACAGGCGCCTGGCCATTTATTCCGACGAGACCAAGCTGGCGCAGATTCTGACGAACCTGCTCACAAACGCCATAAAATTCACCGACAAGGGAGGAGTGAAGTTCGGCTATTCGGTTTCCGACAAGCAGGTCGATTTCTTTGTGGAGGATACCGGCATCGGCATTTCGGAGGAGAACCGGCAGCAGATTTTCGAAAGATTCTTCCAAGTCACCAAAAACAAGGCCAGCAGCCGCGGCACCGGATTGGGCCTTGCCATCTCACAATCGTTCGCCAAAATGCTTCACGGCGAGATTTTGGTTGAATCGGAGCTTGGAAAAGGGTCGGTTTTCCATCTGATTGTCCCGATAAACGCCTAATAATTAGCCGGATGCAAACTGTTTTTGATTATTTTTCGATAAAATGCATTTTCTGCTTGCAATAATCAAAAAAACATTACTTTTGCACCCGCTTGAAAGCCTAAGTGGCGGAATTGGTAGACGCGCTAGTTTCAGGGACTAGTGTTAGCAATAACGTGCAGGTTCGAGTCCTGTCTTAGGCACCACAAAAAAAGTTCTTTAATCGAATGCCCAGATGGTGAAATTGGTAGACACGCTACTTTGAGGGGGTAGTGGCCGTTAGGCTGTGCAAGTTCGAGTCTTGTTCTGGGCACCCTGAAGCTTCTGCAAATGCAGAGGCTTTTTTTTGTGCCAGTATATCAAAAGAAAATGTGTGCGTGTTATGTCTGAAGATTTTGCTATCTTTGTAGAAATGAAATCGTAACTATGCCAGAAATTGTAAGATTCTACGGGATAATAATCAAGATGTTCTTTAAACCAAAGGAACACGAACCGTCACACATACACGCTATTTACGACGAGTTTGTGGGCTTGTTTAATATTAAGACTTTTGAAATGTTTGAAGGAGACTTGCCGCCAAAGGCACAGGAACTTGTTCGCGAATGGCTTCAACAGCATTCCCAAGAATTACAGGAAATGTGGGATAAACAAAAAATATACAAACTTCCGCCGCTATGATTCCGAGAATTAAGCATATAGAGCCAATGGCCGGATACAATTTGTATGCGGAGTTTGATGACGGCCGCAAGGTTACGTACAACCTTATGGACGATATTGCCACATTGCCCAACTATTCGATGTTGACAGACATTGCTGGTCTGTTTGAACAAGCTACGCTCGATAGTAGTCGCACCATTGTGTATTGGAACGACCTTGTCGATTTACCAAGCGACACCATTTATGAATATGGGAAGCCAGTGTGATGGTTGAAGAAACAGCTAGCAAACCATCTCCAAATAACCGCTAAAAATAAAAATCGGCTCAAAAAACATATTTTTTGAGCCGATTTTTAAACTCTAAACCCTAAACTCCAACCTCTTACCTTTTTTAAAAATTCACCTCAATGCCAAGGCCGAGCACGCGGTTGGTGCGGGTGAACTTGTCGCTGATGAGCGGCTCAACCGAGGTCACCTTCTCGTAATCCTCGTAGTTGGTCTGGAAGTAAGCGGCGGTGAGCTTCATATTGTCAGTCACTTTGTATGCCACGCCGAAACCGAAGCTGTACGAGTCAACCACAAACGACATATCGTTCATATACTCGTCGGTGAGGGGGTAGCGGGTGAGCTGCAGGCCGGCCGAGGCGGTCAGTTTATCGTTAATGTCCCACTCAAGGCCGCCCAGATACTCGTTGGTGTTGCCGTCGAGCAGGTCTTGCGAGTTGTTGTACCATTTCACATTCTGGTCGAAGAAGTGGTGGTAGCCGAGGTTCAGGCGCAGATTGTCAAGAATGCTCCACTGGGCGCCCACGGTGAGCAGTGCCGGCGCGTCCTCGTCAACCTTGTCGCCGTCGCGGAACTTGTTCACAGCCGGAATCTCGCTGGCCTCGTTCACAGTCGATTTGTTTTTCATCTTCATCGGGGTGCGGAACTCGTATTTGGCAGCAAAATTGAATTTCTCCAGCTTATAATCGATGCCGATGACCGGAGCCACGCCAACGCCCGTCTGGTCGCATTGCAGATTCACGCCCTGCGAGTATTTTTCCAACGCGCCGAATTTCTGCAAAGTGCCCTCAATGGTGGCTTTTGTGGTGGCCAGTTCGGTTTTCTTAGCTGTGAGTTCGGCTGGCACTTCTGCTCCTGCATTTGTATACTGTTCAATTCCAGCATTTACCTGTTCAAGTCCCGCGTTCACCTGAAGCAGATTGTTGTCGAGAGTAGCTGTGGTACCTTGCAGAAAAGCGCCAAACTCCACGTAGTTTTCGCCTGTTTTAACCATAATGTCGCTGATTTTGGCCTTGTACGACGCTGTTCCGTAAAGCACACGCAAACCGCCATAAACCGACAGATTATCAGTGATTTTGTATGCCGCGCCAAGTTGGAAGCCGAAATAGTACTGCTTGCCCTGCATATAGCCGTTCATATCGTAGCCGGTCACGCCAAGCGGCTGCAGCTGGCTGCCAATGTTGCCAACAACGCTCTCAAATGAGCCCAGGCCGTTGTCGAACTCGCATTTGCCTCCACCGCCCGGAACCGAGAAGTTGAACTGTATGCTCCAGTTTCCGGTGTTGTAGGCGCCTTGCAGCGAAGGAATGATTGGCGCGTCGGCCACACCCTCAAATGTTTTGGTTGCCCCGTTGTTTTTCCGCCCAAGCGTGAAAAGCGGATTGGTTGATTCGATGGTGCGAGTCTGATGGGCGTACTGCCAGTTGAAGGCCAGATGAAAGCCCTCGTCGAGGAAAGCCACGCCGGCAGGGTTTGAGTAAACGCCGTCGAGACCAATGGCGCCGTCGCGTGCCGGATTGCGCAGAAAGTCAACACTCTGGTTGGTGTTTGTCAGGATGCCGCCGGCCATTGCCGTGGTTGTTGCGGTCAGCACCGAGCCGACCATCAAAAGAAACTTTTTCTTCATTGTTTGAGATTTTTAGTTTTTAGTTTTTCCAAATAGTTTTCCAAAATGTGCCGCATATTTTCTCGCGGCCGCGCCAACCATACAAAAGCCGTGCCAACAATCGGAGCGGGGGGCTTTTTGTTTGTTCCGCCGTCGGGTAGTAGTGCAACGGCAACCGATATATGTGTGAATATTTTTCGGATAAAATGAGACATTCCTGGTGTTTAATTCGGATTTGAATCAGGTTAAATCGGTTAGAAAAAACGCCTCACAACCCCACAATAATTCAAAACTCGCCCCGAAAAGTGTAGCAGTTTGTCAAAAACTCCCCACGAAAAGTGTAATGATTTGTAAAAAAGTCGCCCATAAAAATGTATATTTGTAGCGAAAACTCGCCCCGAAAAGTGTCAAATATTTGAAAATCAACAGATACCTTCGGAGCCAAAATGACGCAAAAAATGTATCGTAGAAAAATTGAATCGGTGCTAATTCAGTGGAAAGAACGAGAAAACCGTAATCCATTGGTAATCAAAGGTTGTCGTCAGTGCGGCAAAACAAGTTCGGTTTTGGATTTCGCAAAAAAAAATTATGACAATGTGATTTATCTGGATTTTCACGAGCACAAGGAGTACAAATCGTTTTTTGCCGGCGCATTGGATGTTGACACACTGACACTTAACATTTCGGTTGGCATTAAAGGCGCGCGATTTGTGCCAAACAAGACGTGCCTTGTGTTCGATGAAATTCAGGACTGCCCGAACGCCCGCTCATCGCTCAAATTCTTCAAATTAGACGGTCGTTACGATGTTATTTGCACAGGTTCGCTTTTGGGGGTGAATGGCTACAAGTCGAAAGAGGAACAGCGGGAGGAGAGTGCGGCATCGATTCCTGTTGGATTTGAGCAGATTGTCACTATGTATCCGATGGATTTTGAGGAGTGGCTGTGGACAAACGGTATTGAAAATCAGCATATTGACTATCTGCGCGATTGTCTTAACAAGGAGATTCCTGTAAATGAGGCCATTCACCAACGGATGCGTCAGTTGTTGCTTCGCTATGTTGTGGTTGGTGGAATGCCCGAGGCCGTTTCCGCATTCTTTAAGACCAACAATATGAACGAAGTTGCTGATATTCAGCGAGGAATCGTTGATACATACAAGGCCGATATGCTAAAATATGCATTACAGGAGGACAAGTCGCGCATCCGCGAGTGTTTTGAGTCGATTCCTGCGCAGTTGGCCAAAGAGAACAAGAAGTTTCAATATTCGACAATCAGGAAAAGCGGGCGCTCGCGCGATTATCTGGGTTGTCTGCAATGGATTGAAGATGCGGGCATCATAAATAGATGTTACAACACTACAATCACCGAATTACCGCTCAATGGCAATGCCATTCCCGATTGTTTTAAGGTTTATATGACTGATATTGGACTGTTGGTCAGTATGTTGGAGGATGGAACGGCGTGGAGCATTCTTCAAGGCGATTTGCACGGCTATAAGGGTGCCATTTTCGAGAATCTTGCTGCTGACATTTTTGGTAAGATGGGGCGCAAACTCTATTATTTTCAGAAAGAAGGCACTTTGGAACTTGATTTTTTGCTTCGATACAAAGGCGAGTGCTGTCCGTTGGAATGCAAAGCCCAATCGGGTAATGCCAAGTCGATGCGAACAGTACTGAAGAATCCCGACCACTATCACGTTTTTCACGGACTGAAAATTGGTGATTACAATGTCGGGCGCAACGGTGCCGTGCTTACATTGCCGTTTTATATGGCTTTTTTGCTTGATGAGTATTGATAAAATCCATTTTTATCAATTCATAAGTCTCTTTGGGGCTGAAATTAAGCAAAAAACGTAAAAAGCTGCAGCCGTAGGAATAATGCCCCTAAAATGCTATCTTTGCGATTTAAAAGCAGTGTCCGTACATTTATGCGGAAAAGATGCATAAATATTTGGCCACTGGCTTTTGGCGATTGTTTAAGATATTGATTTACAATAATCGGGGAGATGCCATCTTCCCAAAAAACACAAATAAATAATGCTATTCGATTTAGAGATGATTGAGCAATTCTACAGCGAATTGCCCACAAAAGTGGCCGCGGCACGCAAAATGCTGGGCCGTCCGATGACTTTGAGTGAGAAAATCCTATACGCGCACCTGTCGCCTGAGGCCGAGGTCCGCAAATACACACGCGGAGCCGACTACGCACTGTTTGCGCCCAACCGCGTGGCTATGCAGGACGCCACCGCACAAATGGCTCTGCTGCAGTTTATGAACGCTGGCAAGAGCCGCACAATGGTGCCGTCAACTGTTCACTGCGACCACCTGATTCAAGCCAATGTGGGCGCCGAGAAGGACCTTGCCGTGGCCAACGACCAAAACCGCGAAGTTTACGGCTTCCTGCACGACGTGGCCGCCAAATACGGCATCGGATTCTGGAAACCTGGAGCAGGAATCATCCACCAAGTGCTGCTTGAAAACTACGCTTTCCCTGGCGGAATGATGATTGGCACCGACTCGCACACAGTGAACGCTGGCGGCCTGGGAATGGTGGCCATTGGTGTTGGCGGCGCCGACGCTGTCGACGTAATGGTTGGTCTGCCGTGGGAACTGAAAATGCCGAAACTCATCGGCATCCGCCTGACGGGAAAACTCAACGGCTGGGCATCGCCGAAGGACATTATTCTGAAGGTGGCTGGACTGCTCACCGTGAAGGGCGGAACGGGCTGCATTGTGGAGTATTTCGGCGAGGGAGCCGCCACGCTGTCGGCAACGGGCAAGGGCACCATTTGTAATATGGGCGCCGAAATCGGGGCAACCACTTCAATCTTCGCCTTCGATAAGAAAATGCACGACTACCTTTGCGCCACTGGCCGCGAGAAGATTGCCGCACTGGCCGAGAAGAACGCCGCCAATCTGGCAAGCGACCCCGAAGTTTACGCCAATCCCGAGAATTTCTACGACCAAATCATCGATATAAATCTCTCAGAAATAGAGCCTTACGTAAACGGACCGTTCTCGCCCGACCTTGCAACGCCAATCTCGCAGTTTGCCGATTACATCCGCAAAAACAACTATCCTGAGAAAATGGAAGTTGGCCTGATTGGCTCGTGCACCAACTCGTCGTACGAGGATTTGGACCGCGCCGCATCGGTGGCTCGTCAGGCTAAAGAGAAGAATATCAAGGTGAAAGCCGAATTTATTGTGAGTCCTGGCTCGACTCAGGTGAAGAAAACCACCGACCGCGACGGTCAGATTGCGGCCTTCAAGGAGATTGGCGCGCTTGTTATGGCCAACGCCTGCGGCCCGTGCATCGGTCAGTGGGCACGCCACACCGACGACCCGACGGCCAAAAACAGCATCATTCACTCGTTCAACCGCAACTTTGCCAAACGCACCGACGGCAACCCCAACACCCACGGGTTTGTGGCTTCGCCCGAGCTGGTTACGGCAATGGCGATTTCGGGCTCAATGCTGTTCAACCCACTGAAAGACAAACTTTTGACCGAAGACGGCCGCGAGGTAATGCTCGACGCGCCTGCTGGCGACGAACTGCCTGCAAAGGGCTTCATCACCGACCCCGAGGGCTTTATTGCACCGCCTGCCGACGGCTCGAAAATCGAGATTAAGGTGGACCCGAAGAGCGAGCGTCTGCAACTGCTGGAGCCGTTTGCCGAGTGGGACGGCAAGGATTTCGACAACTTGCAACTGCTCATCAAGGCAAAGGGCAAGTGCACCACCGACCACATCAGTATGGCTGGCAAATGGCTGCGCTTCCGCGGACACCTTGACAACATCAGCAACAACCTGCTGATTGGCGCCATCAACGCGTTCAACGGCGAGGCCAACAAGGTGCTCGACACCGCAACAGGCTCATACACAGCCGTTCCCGACCTTGCACGTTCGTACAAGGCGCGCGGGCTGCGCAGCATAATCATTGGCGACGAGAACTACGGCGAGGGTTCGAGCCGCGAGCACGCCGCTATGGAGCCGCGTCATCTGGGTGCGGCGGTGGTTCTGGCAAGATCGTTCGCCCGAATCCACGAGACCAACCTGAAGAAACAGGGTATGCTGGCGCTCACATTCGCCGATAAGGCCGATTATGAGAAAATCCGCGAGAACGACACATTCGCCATCAGCGGCCTGACAACCTTCAGCGCTGGCGTGCCGTTGAAAATGACCATCCGCCACGCCGACGGAACACAGGAGCAAATAACTGTAAATCACACTTATAACGCGGCTCAAATTGAATGGTTCAAGGTGGGCGGCGCATTGAATCAAATTCGTAAACAATCTAAAAAACAATAAAACTATGGCAGAGAAAATCACAATCAGCAACGGTAAACTCAACGTTCCTAACAACCCCGTAATCCCTTTCATCGAGGGCGACGGAATCGGCCGCGACATCTGGCCTGCATCGCAAAAAGTAATGGACGCGGCTGTGGAGAAATACTACGGCGGCAAGCGCAAAATTGAGTGGAAAGAGGTTCTGGCGGGCGAGAAAGCCTTCAACGCCACTGGCAGTTGGCTTCCCGACGAGACTCTGGACGCTTTCCGCGAATATCTGGTAGGCATCAAGGGCCCGCTGACAACCCCGATTGGCGGCGGCATCCGCTCGCTCAACGTGGCTCTGCGTCAGACACTCGACCTTTACGTATGCCTGCGTCCCGTGCAGTATTACGAGGGCACACCATCGCCTGTGAAACGCCCCGAGTTGGTTGATATGTGCATCTTCCGCGAGAACACCGAGGATATTTACGCTGGTATTGAATATATGAACGGCACGCCTGAAAATCTGAAAATCAAGAAGTTCCTGATTGAGGAAATGGGCGTTAAGAAGATTCGCTTCCCCGAATCGTCGAGCATCGGCATCAAGCCCGTGAGCCAAGAAGGCACCGAGCGCCTTGTCCGCGCGGCCATTCAGTACGCCATCGACCACAAGAAACCGTCGGTTACGTTTGTGCACAAGGGCAACATTATGAAGTTCACCGAGGGCGCGTTCAAGATTTGGGGCTACGAACTGGCCGAGCGCGAGTTCGCCGACAAGGTTTACACCTGGAACCAATGGGAGGCCCGCAAGAAGGAAGTTGGCGAGGAGACAGCCAACGCCGAAATGGACGCAGCCGCAAAATCGGGCAAAATCATCATAAAAGATTGTATTGCAGACGCTTTCCTGCAGCAGATTCTGACCCGTCCCGCCGAATATTCGGTGATTGCAACGCTGAACCTGAACGGCGACTATATTTCGGACGCTCTGGCAGCCTGCGTGGGCGGCATCGGCATTGCACCTGGCGCCAACATCAACTATCAGAGCGGATACGCCATTTTTGAGGCAACTCACGGAACGGCGCCGAAATACACTGGCAAGAACGTGTCGAACCCTGGCTCGCTGCTGCTTTCGGGCGCAATGATGCTCGACTATATGGGCTGGACCGAGGCTGCCGACGGCATCCGCAAGGCTATGAGCAAAACCATCTCGCAGAAAACCGTAACCTACGACTTGCACCGAATGATGGAAGGCGCTACAAAACTCTCGACATCGGAATTTGCTGACGCGCTGATTAAAAATTTATAGAGTAAAGAGTAAAGGTTAAAGTGTAAAGTATCAGCAAGATACAAATCTCAAACATTACTCTTTACACTTTACACATTACACAGAATTCGGATTCAACAGTTAAACGATTAAACAACAAGAAAATGGAGAATTTCATTTCCGACGTTTCAAGATTAGTTGGCCAATCGTGCCAAATCGACAAGGACCTGTTCGACAAGTACAATGTTAAGCGCGGTCTGCGCAATGCCGACGGTTCGGGCGTTCTGGTCGGGCTGACAAGCATCGGCGATGTGGTTGGCTACCGCCGTGAGGGCGACACGCTGATACCCACCGAAGGCGACCTACGCTACCGCGGATTCCCAATCCGTGAGTTGGTGAAGGGCTTTCAGAAGGAGAACCGCCACGGCTTTGAGGAGACAACCTTCCTGCTGCTCACTGGCAAACTGCCCACATCGCTGCAATTGGCCGAAATGACAACCCATTTGGCAAGCAAGCGCGATTTGGACGACTCGTTTGTCAATATGATTCTCACCCTTCGTGGCCGCGACCTGATGAATATGCTGTCGCGTTCGGTGCTGATTCTCTACACTTTGGACGATACGGCAGAAGACTATTCGCTGCCGTCGCTCGTTAAGCAGTCGCTCAATCTGATTGCCAAACTGCCGATAATTGTGGCTTACTCGTATCAGGGAATGCGCCACTCATTCTATCGCAAATCGCTGGTAATCAGACACCCGCAGGCCAATCTGTCAGCAGCGGAGAACTTCCTGTATCTGCTCAAGGGCAACAAATACACGCCGCTCGAGGCCGAGATTCTCGACCTGATGATGATTCTGCACGCAGAGCACGGCGGCGGTAACAACTCAACGTTCACAATGCGCCTTGTGTCGTCGGCAATGACCGACACCTATTCGGCCACAGCCGCAGCCATCGGCTCGCTGAAAGGCCGTCTGCACGGCGGCGCCAACCTTCAAGTTCTGGAGATGATGACCAACATTAAGAAGAACGTGAAGAACTGGAACGACAAGGAGGAGATTAAGTCGTATCTGATGAAGATTCTGCGCAAGGAGGCTTACGACCGTTCGGGCAAGATTTACGGCATCGGACACGCCGTCTATACACTCTCTGACCCGCGCGCCCAACTGCTGAAAACCAAAGCAATAGAACTTGCCAAGGCTAAAGGTCTGGAAGCCGAACTACAACTCTATCTGAACATTGAGGAACTGGCACCTAAGGCACTCGCCGAGTACAAGAACGGCAACGTGAAACCCGTCTGCGCCAATGTCGATTTCTTCAGCGGCTTTGTGTATGAGGCCATTGAGATTCCGCACGAACTGTTCACGCCAATGTTCGCCATTGCACGTATGTCGGGCTGGGCAGCCCACCGCCTTGAGGAGATGACCTTCGCATCGCGCCGCATTATCCGCCCCGCCTACAAGAACATTCTGCAGAATGAATACCACTATGTGCCGTTGCAGGATAGGTAAAGGATTGAAGGATTGAAATTACTTTATACCACATTTAAAAACAATTGAAAATGAAGAAACGTCAGATTACAGTCATTGCGCCGATGTTGCTTGCGGCGACAATGATGGCAGGTTGCGACAGCAACTCGAAGACGCAGGCAATGTTCGAGAACATCGAACTGGCAAAAGCCTACAAGCAGCAAAACGAGCATAACCCGCTGGCAACACAGCGTTTTGGCGCCGACCCGTACGCAATGGAGTACAACGGCCGCGTTTATGTCTACATGACCAACGACGTGCTTGAGTACGACACCGCAGGCGTTGCCAAAAACAACTCTTTCGCGACTATCAACAAGATTTTCTGCATCTCGTCGGACGATTTGGTTAACTGGACCGACCACGGCGCAATGCCGATTGCCGGACCCGACGGCGCAGCCAAATGGGCGCACTTCTCATGGGCACCAACGGCTTGCCACAAAACTATCGACGGCAAGGAAAAATTCTTCCTTTACTTTGCCAACAGCGGCAACGGCATAGGAATTGTCACTTCCGACACTCCTTACGGCCCATGGACCGACCCAATCGGCAAGCCTATCATTTCGCGTGAGACTCCAACCTGCGCAAGCGTTACATGGCTGTTCGACCCTGCAGTTTTGGTCGATGATAACGGCGAAGGCTATCTGTTCGTTGGTGGTGGCGTGCCGTTCATTCCCGGCAAGGGCCCTCAATTTGCCGACCCGGGCACAGCACGCGTTGTGAAACTCGATGCAAGCCTTACCGGCCTCGACGGCGACCCGGTAGCCATCAATCCTCCGTATCTGTTTGAGGATGCGGGCGCTAACAAAATTGGCGATACCTACTATTACAGTTATTGCACCAACTTCAACAGCCCCGAACTTGGCAACGGCCGCATTGCCTACATGACCAGCAAAAACCCGATGGGTCCGTATACCTTCCAAGGCACATTCTTCAACAATCCGGGCGACTTCTTCGGCATTGGCGGAAACAATCACCACGCTGTCTGCAAACTCGGCGACGACTACTATCTGTTCTATCACGCACAGATTCTCCGCGAGCGCATGGGCGTTACTGCCGACGGCTACCGCTCAACAAATGTTGATAAGGTTACTATTACCGAAGATGGTAAGATTCAACAAGTTACAGGCACATACACAGGCGTAGAGCAGATTAAACCTTTCAATCCGTTCAACTACACCGAGGCTGAAACAATGGCTTGGATGGGCGGAATTGAAACTCGCTACACCGAAGGCACCGACCTCTGCGTAACCGGCATTAACACAGGCGATTGGATTGGTTTGGCAGGTGTTGATTTTGCCAACGGCGCAAGTCAGTTCATTGCTAAAGTTGCAAGCAAAGGCAAGGGCGCAATCAAAATCTGCCTCGACAAGGTTGATGGCGAATGTGTTGGTTATCTGAACATTAAGAACACCAACGGTCAGTTTGCTGATGCCACAGCCCAACTCGACAAGACAGTTACAGGCAAGCACGATTTGTTCTTCGTCTTTGCCGGAGAGTTCGAATTCGATGGATGGCAGTTCAAATAATCGACTGATTAATATCTAATTACAACGGCTTTCTAAAGTAATTCTTTAGGAAGCCGTTTTTTATTCGACTCTGCTGAATGGTTATCAAAACAAGAAAAAGCCTAATTTTGCGCGAAAAAACAGCAATATGGACCATTTGCCATTAAACGACACACCAATGCTTGTGTCGGCCATCAATTTCCTGCTGCGCGACGAGGAATTCGACACGCTCGACGAGATTTGTTTCCACTTCAACATCAACCGCGACGAACTCGAACAACGCCTTGCCTCCGAAGGTTTCCAATACTCCGAAGAGCAAAAACGATTTTGGTGAGAGTTTAAAGTTTAGAAGTTAAGATGTTTAGAGGTTAAGAGTTTAGAAGAGAAAAATCCCAACTCCAATCATTCAATCAATCATTCACGCATTCAGTTATTCAGTCCTTCAATAAATGAAACACAGCATCGAGTCGGCCTATTGTTTTTTTCATCAGAAATGGCGCGTTTATCAGTATTCCAACAGCCCGCAGCAGAAGGAGGAGATAGAATATGCCATTGCCTCGTATGTTGAAACCATGAACAGCGAACTCTACGCGCAACTTTCTGGCGGACGCACCGATTTCCTGCTTTCGCACGCCACATTTCCCACAGACATAGCCGCCGCCGTAAACCAACTTGAAGCAATGCTTTAACTGACTGTTCCAAAAATGTTAGTTTTTGTAGGCCTGGAGCGGCAAACACAATAGTTTTTTGCGTATCTTAACCCCACTTTTTTGAATTGAAATGAACATTTTTGAATCGAAATAAAAGAAAAACCGATGAACAAAAAATTTGTCAATTTACTCGGAATCTTGTGCGCCTGTCCGGCACTTCTTATGGCACAAGAGAGTGAAGATGAGACCAATATGGTTCTCAACCCGAGTTTCGAAGAGTATGAGAAGTGCCCCGAAAGTTACATTTATAACGACAAGTCGCACAGGCTCATACCGCACTGGACTTACCCGTCGTACACCACGCCCGACTATTTCAACAAGTGCAGCACGGGCGATGTGAAAGTGCCCGACAACTTTGCGGGATACAGCGAGCCGCACAGCGGTAAAGGCTACATGGGTGCCATCCTGACCGGTTCTGACCGTGACTACCGCGAGTACATCCAGGGCGAACTGAAAAGCCCGATGAAAGCGGGAGAGGTGTACTGCGTTTCGTTCTGGTACAAACTGGCCAACGGCTCAATGTTTGCTGTCGACCAGTTGAGCATGTACTTCTCGCAGGAGAAAATCGCCAACGGCAACACCACCTATCTGAACTACAACGGCCAACTGAACAACGAGTCGGGCCTGTTCCTCGACAACACCGACGAATGGAAGCATTACTGCATGCTCTATACCGCATCGGGCAACGAGATGTTCTTCACCGTGGGCAACTTCAAGAACTACGAGAACACCAACTACGTGGTGACCGGCAAGGACGTGCAGAACAAGAAGGGCAAGAAATATGCATACTATTTCTTCGACGATTTCGAGATTCGTCCGCTGACCACCTGCGAGGTGTGCGCCTGCGTGCCTAAAGGTCTTGAAACAGTGATAGTTGACTCTGCCTATACAGGCGGTCTCGACCCTGTGACGGGCAAAATCCAGCGCATCATCGACGACGGCGTTATCAGCCTTGGCATTTCGGGCGGAACACCGCCATACAACATCAAATGGTCGAACGGCGCGACAGGGCAGAAACTTACCAACCTGCCGGCCGGAACCTACACCTATACCGTTTCCGACCAGAACAACTGCCACAACAGCGGCAAGGTGGTTTTCGTTCAGCCTGAAATCCCCGAAGACCCCTTCACCGACGGCCTTCGCAACATTGAGGAGGGCTCGGCGCTCATCCTGAACAACATCTTCTTCGAGACTGGCAAGAGCACGCTGCTGCCGCAGTCGAACGCCGAACTCGACAAGATTGCCGCATTCCTGGCCGAAGGCACTGTTAGTCAGATAGAAATCAGCGGCCACACCGACAATGTTGGCTCCGACGAACTGAACCTCAAATTGAGTCAGGCACGCGCCCAAGCCGTTGTCAACTATCTGGTATCGAAAGGAATAAGCCAGAACATGCTGCAGGCTAAAGGCTACGGCAAAACCCGCCCAATCGACACCAATCTGACCGATCAAGGCAAGAGCAACAATCGCCGAGTTGAATTTTTTGTTTTAAAGAAGTAATCTAATTAGTTATGAACAAGCATATTATATTCGCATTTCTGATGTCGGTGGCACTGACGCTGCCGGCTCTGGCACAAAAGCCCGACAAGGCTTTCGAGGACATTGTTGCAGGAGTGAAGGCCAAAGAGCGCCAACCCGATGTCGACAACAACATGAACAAGGCTCGCGCCACGCTTGAGAAGGTTTTGGCAAAAGACGCCAACAACGCCATGGCAAACCTTGGAATGGCCGTGATTCTGTCGTACGACGCTTACTCACAGAAAGACTATTTCCGCGGCTGGCACTATTTCAAAAAAGCTGATGCCGGCGTGTCAACTCTCACACCCGACGACAAGAAAGTGCTCGACACATATTTCATGGCACAGAAACTTGAGCGTCGCGGAAAGCCAATCGACAAGAACATGGAGATTGAGCGTAACTTGGTGGAGGAGAAGTTGATAAAGTTTGTCCGCGAGGAGAACAATCTGCAGTATGCCGAGAAATTCCTTGAGGAGTTCCCCGACTCGAAATACTACAACAACGTGGTTCACATCCGCAACTACATTGAGTTCCGCAAGGCCGAGAATGCAGGCACTGTGGATGCTTTCAACTATTTCCTGAACAAATATCCCGACGCAGCGCAGACAATAATCGCCAAAGAGGAACGTAACGCATTGGCTTACAAGCAGACAGTTGAAGCCAACACCTTTGCGGCCTACAAGAATTTTGTCGATAATTATCCCGATGCCGTTCAGTATGAGGAGGCAAAGAAGAAATTAGGCATTCTGGCTTTCGACGATGCCGCACAGAAGCACACTCTCGAAGCCATTGAGCAGTTTATGGAGCAATTCCCGAACTCGCCCAAAATGCCCGAAGCAAAACTGATGAAACGTCAATTGCTCTTCGACTGGGCAAAATCGGTCAACAGCATTGAGGCTTACAACAAGTTTGTGTCGCAATATCCTGAAGGTGAGATGTTTGTTGACATTTTCAACCTTAAATCAGCCGCTCTCGGTCAGTCTATTGCTGCCGACCTGCCAATGGAGAACTACAAGGTCATCCGCGGCTTCGACAACAAGCAGGCACGCGACTTTGGCGGCTCAATTGCCACCTTCGCCGACGGCTCGCTGATGGTCATCGCCAACACTCCGTCGCTCAGCGATGATATGGACGACGTTTGGATGATTAAACTCGATACCGAAGGTAAAATGCAGAAAAACGACATTTTAGGCAACGATTTCGACGACCGTGTAAGCACTGCCTACATCGACAATGCCGGCTCACTCTATGCAGCAGGTCTCACCAATGCCATCAAAAACACTGTACCTGGCCAGTCGTGGTTCTTCAAGATGAATCCGCAGGGCAAGAACGAAATCAACGCCAAATTCGAGGGCAATGAGGTTCTGTCGATGGTGGTTTACGCCGATGGAAAATCGCTGCTTGGCGGCTACGTGCAGGAGGGCGACACCGCACTGCCGACACCGCTCATCACCAAACTCAACGCCCAGGGCCGCAAACTTTGGACTCGTACCTATGCGCCAGGCAAGAAAGTTACATCACTTGCTCTCGACGTTACGAGCAACTTGTGCAGCATGGCCTTCAACGACAGTTGGGTGGCTCAAATCGACGAACTTGGCTACATCAAATGGGACAACATGCTTGAGGGCTGCAAACTCTCGGCAGCAGCCATCGCCAACGGCAAAACCGTTTATACTGGCACCAAGGACTCGAAAGGCTACGCAGCAGCCTTTGACGCAGCCGGAAAGAAACTCTGGGAGGTACAGTTCGACACACCTTCAGACGGCAGTTTCGAAGAGAGCCGCATCCTGCCTGACGGCTCTGTTGTGAGCGGAGGAACCTTCGGCAACGCCATGGTTCTTGTCAAGATTGACGCCAGCGGCAAGGTTGTATTCGCAAAAACATTCGATGGCTCGAAAACAATATCGTTCAACGGCCTGGCCACAACCGCCGACAACTCTGTATGGGTGAGCGCCACCTATAACGATGCCGACATTGTGGTGTTTAAACTAGGATTATAAACTTGTTTTCACAATAAAATGCGTTCAGGCGCATTTATGAGACCGCCCGACGACTTCGAGCGGTCTCTTTTTCAATTAGTTACAACAAAATTAACAGACAAACGCAAAAAAAACAGCAAATAGAGGTAGGGTAGAAGCCCACAAATTTGTCTTTAATACGAACAACAAATAAAACAATTCGATTATGAAAAAGATTTTGTTATCAATTTTCGCAGTTTCAATGAGCCTGAGTTTGTTTGCAGGCGATTTCACTGCAGCGCCAACCGAAGGCTATCGCGGTTTTGCCGGAATGAATGTTTTCTCTGGCATTAGCTCGCATCCGTACGACCGTTTTTCAATTACAACCGTTCACGGCATACAATCGAACAATCTGTATATGGGTATGGGTGCTTCGATGCAGTTTGTAACCAATAACGATGATTTTTACTATAGTACTGATGATGAGTACTACAGCGATGATGATTTTGACTTTGCAATGCCGTTGTTCTTCAATGTGAACTACGAAATGCCGATGGGCAAATTCGCGCCATTTGCCGACCTGAAACTGGGTTATGCTGTGGGCGATGTCAATGGCCTGTACGTGCTGCCGGCAGTTGGTATCCGTCTGGCACACTTCAATATGTGGTGCGGTTACAACCTTTTGCAGGACAAATATGTTCACAAAAAGCAAACCGAGATAACCAACTATCAATCAATCGCTTTTGGCGTTTCGATTGACTGGGGCGGAAGAAGAAACAACGATTAAAAAACCAACCCAAACCAACTATATAATAAAACAGAAAACCTGTTTATTGAGCCGTCACATGAGTGGCGGCTCATTTTTTTTGTTGCTTTCGACTTAGATATTAACTAATTATCTATATTTGTAAGTGTATGCTCCAGCATCAACTTTTAACACAATATAAAATACCAATTAATTAACACTAAAATAATGTAAAAAGATGAAATTCAAGAATTTACTTTTGACATTTGCCGCCACAGTGGTCACAATGGCAGCCGTGGCGCAGACCGACGGCTTCTCGTATCAGGCCGTAGTGCGTAACGCTCAGGGCGAACTGATTAGCAGCAAAAACGTGCAGTTACGGCTCACTCTCACAGCAGCCGACGGAACACTCCTCTACCAGGAAACGCAGACCGCCAAGACCAACGATTACGGCGTGCTGAGCGTAACGGTTGGCGCGGGCAAAGCTGTGCAGAATACATTTTCCAATGTCGACTGGACCAAAGGCGACATTGCCATGAAAGTGGAGATTGACGCCAACGGTGGTACCAACTATACCGACCTTGGAATCACCAAGTTACAGGCCGTGCCATACGCCTATTTTGCCGCCAACTCACCGGGTGGCAATGGTGTTCAGGTGGCAGGACAGAAGGGGCAAACTCTCATCTACGACGGCAATGCGTGGGTGGCATCAGACGAACTCGCAGTTAAAAAACTCGATGTGACAGCCGATGATAACTCGGGCGAAGCCTTGTTTGAGGTGAAGGACAAAGACGGCAACGTGGTTTTCGCCGTTTATCCGAACGCAGTTCGTGTCTATGTTGACGAGGAGGCAGACGGCAGCAAGCCCGTTCCCACTGGTTTTGCCGTTGCCGGACGCCGTGCGGCAAAAGATGGCAGTGGTGATATTTTCACCGTAAATGCCGAAGGAACAAAAGTTTATATTGATAATGATGGCGGTAAACCCGTTCCCACAGGCTTTGCAGTGGCAGGCCGCCGTGCTAGCAAAGATGCCAACATCGACTATCTCTCAGTCAACACAACCGGCACACAAATCTATTTTGATGATAATGAGACCGACGGCACCAAACCCGTTTCCACTGGCTTGGCAGTGGCAGGCCGTCGTGCAGGTAAGGATGGCGAGATAAGTGATTATCTTGTAGTTAACAAAGCCGGCACACAGGTTTATTTCGATAACGATGATGACAAAGACGGCGCCAAACCCGTTTCTACAGGTCTGGCCGTGGCAGGCCGCCGCGCTGGCAAAGATGGCGCCACAAGCGACTATCTTGTTGTTAACCAGGCCGGAACAAAGGTTTATTTCGATAACGACAATGAAGATGGCGCCAAGCCCGTTTCCACAGGATTGGCCGTGGCAGGCCGCCGTGCTGGCAAGGATGGCGAAACAAGTGATTATCTTGTAGTTAACGCAGCCAGCACACAAATCTATTTTGATGATGAAGAAACTGACGGCGCCAAGCCCGTATCCACAGGATTGGCAGTGGCAGGCCGCCGTGCTGGCAAAGGTGGTGAAGCCGAAGACTATCTCACCATCAACACCGACAGCACACGCTTCTACATAAACAAACCCACCAGCGCCAAAGACGGTTCAGGCTTTGCCGTTAGCGGACGCGAAGGCTCAGCAAAGGGAAGCAACGGTGCAGGCGGTTTTGCAGTTAGCGGCCGCGATGGTTCGAAAGGTTCGTCTGCCACCGACCTTTTCAATATCGACCTTGCCACCGATGCAAAAACTCTTAACGAAGAAAACCGCGTCTACTGGTATCCTGAGAAGAACGCCTTCATGGCTGGTAATCTGAAAGTTGAGCACGCCGACAGCGTGGGTACAAACTCGTTTAACGCAGGATTCCAGAACAAGTCCATTGGCGAGTACTCGCAGGCTTTGGGTTATAAGTCCGTTGCCAAAGGCAATTATACCACTGCCATCGGACGTGAGGCCAAAGCCAGCAGCGATAACGCTTACGCTTTTGGTAACGCAGCGCAGGCATTAGGAGCAAGCAGTTATGCAATTGGTTTAGATGCATTGGCAACTGGCAATAGCAGTTATGCGTTTGGTAGCGAGGGTCAAGCTTTAGGGTATGGTAGTTATGCTATGGGTGCAGGAGCCAAAGCCTCAGGTCTCTATAGTTACGCTTTAGGCAGTATTGGAAACATACCAGGATTGGGAGAAATAACTGCAGCGGAAGCAACTGGTGATTATGCGTACTCAATTGGTGCAGGGACTGTGGCATCTGCAGAAAATTCATTTGCAATTGGTGCAAATTCTTTAGCTAGTGCAATACAATCTTTTGCCATAGGTTTCCGTGATACAACAGAAGGAGAAGGTGGGTCAATAGCAATTGGTACTTTTTGCAAAGCCAGTGGTTTATGTTCTATTGCTTTGGGATATGATGCAAAATCTACTGGAATTTGGTGTTCAACCGCAATGGGATGGGAAACAACTGCAAGTGGTAATTATGGAGCATTAGCAGCAGGTTGGATCACAAGTGCTAGTGGTGATTGCTCGTTTGCAATGGGTAGAAATACAGTGGCGAGTGGTGATTTTAGTACAGCGTTGGGAAACTCAACTATATCAGCTGATTGGTGTGGAACTGTTATTGGAAGTTATAATCTTGAGAAATATGGTTTGTTTGTTGTTGGAAATGGTATGACTAATGGAAGATCTGACGAAAATGGTCAATATATAGTAGATACCACAAAAAGTGACATTTTTGTTATTGACCGTTATAGTGGAGCAAAGTTTTTCTGCAATTTAACACACACTGGTGCACTTACTCACGATTCCGATTTACGTCTGAAAAAAGATGTGGAAACCATCAATGGCGCATTGGATAAAGTGCTGAAACTGCGTGGAGTAACCTATTATTGGAAGAACCGTGAGGAGATGGCAGCTGTCCGTGGCGTTTCTGCCAACAATATGAGTTACGGCTACAGCGACAAGTTGCAAACAGGCGTAATTGCTCAGGAGATTGAGCAGGTAATGCCTGAACTCGTCAGCACCGATAAAGACGGCTTTAAATCAGTCGATTACGTTGGTATCACACCAGTACTGATTGAGGCCATCAAAGAGCAGCAGGCAATAATTGATGGGCAGCAGAAGCAGATAGATGAACTTAAAGCCGAAAACCTCAAAATGCAGCAGCAGATAGAACAAATTTTGGAAAAATTGAACCAATAATTTTCTTAACAGCAGATAAAGGCCGAAATTCCTGAAGGAGAGGGGTTTCGGCTTTTTTTTGTGTTTTTTAATTGCACGCCTAACGGCGGAAATTTTAACAAAATTTGAAACAAAATTATTCAAAATAAACAACTTACAAAGTTTGTGTTTTTTTCTCACAGCGTTACAAGCGCTAACCAAACGAATCCAAATTAATCCCCAACAATTATTGGTTAAGTTTGGATAAGTTTGGTTAGAAATTGTTCAAACCAATAGATAATTGATTTTGTTAAAATTTTTAAAATCAATTTTTTAATAATTTCTCGCGTCTGCGACAGCGCTATGTTTGTAGAGACGTCAAAATATGGCGTCTCTTCGTATGGTGCAAAATTAATTGCACGCCATAAACGGAATATTTGGAGAAATTTGTTTAGAAAATAATTCATTATTAACATGTTCAGAGCCAATTATTTTGGAGAAATTTGTTTAGAAAATAATTCATTATTAACATGTTCAGAGCCAATTATTTACTGAAAATTTAGGATATACCCTTTTGTCTGATAATTTATATTATGTTAAATAGGATATATAAAAATATACCCCATCAGTAAATTTGATGCACAGAATTAAGGATTTTGAAAAAAATATTTGCTTGGGAAATTTTGTGATAAACAACTGGTTTAGAGCCAAATCTGCGATATGATTGCTCAACATTCTCAATCATTGAGCCTTCAAAATCAAATGCCAAATGTTTTTCTGCAGCCAATTTCATGGCTTCATACATCAGCAAATCGCCAACGCCAGATTTACGCGCTTCGGCGTCAAATGAATAAGTCAACGCGTACATCGATTGATTATCCCAAACCACGAACAGTACGCCGCAAACGGCTGAATTTTCATCTGTAGCATAAAAAATTGTTCCCGAATCGTTTTTAACGCATTCTCCGTGAAGTTTCTTAAACATCGTCTGTGAGTATTCAACTTTAGAGCCGCATTTTTTTTCAAAGAAATCGTAGAATTCATCGGCCGACAAGCCTGCAGCAATTTTGAATTTTGCAGTAGCCTTACGGATATTGCGTTGCTTGGAATCTTCAAAATTACGATAAACCGCATTCAAATCGCTTAAATCATTAATTACAAGGCTGTAACGCGTGGTTTCATCGAATCCGCGCCATTTGTACGGACTCCAATACTGGAATGTATGGCTCATGCAAATAGCCGTGAACACCGTCCTCGGCAACTTGTCGATATAATAATTTGAAATCGGTTTATATTGACTTAACTCTCTGTCAATGAATGAATAATCACCTAAAAACTGCGTCAATGGCGGCATCACAATGTATTTCAGACCGAACTTGCGTTTCTGGAAATAAACAAAGACCGAATCGTACTCACCGCCCGTCTGGTGCGCCTCGGCATGCCACTCTCCGCCTTCACACACGGCATCGAGCCACCACGACCTAAAGAAAATCGGCAGCCTCTCATCGAACGATTTATACAACTCTTTATCAATCATTTAACCCTTCCTCCTTTGATGAACTCCTTACGATAATACTCCTGCTCAAGGCTGTTCACCACAACGCCACGCGATGAGCTTGCGTGCACAAATTTGCCATTTTTCAGATAAACACCCACATGGTTCGGTGTTTTTGAATTTTTTCCGTCGGTGCGGAAGAAAACCAAATCACCCTCCTCCAAATTGCCCTGACGGATGTGGCGACAGTCTTCAGAATAGATGTCAACCACAGTGCGGTGGATTTTCTTGCCATACACATCATTATATACTGCTCCGGCAAATCCGGAGCAGTCAACACCACTCTTAGTTGTGCCGCCAGTACGGTAACGAACGCCTATCCACGATGAAACGTAGCGATACAACTTGATATTGTCGTCCTTGGTAATCTCAAAACCAAACTTAGCCGACAGCGCAGCACGCTCGTCGGCGGCAGCACGACGAGAAGCCGAACAAGACAGCATCAGCATAGCCGCAAAAAAAACAGGCACCAAACTCTTAATAACTGACGCAACTCGGAAAAATCTATTTCCGCATCTGCTGTTATATTTTGTTTTGTTCAAAATAGCGATTTCTGACATAGAATATTATTGTTAAATAGAACCTTGTTAATATTTTTTTCAGTTTTTCTTGATTTCAACCATTAAAATCGTTCGTTGTTACAAAGCTAAACACAAACAAAATACATAATTTGTTACTTATGTAAACAATCTTTCACTGCTTTGTTTACATCTTTTGCCAGTTTCGGACCGTAATAAATGAAGCCTGTAAACACCTGAACAAGCGTTGCTCCGGCCTCAAGTTTGGCTATGGCATCAGTGGGCGACATGGTGCCGCCAACCCCGATAATAGGCAACTTCCCTCCTGTTTTCTGGCTGATATAGCGGATAATCTCAACCGAACGGTCGCGTAGCGGCTGCCCGCTCAAACCGCCATTGGCAATCTCCTTGATGCGCTCCTCGCTGGTTTTCAAACCATTGCGCGTTGTGCTTGTATTGGCCGCCACAATACCGTCGATTCCGTAGCGCTCAATAATCACCAGCGACTCATCAATCTGCTGAAAGTTCAAATCGGGCGATATTTTGAGCAGAATCGGCTTATACACAGCCTTTTGCTTGCGCTGCATAGCTAATGCCGACAGAATTCTCTCAAGCGACTCCTGCCCTTGCAACTCACGCAAGTTGGTGACATTTGGGCAACTTACATTAACCGTTATATAGTCAACATAATCGTAAAGCGCTTGAAAACAAGCCACATAGTCATCCACGGCCTTCTCGTTGGGTGTTGATGAGTTCTTGCCAATATTGCCACCTATTACAATCTTACGATTGCGACGCCGCAGGTTTTTCACGGCGTTCTCCACGCCTTTGTTGTTGAAGCCCATGCGGTTGATAAGAGCACTATCGGCGGGCAGACGGAACAGGCGCGGCTTGGGATTACCCAGCTGCGGACGCGGCGTCACGGTGCCAATCTCGACATGGCCAAACCCCATATTACCAAGCATTTTATACACCTCGGCATTCTTGTCGAAACCAGCCGCAATGCCTATTTTGTTTGGAAATTTAATGCCGCAAAACTCTGTTTCCATTTGTAAACTTCGCGGATTGTAGCACCAATCCATGATTTTGCCAATGCCCACACAGCGAGCCACCTTCATCCCCGTATTTATCACGCCATGAATGCGTTCGGGGTCGATGCTGAACAGTAGCGGACGGATGATTTTCTGATACATCGATTGCTTGTTTTAATCGGTTCAAATTTAAGAGAATAGACAAGCAATTGCCCGCTGATGAGCAACAAATTTCACCAACTTGCTAACAACGCGCGAATTGTCGTATTTGTCTGTTTTATTGCTTGTTGTAGGCCACAAACGTGTTGTCGGAATAGAGAACAACAATCTGCTTCACTTCGGCTTCACGCTTCACAGCCTGCTCTGCCACTGCCGCCACGCTTGATGGTGTTTCTGCCGCCTGTTGTTCACCGGCTTTCGTTATCGGCTCGTCAGCAAACAGTTCTGGTTGCTGCACTCGTGGTTCATTGTTGGTTGTCTGCATCTCTGCTTCCACTGCATTTGCAGGAGTCTTTACAGGCTCTGGTTCAGGCTCACCAATAACATCAAAAATGGATGTTTGCACTGGCTGACGATATATCTCGCCACGCCCCATCAAGAGCCATTCTGTGTTATAGTGCGGAAAAGCGCTCAGAACCTTCTGCAGCAGTTCCAGACTCGGCCCGCTGCGACCATTCATAATATGCGAAATATTTGAGCGTTGTACGCCAATTTTATCGGCAAAAGCAGACGCCGTCAACCCCTCTGAAGCGATAATTTTTGCAATCCTTACACTTATATCCATAACAACATCTTATTATGGTTACAAATGTAATATTTAAATTTTAACCAATAGTTTAAATTTGTAACACCGGTAATTTTTACAAATGTTTACAAAATCCAACGGTAGGATAAATTTTAACTTAAATTTTTATTTTAGATAATCAATGTATTCTATTGGCTTTCAATGTATTGGTTGTGATAAATTGGCTATTTATGGGCAAAAACACCGGTAAACGCTCGAAAACATTAAAATAAAGGTTAAAGTGATTATATATAAAACACTGATTATACGACAATTAGACACAACAATATTTAACGATTAAATATGTAAAAATCGGTATTTTTACATATCTAACACAACTGGAAAGCAGTTGTGTATTTAGATAGATGATTAAAAATTATTGTTAAATAGAAAATTCTTCTATTTTGCCCAAAATTTTGTACAAGTCAAACTTGAGTTTTATCGTCAGACAACGCATAAATAGCAACCCACTCTATTTTATGAGTTCTACCCTCTCCCAACCTGCAAACCGCATGACTACTGGCTTTCTGATATAAGTCAAGAATGGGACCTAAAAGTGTAAATTCAAAAATCATGTTCGAGCAATTCTAGTTCTGCCCTATTTTTAGCCAATTTTTCTGACATTTCCCATCTTGGGCAAGATGGCATTCATACATCGCAAGCATAAAGAGGAAAAACACACGTTTTTCCGCCATAACAAACTGCAGATGTGACTGTTATGCGCCAAGAAACCTTGTACAAGAATGATGGCTAATAAATCTGTGCAGGCAAAAATCCGCTTTTCTACTGCAGCAAGCATAAAAAAAGCCCGACTTTTAGTCGAGCTTGTCGGAGTTACTGGATTCGAACCAGCGACCTCTACGTCCCGAACGTAGCGCGCTACCAACTGCGCTAAACTCCGTTCCTTTTTGGCGGTGCAAATGTATAAAAAATATCAAGCGGATATCATGTTTCCGCATTTTTGTTTTTCTTTTCCATTACTTCTCCGGATACGTGGCAATCTTCTTGATTGTGTAGTCTTTAGCGTAATCGAGAATGTAAATGGATGTGTTCTGGTAGCCGCCCTGGTCGGTATAAGGCACAAAATTGAATTCTGTTTGAAGCAATGGCGCCGTGTGATACATGATAAAGCGGCGGAAATCGTGCCCAAATTTGTTCAGTGCAGTGCAGAAGAACATTGTGATGTCGTATCCCTGAAAAGCCATACGGTCGGGCTCTACTCCCAATATATTACGATAATTGCGCACGAAATCGATTATTTCAGGCTTGCTGTAGTCGATGTAGGAATTCGACAGGAAATGCGTGTTGGTGTTGTGGAAATAATCGATGTCGATGCTCTCAAAACGCTCCCAGCGCGGCTGTCCGAACAGTGTGACACGATACTCGTAAGAGTAGCCGTTGAGTTTTCCCATCACGTCGGTAACAAACGCTCGGTCGGTCGACGGAATAATCACAATATTATCCTTTCCTTTGATAAACGCTGAATTCAGAACATCGCCGCTGGTATAGTAATAGTACTCGTTGTAGCGCACTTGGTCGAGGTTGTCGCCGTGAATCGATGAATACAACTGGCGTTTGAACTCCGATATGAAATCCTGCTCCTGGGCATCGCCATTATGAATGACGATAAAGTTCTTTGTATCAATCTGATTCAGGAACTCCGCCATATATTTCATCTGAATGTCGAGCGTCGGACAAACCTGGAAGGCATAGGGATTATGGTCGATGAAGGTGCTTTTGACCGACAGCGGCGACACAATGTTAATCTGGTGCTCCCACGCATAATCGCCCACAACCTGCAACTCGCCGCTGAAAGCCGGGCCAATGAACATGTCGTAGCCCGACATGTCGTGGTTGTGCATATAGTTCGATATGTAAAGACTATCGCCCTTGGTGTCAACCACCTCAACATTGAACGAGAGCCCATGCTTTCTCAACTCGTTGAGAGCCAGCATTGAACCAGCATAAAACTCAATAAAGTTTTTTGATTTGGCATATACTTTACCCGAATTCGTTCCCCATCCGGTTGTGTCGTTCATAGTCAAATAGAGAGGCAGGAAGAATGCCACCTTATAGGTTTTCGATTTGTCGAATTGAGCGTCCTGCACTGTGTGCATTATGCGGTTGTCGGCCTCATAGGCATCGATTCTCTTCTGTTCCTCCTCACTGATGGTTGGCGCAGCGGGCTCCTCCTTAACAACTGGCTCATCTGCCACAACTGTTTTGGCGGCCCCTTTCGGGATGCGAATCAACTCGCCTTCTTGCAACTCGCGTTTTTTCAAACTCGGATTGATTTTCAGCAGTGCTTTCTCATTTATCTGATATGCACGCGCAATGCCGTAGAGAGTCTCTTGTTTGGCCACCTTGTGGAAATCAAAATCACCCTCGATAACTTCCTCTGCCACAGATTTCTGGATAGGAACTTTCAGCATCTCATCAATCCGTATCGAGCGACCAACTATATCGGGGTTGAGTGCCTCGATTTCGGCTGGTGTGGTGTGATAAATCCGTGCTATGCCGTACAGAGTCTCCTGCTTGCCAACTTTGTGGAGCATGAAGGTAGTATCGGCCGCCTGTGCCACTTCGGCTTCAACCTCGGCTTTATTGTCGGCCTTAATCTTCAGTCTTTCACCGATTTTGATGCCTAACTCCGCACCTGGATTATTTCGGTATAACTCATCGATGCTGATGCCATAGCGTTTGGCAATGTTGTATGGCGTATCGCCTTTGGTTATAATGTGATAATTGAAATTTTCGGGTTGTTTCTCCTCCTGTTTTACTCGTATGTTGATGTACTGGTCGGGATGAATCTGGTATGTGAGTTGCGGATTGTCGGCAATGATGGTATCGACAGGCACCTCGTAGGCACGGCTGATGGCGCTCAAGGTCTCGCCTTTCCGCACAATGTGGATATAGAATTCCCTGCCGTTCAGACTGACTTTATTGTTCGGATGTCTCACTGTTTCGTCTTGTGCCACAAGAGTTTGCACTGTCATCATCAACAAAAAAGCCAGAAATATTCTCATCTTTTCCATATTCATCAATAATACGATTCAAACTACAAAAATAAGGATTTAATTGACGCGAAAAACCGCCCAACAAAAAAGCCGCATGACTAATTTGTCACACGGCTTATATTGTTGATTTTGTGTGCTTTTACACTATCACATTCTCAATTTTTTCTCGATTTCGTCAATATAACCTTTGAACTGACGGTCGGTATCGATGAGGTTGTTGACTGTCTTGCAGGCATGCAGAACCGTTGCGTGGTCTTTTCCGCCAATCTGTGAGCCAATGGTTGCGAGCGACAGTTTGGTCATGTTCTTGGCGAAATACATGGCAATCTGACGAGCCTGAACAATCTCGCGCTTGCGCGTTTTTGATGTTATGGCGTCGGTATTCAGATTGAAGTAATCGCAGACAACCTTCTGGATGTAGCCGACATTGAGTTCGTGAGTTGTGTTCTTCACCAACTTGTCGATAATCTGCCTTGCCAGATCGATGGTGATTGTCTCGCGGTTCAAGGTCGAATGTGCCAAAAGTGATATCAAAGCTCCCTCCAACTCTCTGATATTGTTGGTTATATGGGCAGCCACATATTCAAGAATATCGTCGCTGATTTCAATTCCTTCGTTGTAAGCATACTGCTTCAGAATCGCTTTGCGCGAATCGTAATCGGGGCTTGAAAGTTCTGCCGAAAGACCCCATTTGAACCTCGACAAGAGACGCGGCTCAATGCCCTGCAAATCGGCCGGAGCAGTATCTGAAGTGATAATCAACTGTTTGCCAGTCTGATGCAGATGGTTGAAAATCTCGAAGAAGATATCCTGAGTTTTCGCCTTGCCTGCCAATTCATGAATATCATCAATAATCAGCAAATCGATCATCTGATAGAAATGCAGAAAATCGTTGCGGGTATTATTTGCCGTTGCATCTCCAAACTGCATGGTAAACTCATGGCCAGTCACATAAAGCACAACCTTGTCCTGGAAACGGTCTTTAGTCTCGATTCCAATGGCTTGGGCCAAATGTGTTTTTCCAAGTCCGGAACCACCATATATAAACAGCGGATTGAAAGTTGTCTTGCCCGGATTAGTTGCTATTGCATAACCAGCCGAACGCGCCAAACGGTTGAACTCCCCTTCCACCAAACGGCTGAACGTGTTGCGGTTGTTGAGTTTCGGATCAATCTGCAACTTCTGCAAACCTGGAATGATGAACGGATTCTTAATCGATGAATGGTCCTCGTTGGGCATATTAACGGGATTGTTGTATATGTCCTTCTTGTTGCTGCTGGGATAGCGAGTGATCAACGGCTGCGAGTGAGGCATCATATTGTTCTGCATCACAACGTTGTACTCAAGTCCGGCACCTTCGCCCAGTTCGGCATGAAGCGCCTTGCGCAGCAAATCAATGTAAGTCTCCTCCAAATACTCATAATAGAATGTGCTAGGCACCTGAATGGTCAAAACCTTGCCATTCAACTTCACCGGAACTATGTCCGCAAACCATGTTCTGTACTCAGCACCTCTAACGTTATCCTTAATTAAACGCAAACAATTGCTCCAGACTTGCTTGTAATCCTTATCCATCTGACTAATAATAACTTATGTTTTCCGTAAATCGATGTACAAACATTGTTAAAAAAACGGAGAAAAAAAAGCCGTTTGCCTATTGCTTTTCATCAAAATCATCTATTGGTCTAAATATCAATTCAAAAAAAATTAAAAAAATTTTTATAATATTTTTTGTGACAGATAACATATTGATTATCAGTCTACTATAAGTAAATTTCATAACTGACTGAAAACTAAATAAGTATTATTTTCAGAAAGGTTTAAGTGAAAATTTCAGCGTTTTTTTTGCAAAAAAAAGAACCGAAAATTTGCCTCAAAAATGGTGTTGAAAACGTGTTTTTGGCAAACCTCAGAAAAACGGTAAAAAGATTGTGTTTTTGATGAATTTTGATGCTGGATATATTTATATGGTATAGAAACGTGAGTTCTATTTCTTCTCCAACTTTTTGGCTTCGTTCATCGAGATTTTTTTGCCATTGTTGAATGGCACTATGAATGAATCGGGGTACTCGGTGCTGATTGTTTTTTTGAATTCTGAGGCCTCGGCAAGAGTGGCGAATTTGCCAATCATGTACTTGTATTTATTGCCGTCCTTATACTCGAAAATGTCGGGTTTCCCTTTGAATTTCTCAGTCGGGTCGGCAACTGGAGCCGATGTGGTGGCCACCTGCAGACGGTAGCACAATGTGGTTTCCGGCTCAGGCTCTGAATCGGGAACAGTGATTTTCTTCACTTCCTGCTCTTCTGCATCGAGCGATGCCAGATAGTCGCGGATGGCGCGGAAAATGGCCGAAGCCAGATAATCCTGTCCGCTCTCTGACATCAGGTATTTCTCCTCTTCTTCGTTCGAGATGAAGCCGGTCTCAATCAGAATGCTCGGCATCTTGGTGTGCCACAGCACAAGGAATCCGGCTTGTTTCACGCCGCGGTCGGCACGCTTGGCCTTCTCGCGGAACTCGTCCTGCACCATCGACGCAAGTTTCAAGCTCTTGTCGAGATAGACGTTCTGCATAAGCGAGAAGATGATGTACGACTCAGCCGACGACGGGTCAAATCCCTCATACTTAGTGTTATAGTCTTGCTCCATCACGATTACAGAGTTCTCTTTCTGGGCCACCTCAAGGTTGCCTTGCGATTTATGCAAACCCATCACAAATGTCTCTGTACCAAATGGTTTAGTGTTCTTGTTCGAATTGGCGTGAACCGACACGAAAAGGTCGGCGTTATTCTTGTTGGCGATGGCGGCGCGCTCGTCGAGTGGAACAAAAAAATCGGAGTCGCGGGTGTAGATGACGCGGGTGTCGGGTGTGTTCTTTTTAAGATACTCGCCCACTTTGAGCGCAATTGAGAGCACAACGTCCTTCTCTCGCCCCTTCTTACCAATGGCGCCTGTATCGTGGCCACCGTGCCCGGCATCGAGCACAATGGTGTGTTTGTACTGCTGTTTTTTCTGGGCTTCGGCGCAACTGACGCCCAAGCATATTGTCAAAACCAATGTCGCGATTGCAAGTTTTTTTCCCATCTGAAAATTATAAAACGGCGAACCTTGATTGCACCTTAATTTTGTTTAGTTTTGGCACGCAATAATATTATGTATTGCTGCGTAACAAAAATAGTATATTTTTCTATTTGATTTGAAAACAAAAGGTCTTCTTGCGACATTGTTGATTTGTTTAATCATCAATTTAACAGTGGGTGCTCAAACCACTGATAATGATTCGATTAACACTGTCGCAAATATAGATACAACCATAATGTCCGGCGCGGTCGACACGCTTGCGACGGCAGTTGATTCGTTATCGGCTGCCGACTCGTTGGCGACTAAAAAGCCAAAAGCAAAGAAAAATTTGCTCACCACCGACGTGAAGACCAGCGCCAAAGATTCAACCATATTCTCTATCGACGGCAAGAAAGTGTTCCTTTTCGGTGACGCGAAAATCGAGTATGAAGACATTGTGCTGACGGCTGCCTACATTGAGGCCGACATGGACCAGGGCATAATCTACGCCGAAGGTGTGACCGACTCAACAGGCAACGTCAACGGAAGGCCTGTGTTCAAGCAGAAAGACGAAGAGATGAAAGCCATCAACATCACCTACAACGTGAATACCAAACGCGGCTATATTGAGAAACTCTACACCGAGCAGGAAGACGGCTATCTGCATAGCGAACTGACTAAAAAAGAGGTTGATAACACGATTAACATGCTTCACGGAAAGTTCACCACCTGCGAGCTTGAGGACCCTCATTTCTACATCGAACTGACTAAAGGAAAATACATTCCTGACAAGGCTATCATTGCCGGACCATCATATATGGTGATGGCAGACATTCCGCTGCCGCTGGTGATTCCGTTCGGCTACTTCCCCATCACAAAAAAGAAGACTTCAGGCTTTCTGATGCCGCGTGTGGGCGAAGAGAAAAACCGAGGGTTCTTCCTAGCTGACGGAGGTTATTATTTTGCTGGTAATGACTACGTTGACTTGACACTTCGCGGTAGCATTTACTCCAAAGGCTCGTGGGCGCTGGGCGGAACATCGCGATACAAACTTCGCTACAAGTTCTCAGGTAATGTTGCTGTGAACTATGCCAAACTGCTCATAGGCGAGAAAGGTCTGCAGAACTACCGCAACGAAGACCAATACCGAGTTCAATGGACACACACTCAAGATTCAAAAGCACGTCCAAACAGCACTTTCTCGGCCAGCGTTAACTTCTCGTCGAGCAGTTACAACCGCTACCAGACAACATCATCGCAAGACTATCTGACGAACACCACATCATCGAGCATTTCGTACCAGATGAGCCGGATATACAACTCGCCATTCAGCCTGTCGATGAACATCCAGCACACCCAGAACACACGCGACTCAAGCCTTAGCCTTACGCTTCCTAACTTTACACTGACAATGAGCCGCATACAGCCGTTCAAACGCCGCAACAAGGTTGGCTCGGCGCGTTGGTATGAGGACATTGGCGTAAGTTACACCGGAACGTTCCAAAACCGTGTGAAGACGCATATTGACAGTCTTTTCACCAACGGAACACTTGAAAAATTTGAGTACGGCGCAAAGCACAATCCGTCAGTGACAAAATCATTCAAAGTGTTGAAATACTTCAGTTTGTCGCCATCAGCAAGTTACAGTGAGCGTTGGTATTTCAATCGACATTTCATTGAGGCAATCAACGACACCACTCCCATCAGCAACCGCAACTACAAAGAGCGCGAGGAGCACGGATTCTACCGCGTATACGACTACAGTTTCGGTGCCGGACTGAGCACCACACTCTACGGAATGTATCTGTTCAAAATTGGGCCGGTTAAGGCCTTGCGCCATGTGTTGACACCATCAGTGAGTTATAGTTGGCGGCCCGATTTCAGCCAAGAGAAATACGGCTTTTATATCACCGACCCACGCGACACCACTGGAACTAAACTCTATTCGCCGTACATGCATGGTATTTACGGACTTCCAGGCAGCGGCAAAAGTGGCTCTATAGGATTCTCGCTCGGCAACAAGTTTGAGATGAAAGTGAAAGACGAACAAGACACTGTGAAGCAGGAACGCAAGGTATCACTACTCGACGCGCTCAACTTCAGCACTTCTTACAACATTCTGGCCGATGAGTTCAATTGGAGCGACTTAAGCATGTCGGCCAAAACAACGCTGTTCAAAAGCCTTGGCATCCAGCTAAATGCCACTGGCTGTTTTTATGCCATTGACTCGGTTGGCACCAAAATCAATGAGTTTGAATACAACCATTCCGGCAAACCATTCCGCATAACAAGAGCCTCAATGTCAACCGGATACAGTCTCAACTCAAAGAAGTTGTTCGGCAAAGACAAGAAAACAGAAGAAGAAAACAAGCCTGTTGTTGATGCCGAACACTCAATGTACGACGACAGCGATCTTGACGAATACAATTATTTCGACATTCCGTGGAACCTGAGTTTCAGTTACAGCCTCACCTATTCCAAACCCAAGACAAGCGGCAAACTGTCGCAATCGCTGAGTTTCAATGGCGATTTCAGCCTGACACCGAAATGGAAAATCGGATTCTCATCGGGCTATGATTTTGACTCAAAAGAGTTTACCTATACAAGATTCACCCTCTCACGCGACCTTCACTGCTGGGCGGCTTCACTCAACTTTGTACCATTCGGACCACGGCAGAGTTACACTTTCAACATTGCCGTCAAATCAGCCGTCTTGCAAGACTTAAAGTACAACAAGACAAAGAGTTGGTACGACAACTAATAAAAAAAACGAAGTTACAAATTGCTTTGTAACTTCGTTAAGATTCAATTATTTCCAAATATCAAATATCCAGAAATCCTTGCCAATTTAATCCCCTTCTTCTTCTTCATGCAGGAAACTATCGTAATAATAATAGTAGACACAATTTGAGCGCACTTCCTCAGCATATTTTGTTGACGTATAATCATTTGCCAATCGCGCGAACAATGGCGAAGCATACATCGCGTCACCCCAATAACTATACTCCTGATTACGCGCCTGGTCGCATTTAACCAAACCGAATGCCACGTGTGCGGCAAATTCTTCGCCAATATCAATCATATCAGCCTGCTTGAAGTATCTTTCGGCAACATTGATGGTATTGGTGAACGTACCTCTTACAATCGGGAAATACTCCTCCTGCTTTTTCGCGTCCTTGTCGAATTTGTAAACCTCCAACTCGCCTGTGTTTGAATATTTCTCGTATTCCCACGAGTGATAGTCGGGCGATGAGATGTTTTTCAGATAGTGGCGGCAGATGCCCACGTGCGACAGATTGTAGTAGAAGTTGCCCAAAACGTAGTTTGCTTTGGCGGCTGCGGCATCGTTGCCATGGGCCAGTTGCATCAGTTTTTCGAGAGTGGCGGTCAGGCTCACTTTCTTGGCGTTGCCCACCACGTCAGCCACATAGTCGTCGTAAAGGCCATAACCTGTACCGTAGACATTCATAATGTTATGATAGAACATCTCAACAGGCTCAGTATCATTAAGTTCGTATTTTTTCTTTATTTCTTTGGCCTTCTCAATATCGGCAGCGGCAATTGCACCTTTAAATGCCGACTGCTGAAGGTGGACAACTGCTCCATCATCATATTGAGTCAACCACTGCTCTAGCGGTGTTTTGTCTTTTTTCTGCTCTAAAGCGATTAAATCATCCACAAACGATGTCGGGAAATACTCCGCAACGTTGAAAACGCTATTCATCATTAAATATGCCTTAGCATAATCTTCGGCCACATAATATCTGTTAGCCAGCACTTTGCGCAAATAAGTGGCAACAGGATACATGTCGAGAATTTCCTTGTGGGTGTTGAAGAATTCGGTTTCGGTCTCCTTGGTAATCGTCTTCAACTGGCAGATATCAATGTAGAGATAGACATTCTTGATGTCTGGATTCTCGGATTTTGTCTTTGCTGATACTTTGTCGAGCGCCAGTTTTGCCTTGTCGTAGTCAGAATTAAGGAAGTAAACGTAACCCAAACACATGTTCCAGAAATCGGCATCCTTGGCTTGGCTGGGCATCTGGCTCAAATACTCGATTGTGGCATTGTAGATTTTATCGTTGCCCGTAAGACGGAATCCATTGTCCTGCTCGATAGATAAAACCTGCGACCACACCTGATCCTGATAGTAACTCTCCAACTGGCTGATTTGCTTAGCAATAATCTTGCGAGCCTGCGGCGCGTCGGGGTTGATGTCGGTGATTTTCTTAGCCAACTGCAGCGGATCGGAGAAATTGTTGTAAGCCAGAAGCAGATAGATGTCGAACTTCTGCTCCTGAGTCTCGCACATCTGCGCAAGCGATGTGGGGATGAAATATCCGTCGCAATAATTGAATATCGAACGATAAGCCGACTCTTTCAAATCGTCAGAGTTAACATACACTTTCACAAAGTTTTTCACGGCCTGTGTATATTTCCGCAAGTTGTATTCGGCACCAGCCTTCTGGCTAAGCGCATAGTAGTAAACCTCGTTTTTGATTTTGAGCGGCTCAACATACTTGTCGAAATAGTTGACTGCGTCGCTGTATTGGTGCAGATAGTGGGCGTAGCGCACGAGTTGATAGCCGTAGCGAAGTTTCAACTCTTTGTCGGTTTCGGTTTCGCAGGCCTGAATCAGTTCATTGACAAACTCCTCGCCCAACTCCGAAATGGCTGGACCTTCATCTTCCCAATAATATGACCACTCCCAATACGGGTTATAATCGCGCGTGGCGTATGGCTCAATGGTTTTGGCGCAGACCAGATACTGCAGAGCCCTGCGATTTTTCTTCAGGAAATCGGGCGTCATAAATTTCAGGTTCGGGTCTGACAGATAGCCGTTTATGGCAGCCTCAATCTCGTTTTTCTTGACTTTCAGCACCAGATATTCGGCATCCTCATACGATATGTTCAAATATTTTGACCAGTCCTCAATGTTGCCTTTGTACTTGTTTGCATCAAAGAACGCAAAATCGTTTTCGAACGAAGAGAAGAACCATGAGCCATAGGCTTCATAATCATCATAATCATAACCGCCGCAGGCATTGGCAGTTCCGTAAGTCGCCAAAGCAATGGCGCATGCATATAATATCTTTTTCATAGTCAATATCTTATTTAAGGTCGTCAATAGTAAATCGTTTCAAGAAACCGTCGCTCATCTGGAAATAAACAATGTGGTAGTCGGTTTTCAGTTTCTCGTCCAAATAGGCTTTTGCCTTGCTGAGAAGTTTCGGTGTAATCTCCTCTATCTCAACGGTAAATCCTTTGTTTAGATAAAGATTGTGGACAAATCCGTCCTCAACAACCTCATATTTGTTTTCGCCGATTTTCTTGAAGGCGTCGGTGTTCATGTCGGATGAAGAAAGGCCGTTCACAAGTTTTGTCTTGCCCATATGGTTGGTCACCACGCCCCACGAGAACAACGGCAGAGCATAGTCGAGTTCAAGCGGATAAGCCTCAAGATACTGGGTGTAGTTTTTCAGCAATTCAACATCGAGAATTGAGTTCGAATCCATGCCGTCGGTCGGGTTTGAAGTGGCATAGCACATCAGGCAGCCCTTTGACACTGGCGGCACGCCCATCTCCTTCAAATCCTTTATCTGATGCAAACGGATGGTGCACGACACTTTTGCTGAATTATACTGATTTTCAGCCTTGTTCGACAGAATCTGGAGGAACTTGAAGTAATTGTCTTTGGTCATTTTGGTCCAGTCGTAGTCGATTTGCAACTCGCTGTAACTACCCAATTCGTTTCGATAGAAAATTGAGTTTATGAGCGACAAAATTCGGTCAGCAAGCACCTCATAATCATCGTTATAATTGCCAAATACGCTGTGAGTTATGAAAACTGTCGGCACAAAGTTTTGCGTCAAGGTTGTGTCGTGCTCAAACGGCAGAATCTTTCCCTCTGGGATAATCTCTCCGTTGCGTTTCACAACATCGAAAACATGCAGATAAATGGATTCGCTTTGCAGATTGCTCATATACTCTTTTGCAATCGTTCCAACCTCGTAGGTTGTTTTCCAGTGGTAGAAATCCACCTTGTGCGGAAGCTTGTCTGTACACGAAATAATTGTAGCACAGAGTGTAGCGCATGCCGCCAGTCTGATAAATGTTTGTTTCATCTTAATATAGTTTTTAGGAGTGCCAAATTTGGGATTTTTTTTGGCAATTTGACACAAATATTTCATTAAAGTTACATCTACCCTTTCACCCCAAGAATATATCCAGATCCGTGCACATTAGTAATCTCAATGTTCGGGTCCGACTTCAGGTATTTGCGCAGTTTGGTGATAAAAACGTCCATACTGCGGGCGGTGAAATAGCCCGTCTCGCCCCAGATTTTCTCGAGCGTCAGATTGCGGTCAACAACGTTGTTGACGTTCTGATTCAGAAAGCATAGCAGTTCCGCTTCCTTGGGCGAGAGTTTGGTTTGCGAGCCGTCTTCGAACGTCAGTGTGCGGTTTTTCACGTTGAACACATAGCGGCCAATCGTCAGTTCCTCGACGGAATTATCGGGCTGCGGGCTTGCAGGCGTGCGCTTCAGAATGGCTTTTATCTTATAGATAAGCAGTTCAGAATCAAATGGTTTGGTGATATAATCGTCGGCACCGATCTTGTAGCCTTTAATCATATCTTCCTTCATATTCTTGGCTGTCAGATAGATAATCGGTATGGCAGGTTTCAACTGCTTGATTTCGGCACCAATGGTGAAGCCGTCGACGTGGGGCAGCATCACATCCAAAATGCAAAGGTCGAACTGCCCTGCCTTGAAGGTGGACACCGCGTTCAAGCCATCATCGACAAGCGTAACGTCCAAATCGTTCATTTCCAGGAACGAACGCAGCACCGAGCCGAAATTCACATCGTCCTCAACCAAAAGAATCTGTTGCTTTGACATATCTATAAGTATTTATGATTCAACGTTTTCATCGATTGTCGGCAGCCAGATTTCGAAGGTGCTCCCCTCGCCTTTCTGACTCGACACTTTGATTTCGCCCTTGCACGAGAGCACAATGGCCTTCACGTAACTCAATCCGAGCCCGAAACCTTTGACT